>Ga0209986_10004937_pt1 | contig 11170 bp, 15 predicted proteins | sample BlataG_FD_183168 | JGI IMG/M metagenome (GOLD analysis project Ga0209986, IMG submission 183168) | Deep subsurface microbial communities from Black Sea to uncover new lineages of life (NeLLi) - Black_00105 metaG (SPAdes) (version 2) | ecosystem: Environmental > Aquatic > Marine > Oceanic >...
ATCTATTGCCATTGAGGCAATCGGGGCTGGAAGGCGTGCAGCCCGCTCTATCCACCAGTACCTGAGTGGGGAGACGGTAAAAGCTCCTGAGCCGGCTATTACCAAAGACACACACCTGCCTGATGTGGAGGAGCTCATCGGGGTAGCAGCGAGTGAAAGAGTCAAGATGCCTGAGCTGAGTATTGATGAGCGACGGGAGAGCTTTGATGAGGTTGAACGAGGTCTTGATGAGCAGCTGGCTACCCAAGAGGCAGCACGGTGTCTACGGTGTGGGCTGATCTGTTACCGGAAGGAGGGGTGAGTTAGAGGAGAGCCTATCAGATTTTAGCCTTGCAAACGCAACACTATTTAGGTATAAGAATAAAAATCAAATGAAAGGAGGCACAGAAGCCCATGGGAAAAAAGATCTACTTGATGCTTGGAGTTATCCTCTGTATAGCCTTGTTTACAACTGTTGGCATCCTGAAAGCCACAGATGTCCCTGATGAAATCTGTATTAAGTCGGATGCATTTGAGGCATACAAAAAGGGGCCCGTCAAACTCACTCATAAAAAACATGCCGTGGATTACAAGATTGCCTGCGCAGAATGCCACCATGTGTATGAAGGAGGGAAGAATATTTATAAAGAGGGAGATCCTGTGCAGAAATGCTCACAATGTCACGATCCCGTGCAATCAAAAGGTACGGTAAAGAAATTAATGCTGGCCTACCATAAGAACTGTCAGGGTTGTCACAAGGGATTGGAAAAAGCTGGTAAAGCCACAGGTCCCACTACGAAATGTAACGACTGTCACGAAAAGAAATAGTAATCTCTGCTAGGCTTCCGAAAGGGCATGATATCCATCTGGAAAAGAGGTAGCCAGTCGATTGGGTATCGTGTGAGTGCTTCCCAATGGCCGCCTCATAGGGTAGACAAAAAAACGCCGCTCTTTAAGTAATCCTCAAGAGTGGCGTTTTGTCTAATCCTTAGCCGTTAGTCCTCAACTTCTGTTACAGTAATAGCCTCAGACTCGCAAACCTCTACACAGCTCTCACATCCAATGCATTCCTCTTTATTGACTGGCACAGATTTTTCATCTTTCATTTCAAACACGTCTGATGGGCAAACATCGACACACTCTTCACAACCAACGCATTTCTCGTTATCGACTTCTACCTTATACATAGCCTAATCCTCCTTGGTTAAATGGGTTAAATCGCTTTTTTTGCAGGCTATTTAACAAAGCGATGCAGAGGTGTCAAGGGAAAAACTGAGGGTTGTCTACTGAAATTTTATATGGAGCTTTCTGGATCGAGGCCCATCAAACTCACAAAAGAAAATCCCCTGCCATGTACCTAATTTGAGGTGTCCGGATTCAACCAAAACCATTGCTGAATTCCCTACCAAGCTACTTTTGATATGGGCAGCAGAGTTTCCTTCTCGATGTCGGTAGGTGCCTTCCCAGGGCACCAGTTTATTCAATGTTGTCTGGATATCAACAACCACACTTGGGTCAGCGCTCTCATTGATTGTTATTCCGGCTGTAGTGTGGGGCACATAGAGAAAGCACACCCCATCTCTCAGACCTGACCCCTGTAACTCCTCCTCTACCTTGGAGGTAATATCTATCATTTCCGAGCGATCCCTTGTCTTGATCCCTATTGTTGAAACCATGAAACGCTCCTTATGGTGAATTTTCCTTTTTTTCTTCAACTACAACCTGGTCAGGGAATCCTTCTTCCCTTAAATAGACATTAATGGTATCGTTTCCGGATGTCTCCCATTCCTTGGCCACATAATTAGCCTTTATCGGTAGCTCTCGTTGCTTCTCTCCCCTGTCCACAAGCACAGCCAGCTCAATCTTCTGTGGCCTACCGAAATCTATCAACGCATCCATGGCCGCCCTTATTGTCCTGCCGGTAAACAGGACATCGTCCACTAAGATAATTATTTTATCATCTATGGAAAAAGGAATCTCCGTGCTCCCAAGTTTTGGGTTAGGGCCGATCCTCGTCCAGTCATCCCGATATAGATTAATATCTAGCACGCCAGTTGGTAGTTCCTCTTCATGTCCCTTGGTAACCTCCCGGCACAAGCGCTGAGCCAAAAAAGCTCCCCCAGTCCTGATTCCAACTAAACAGATATCTTTTAGAGACCCATGCCTGGAAACTATCTGTTCCGCGATTCCTTTCAGGGCTTGTTTTATCTCCTTTTGATCAAGTATAACCTTATTATTCTCTTTTAAATTCATTACTCTTTCTCTTCTCCAAAGAAGATTTTTATATATCAAAGGGTAATCAAAGGTCAAATAGTTTTATCCAAGTTGCAGGGTAACGTCAAAGTCCAGGGTAACCCCCCTCCTGATTGCCTTGACTTTAGAACCTATTGATTTTAGTATGCCGTACCGATGAATGAACCTAGATTACCAAAAAATCCTGAAGACTTAGCTCCAATCCTCGATTATTCCTTTGAAGACCAAGAATTACTGTTTCAGGCCTTCCGCCACCCTTCTTACGTTTATGAAAAGGATGATCCAAGAGTGTCCGATAATCAGAGACTGGAGTTTCTTGGCGATGCAGTTATCAACCTTGCTATCAGCCATCTGCTCATGGAATCCTTTCCTGAAATGAAGGAAGGAGAGCTGTCCAAATACAGGGCTTCTCTGGTAAGTGAAAGCGGTCTCTACCCTATTGCCTGTGAGTTGCGGATAGGAGATTATCTCCTCCTGGGAAAGGGAGAGGAACGAACCCAGGGCAGAAAAAAACCATCTATCCTAACTGATGCCCTTGAGGCCCTCATAGGAGCAGTTTATCTTGATGGCGGTTTTAGTGTTGCTCTCAGGGTAATAGCAAAACTCTTTAGCCCTGTATTGGATGAGATCAGCCTTGGTAACTCATTTATTGACTATAAAACAGACCTGCAGGAATACTCACAAGAGGCTGTCCAGTCAACTCCAGAATACCGGCTTGAAAAAGAAACTGGCCCAGACCACGATAAGACCTTCTATGTAGCAGTGTACCTAAAAGGAAAGCTAATGGGTAAAGGAAAAGGAAAGAGCAAAAAGGAGGCTGAACGACAAGCAGCAAAGGAGGCCTTGGCTTGTCTAAGAAAATAAAAGGCCACTTTATTATACCCATATTTATCCCACACCAGGGCTGCCCCCATAGATGTGTTTTCTGTCAACAAAAAACCATAACCAACCGCTCAGAAAGCACTTGTACAGCAGATGATATTAGGAATCTAATTGAGCGAGCTGTTCAGTCAAAACACTTTCCTAATCAAAAGCCGAGAGAGATCGCCTTTTATGGTGGTACGTTTACATCTCTACCCACTGCCTCCATGGAGAAAATGCTAAATGCTGTGACGCCTTTTTTGGAAAAAGGCGTCATACAATCTATCCGTCTCTCTACAAGACCAGACGCTCTGGATGAAGACAAGCTTAATATCCTTGAATCTTATGGTGTATCAACGGTAGAGCTTGGCGTACAATCCATGGACGACGAAGTTTTACTCCTTTCTAATCGAGGGCATACATCACGTGAAACCGTTGATGCGTTCAGAGCACTGAGAAATAGAGGATTCAATGTCGGGGCACAACTGATGCCTGGCTTGCCAGGAGACTCTCAAGATCTATTCCTGGAAACCATTGACAAGGTTATTGCCCTAAAACCTGATATGGCCAGGCTTTATCCAACACTCGTTATACGGGGAACAAAACTGGCACAATGGTACAATCAAGGAAAATATACCCCAATGGGACTTGACGATACCATTGATCTCTGCAAAGAGGCCTGCATACGATTAGAAAGTGCCGGGATTCCTGTTATCAGAATCGGGCTCATGTCTTCCCCATCCCTGCTCAAGAAAGGGGAGATAGTTGCGGGACCATGGCATCCATCCTTAGGATTTCTGGTTCGATCTGCCATTCACCTTGAAAAGGTAAGGCCATACCTTCCGGCCATGGGAGAGGCTAAACATATTATACTCCGTGCACCTCAAAAGGAGATACCCCTAATCATAGGGTATCAAAAGAGTGGAATGAGGCATATAGAAGCTATGACAGGAGGCGTGATAAAAGAAATTATCTCCGACGATTCGATCCCTTGTGGAAAGGTAGCCTTCGAGATTGTATGATCTCCCTGAATAATTCCTCCCGGTGCTTTACCTGCATTGTGGCGTTCTCAAAAGAGACCCTCTCCTGCCCTTAGATTCCAACACGTCCTTAAGACTCAATATATACTGGATCTTCTCAAGGACAGAAAAAACAGAAGCTATGGTGGGTGCTAGTTACTCCTCGTGACAACAAATTGATTCAACTTGAGGAGACACTCCTTTATGGCTGAGTCAGGAAAGAGGCTGAGGCACCGTGCTGCACGATCTACATACTCTCGGGCATCGTAACGGCATCTCGCGATGGCACCGTTACCCCGTACCAGCTCGGTTACCTCCCGGTAGTTGTGCTCTAAGGCATCTCCGCCTTTGAATAGATCTTCTAGCCTCTCTCGCTCCTGTTGCGGGAGGCAGGTGAGGGAATAGATCAGCGGAAGGGTAATCTTACCCTCTCTGAGGTCGCTGCCGATGGGTTTTCCAGTCTCTTCTACCGTAGCGGTATAATCAAAGACGTCATCGATAATCTGAAAGGCAATCCCCATATTGAGCCCGAAGTCCTTAAGCGATTGAATATCGGGCTGCTCTGCCCCGGCTACGATACCACCACCAGCACAGGCAGCCGATATGAGTGCCGCTGTCTTGGCTGTAATGATACCCATATACTCCCTTCTGGTTAAGTTCCAGTTATGGGTATTCACCAGCTCCAACACCTGGCCCTCGGTCATCCTCGTGGCCGTATCAGCGAGGATCTTTAAGAGCTCAATGTGCTTTTTTTCAACAACCATCCGGGAGAATTTGGAAAAAAGAAAATCACCCACCAGGATTGCCATGGGGCTTCCCCACACCTTATTGGCTGATGGTTTTCCCCGACGCATCGGGGCATTGTCAATGACATCGTCGTGCAGGAGGCTCGCCGCATGCAGACACTCAAAGATGGTTGACAGGGTGTACCTGTCGCGGTCGGTGTAGTCACAGAGTTCGCAGGACAGGATAAAAAACAGGGGCCTGAGCCGTTTGCCGGTACCGAGCAAGCTATACTGTGCAACCTCTTCTATGAGCGACACATTAGAGGTGAGCACCTTACCCAGTTCTTCATCGATTCGCTCAAAGTAAGGGGCGAACTGTTTTAAAACTGTGGATTCCTCGCTCATGGTCTCCTGGCTAGTCTTTTCCTCGGAAATAGATTTCGTACTATTGCTAGAAACATAGCTAAATGATGCATGGTTGTCAAAACAATTATGTTCCTGGACGATTGATCCGATAAGATACTACGGAATCGTTATTCTTGGGCTCATATTGATCGATGTCATCCAAAACCTTTTTTGCGCCTACCTGGTAGCCCAATACCCCTCGCTGCCTGGAAATGACAGACCCACCAAAGAGCTTATGAGCTTCAGATTATTTACTATTGATCTTGACTTTTGTTTCTTATAAGGTCTTAGAAAATTTTGTTTGATAACAAAGAATATGCAAGCTGAGATGAGCCAGCCAGAACTGGAGAAGAGATTTCTCCCATTTGCAAAAAAGATGTCAGATGAGGGCATACCTCCTCTCATTATCGATACTTTTAAGTTTTACTATCGGAAGCTTCTGAGTGGCGAAAGGGGGTTCATATCCAGAGACGACATTGCTCCGGTTGGAAAAGATCAGATAGCCGATCTGGAGACGCTAGACAGGTTCACCGAAGAGGGGGTCCGGGCACTTAAGGAGGCGGTAATAATCAAACTGAACGGGGGCTTGGGAACGAGTATGGGCCTGTCAAAGGCCAAGTCCCTTATTAAGGTAAAGGATGGATACAACTCTCTCGACATTATCGCGAGACAAATTCTAAGTCTCCGAAAAGAACATGGAACAGACATCCCTCTGGTGCTCATGAACAGTTTTAATACTGATGAGGATAGTACAAAATTTCTTGAGAGATACCCTGAACTAAGCTCTGACATTCCCCTCTCCTTTCTGCAGCATAAATTTCCAAAGGTCCTCAAACAAGACCTCAGCCCTGCAGTTTGGCCCATGGACCCAGATTTGGAGTGGAATCCCCCTGGGCACGGGGACATCTATTGTGCATTGATCACCTCTGGCATGCTGGAAAAGCTGATTATGAGTGGCTATCAATACGCCTTTATCTCCAACTCCGACAACCTCGGGGGCACAATGAATGTAGCAGCACTCGGTTACCTGGTCACCAAGGACTTTCCTTTTATGATGGAGGTTGCGGAGAAGACAAAAGCAGACATCAAGGGCGGGCACATAGCCCGGCTGCGGCAGACTGGCGGACTCGTTCTCAGAGAGATAGCCCAGTGTCCTGAGGAAGAGATAGAGGAGTTTCAGGACATACAGGTGTATAGGTATTTCAATACAAATAATATATGGGTCAATCTCGTATTTCTAAAAGACCAGTTAAAAGAACCTGGAAACATTCTTAAACTACCAGTCATTGTCAATCCGAAGAGAATCAGTCCTAAAGATGACTCATCCCCCGAGGTTTACCAAATTGAAACGGCTATGGGATCTGCTATCTCGATTTTTGAAAGGGCCGCAGCTGTAAAGGTACCAAAGACAAGGTTTACTCCCGTCAAAAGGTGCCAAGACCTTGTTGCACTCATGTCGGATTGCTATGTAATGACAGAAGACAGCAGGGTTATACAAAACCCTCAAAGGCGACTCGGGGCTATAAAGATCGATCTGGATGATAGGTACTACAGAAAGATAGACCAATTGCAGGAAAGATTTCCCCATGGTGTCCCATCACTGGTTGATTGCAAGTCGCTTAAAGTGGAGGGAAATATTTACTTTGAGAGGGGAATCATGATAAAGGGAGATGTGACTATTACCAATCCTTTGTCAAAACGGGTTTCAATCCCTGAGGGCGCAGTAATTGATAAAGATTTACTTTTTGATTAATATTTGACATAAAATACATCATGCCAGATATTGACCTCCAGAATATTGAAAAGACAATCAAGGCAATCCAGAACATTGGTATTATGCTCGATGGTGCCAGTGAATTTGTATGTGAAGAAGGGGTGCTTAAGAGATTTTCAGGGTATGTAGGAGCCTATCTCAAGAAACTTGAAACCGATATCGTCTCCCTTAAGAAGAAATTTCCAGGAAAGTTCCCAGAAACGCCAGAACTGGATAGCTCATTGTCAAGGATTAAAGGTATTGCTACAACGCTGAGAAGAGGTAAAAGTGATGTTGAAGCAAAATGCCGAGCCGGAGATCTGGGTCGTGAATTAGCCACAGAAATCATCGAGTTAAAAACTGGTGTTCAAGATATCTCGCAGACTGTTAGTGGTCAGGTTTCGGGATACTCAATTGCTGATAGAATTGCAGGCCAGGGAGGGAAAGTAGCATCAGCGCTCTATTACCTTTCCCCCTTCGCCCCCATTCCACGGAAGGTTATTCTCGCGGCGCTAACGATCGCTCTTATCGGTTTTGGCTATCTTTTTTTTACCATGGAATCGGAAGATGCCTTGATCCAGACCATCAAAGATGATGTTGCCTTTCTACAAACGCAAAAAAAGGTGCTCTCCGCGAAAACGCAGGAATATAGGGAGATCAAGGCAGAGATTAAAATCCTTGATAAACAAAATCTGAATAGGAAGGATAAAATCAAATTGTTAAGTCTATCGGTGGAGGAAGGGAAAATCGCGGAATTCATTGAAAAGACCGCGGTCTCAATAGAAAAAAGAGAAAAAGAATTGGCAGAAAAAAATAGAAGGTTAGAAGAGCTCCAAAAAAAATTATTCTTTCAAAAGTTGTTAAAGAAGTAGGGGAGAGCTGAAATTGCAGGTTTTAGAGTCACAACACCACGTAACCGACAACTATCGACCCACATCACCTCATATCATGAAGCGATGGAAATCAGTCTTTCCCCTCTTTCTTCCTAAAATAGACCAGTCATTGCAACCTCTTGTTACCCGGACACTTACTGATTGATGAGAAGGGGCATCACTGTAAGACACCGTTATGGCGGCAGCCAACTCTATGCCTTCCACAGAGAGGTTCCCGGTTGCCAGAACGGTGGGTCCGGGAAATGACTCAACTCGAAACATCGTATCTGCTTCTTTTCTCAAAGAGCTAATCACTTCATTTTCTTTCTGGTTTCGGCCCACCACGATCTTGGCGTTTTCGCCCAGCCTAAAATGCCTTCCCCACTTCAGAAGTTCTACATCTCGACTTGAGAAATCCGGGTTTAAAGATAGGACGTCTTTAAGACGGCGGGAAAATACCTTTTCGGTTAGAAGACATCCCCCAGCAGGAGCCGGGTAGTCTTCTATCCCAAATTTCTTGGCCAATTCAATCTGTGGCTGCCGAGAACGCCCTGAAAGCCCTAATAGCCTCTCTCTTATCACCCAGCTTTTCCTTTCAGGAAGGGTTTCCGGCAATCGTTTTGCTGAAAGGGGCCTGAGGATAAGATCCTTGAACCCCGACCCATGAGAGATAGTGGAAAGGGATCGCAGGTTCTGCGACATGGGGCGTTGGCCCACGACCTCTCCGCTTATGATAAAATCCGCCTTTTCATCTTTCAACATCTCACCCACTGTCTTGAACATCAGCTCATGGCAATCGATACACGGATTTAAGCCTTTTCCATAGCCATGCCTTGGGTTAAGCACTATCTGGATGAGACTATCCGTGATGTCTACGACCTTGAGAGAAAGCCCAATGTAGGGTGCAGACCGGGCAGCTTTATCTGAGGAGAAAAAAGGGGATTCAAAACAGATGCCAACAACATCAAGCCCTTGCTCCTGGATGAGTTTAACAGCCAAAATGCTATCCAGGCCACCCGAAAAAAGGGCTAAGGCCTTCATAAAAGCAGCTCCCTCTTGAGTTCTCGCGACTTACCAATCAGTGTATCAAGGCACTACCGTGAGTCAAGGATTATCAATTCGTTCCCGATTTCAGTCAGGTACCACTGTGTGATTTTTCTCTATCGCCAGATCTCAACCAAATAAAAAACCAATCCTACCAATAACCCCACAGCGAAATTAATACCCTTCACGGAAACAAAACTTCTCTTTGACTCTGCCAGTAGGGGAAGCATGCCATGCCCGTCTTGAACAACAGAACTCGCCACGAGAATGCCAAAGGGAATTGCCCCTTGTGCAAACAGGGTTACAAATATCATATGTGGACCAGATTCCGGAATAAGTCCGATAAGGCACGCAATCAACATAACAGTCAAATAATTTGCCTTAATCCAGCTGCCCAGTTCTAAATAGTTTATTAAAAAATACATTACCAGTAAAGCACCAAATGTCCACAGAAATACCCTCGGGATATGAACCTTCACTATATGTTCCCAGAGATGCTTTTCCAGGAAGTGTTCCGGAACAGTGGATACTATAAAAAGAGCAAACAGAGAGGCTATGAGCAACGTTATCTTGATCCAGTTCCATTCTGTTGGTCCTAATTGATTAGACATTAATCCAGTAATAAATAATACCAAGACGATTATTAACAGTCCTCGCTGGAGGGTGAGATTCTTCAGCTGGCTCACTATCTCATTCTGGGGAAAACAGGTACACTCATCCTCATCATGAAATTCCAACCGACGACTCAGCTTTGCTGTCAAAACAGAGCCAGGTTTAAATAGGATATCGGTTACAAAGCCCACAATAATACCCACTACGAATAGAATGACGATTATGAGAAGTGCCTTTCCCGGAAACATCGACAGCATCACATAGGCTTCATCCCCGCTGGTTGCTATCATTACGGTCACCAATGCACCAAAACTCACTATGTTGTGGGAATAGAGGGCAACAACCGTGAATGCACCGAGACAACCAGGTGTGGCACCAAGGAAGGCTGACAAAAGATATTGACTCCATCTTGACCTTTGCAGTGAATTTTGCCAATCCCCTTTGGTCAGAATATTGACGTACTCTATGATGAGCATCATTACAAAGACAAAACCGGTAATCATCAAGGCGTGTTGAAGGGTTTCTATAATCATCTTCGCTCCCTGCTCAATTTGGAATCTCGACTTCTTTTTCGCAGCTTGATCAGTTCCTTCTTTCTATTCTCGATAGCTGCCTCCAACTCCTCAATCAACAATATCTGGTGAGGTTGCACAGAATGGGCAGGAAGGGAATCCTCCCGGTCCTTCAATTCTGCCTTAAGCTCATCTATCTCTTTTTCTAGATCTTCCTCTTTACCCATAGCCAGGAGACCCTTCAGCCAAAAAGATCGTCTTCCTTTTCTCCATCCATCTTCAACCATATCCTGTATAATCTTTCACCACCGTTCTCAAAGCACTTGTATCCTGTAGCGTCCACTTCCTCCACCATAACCTCTCCTAACTCTCTGCATTGGGCCAGCCAGTTTTTGAAATGTTCTCCGCCACCAAAGTATGCCTTTCTCCATCTTCTCCCTTGTGCATCTGTCTTCTCTTGAACCAGCTCTTCCTCAGCGATCCTTTCCCGGATCGTCTTCCCTTGAGTATCTCGTTGATCAGCCATTTGCTTCTCCTCAACCTTGCCACGCCATGTATCTTACAGTTGAATCTCTTCCCACAGACAACGGGCAGTAGAGGAGACGGTCAATACCCATCACGTCATAATACCCGTGGGCTTAGCCATATCCAGGTCCTTTGATCCTTTGGCCCTGATTCTTGGTTTAAGAACCTCTTTAAAAAACTGCAGTGCCTCCTCAGCATCATTGTCCAGGAGTATAGCCTCTATCTTCATAGCCTCTTCATGCGAAAACTCGAGTACCATATTGGCCATTGCATACTTCTCCTCTCACCTGGCCATTTCCTAGTAAAGACACGAAATGGCCAGGCTACACTATATAGGTTACCTACCTTGTCATTGGTGTCCCACATTTGGGGCACTGAACCTCATAACACGGCGAACCCTGCTGATGGGCAACCTTGAAACCACAATTAGGGCAGATACATTCTCCCCCTGTCCCGAGTCCACGACCACCCATCCTGCCACGGCCACCACCGCGTCCAAGGCCCCTTCCTGTGCCCGGGCCTTTTCCGGCAGGTCCTGTACCATTTCCTCTTGGCATCTAACTCACCTCCTCTTTAATTATTATCTGAGGTTCTTCTCCAGATTAGTTGG
>Ga0209986_10004939_pt1 | contig 11167 bp, 11 predicted proteins | sample BlataG_FD_183168 | JGI IMG/M metagenome (GOLD analysis project Ga0209986, IMG submission 183168) | Deep subsurface microbial communities from Black Sea to uncover new lineages of life (NeLLi) - Black_00105 metaG (SPAdes) (version 2) | ecosystem: Environmental > Aquatic > Marine > Oceanic >...
AAACCTAAGACGAATGTCTTAGATGCTGGAGGATGAACATTCCATTAAATGTCACTAGTTATTACAGGATTGCTGGAAAGGATTAAGAAGTCTAGGGAAACGGGGTAAAATTAGCCAACATGGCAACAACAGAAGGGCAGCTTTATGCGGCTGCCTGGCCAAATTCCCGCTTGGGGGAATTGCTGGAGAATCTGGCTCGGCGAGCGAAGCTTAATTCACACCACATAAACCTCCCGGAACCTCCTGGGGAGTTATTTTCGGCTGGCGATCAAGCGCTTGACCGTTGGCTTGATGTGGCTGCCGCTCACTTAGGTTTGGAAGCCGAACCAGTCGATACCACTTACTCCGAAGTAGAACAGTTCCTCCAGGCAGCCGGTCCTGCCATCCTTCAGTTTCCGGTAGAATCATTGGACGATCAGCCTATTGAATCATTAGACAGTCAGCCTCGCTATCTCGGGTTGATACGGGGGGGCAAGAAAAATGTTAAGGTTATCACCCCTGATCTTCAGGTGCGAAAACTACGCACGGATATGATCCGTTCCGCTTTGTGCTTTCCTTATGAAGCCCCAATTGAGGATGATATCGACCAGCTTTTATTGGACGCTGAAGTTCCCCCTGAAAGAATAAGTCATACCCGTAAGGCGATCCTGCGAGAACAGCTCGGGGCTCAGCGCATCGAGGCAGGATGGTATCTGCGTCTCTCTCCCGGCGCTAAGTTAGGTGTGCAGTTTCACCAGGCGGGTGTATACCGTCCCCTGCTTGTCCAGTTCGGTTTGTATTTTTTTCAACAACTCTTATTCATCGCTTCCTGGATTGTGCTCGGACGGGCATTGTTCCAGGGTCATTTCGATTATGGCTGGCTGCTAGCCTGGGCGATTCTGCTTTTCTCAACCATCCCGATTCAAATCATTGTCAGTGATTCACAAAGCGAACTCTCATTAACTATGGGCGCCATATTTAAACAGCGCCTCCTTTTCGGAACACAGAATTTGGAACCCGATGAAATCCGTCACTTAGGTATGGGGCAGTTTCTAAGCCGGGTTATGGAATCTGAAGCAGTGGAAATGCTTGCTTACAGCGGCGGATTTATGGCGCTGCTATCCCTCATAGAACTTGGATTTTCATTTTTTATCCTATCGAAAGGAGCCGCTGGTTGGCTGAGCGTAGCCATGTTGTTAGTTTGGGTACTGGTAACGTTCTTTATCCTCTGGCGTTATTACCAGATTAGTCGAGAATGGGCGCGAGCTTACCGCGAGATGACCAATGATCTTGTTGAGCGTATGGTCGGTCATCGCACGCGCCTCGCTCAAGAAGACCCTCTATACAGGCACCAGGCTGAGGACCAGGCTTTAGATCGCTACTTGAAGCTCTCGATGAACATGGATCATATCGGTGTTTGGGTCACTTCTACAATACCACAAGGTTGGATGCTGCTTGGGCTTGCAAGCCTTATCTTCCCATTCATCAGCGGTTCTACCTCGCCACAGACAATGGCCATCAGCTTGGGAGGCATTCTTTTAGCTTCAAATGCGCTTGGAAAACTGACAGGCGGCGCCCAGAGTTTAATGAGTTTGATGATTGCCTGGAAGCAGGTAGGTCCGCTGTTTGACGCCGCCCAACGACCAAGGGACGTCCATTCCCCTGACTTTGTACCATCCAAAAGAGCTAACTATGAAGTTCAGATTCTCCCTCAATCAATGCCTTCCAGCCAGGAGTATAAGCAGACATTGATAATGGCGCGTGATGTGACATATAGATATCGACCCCAGAGCAAACCCGTCGTGAATGAGGTTACTCTGTCCATCAATACCGGCGACCGTTTGCTGTTGGAAGGACCTTCTGGCGGTGGAAAATCAACACTCGCTGCCATATTGTCAGGCTTGCGCAACCCTGAATCAGGCTCTTTGTTGTTATGGGGTTTTGACCGCCAGATCATGGGCGCAGAGGAGTGGCGGCGAAACGTAGTTATGGCGCCCCAATTCCAGGAAAACCATGTGTTCAATGAGACCTTCGCGTTTAACCTTTTGATGGGTCGCCGCTGGCCGCCTCGTAATGAGGATCTGCAGGAAGCGGAGCTTATCTGCCGCGAGCTCGGTTTGGGTGAGTTGCTCGACCGCATGCCCTCCGGGTTCCAGCAAATGCTGGGGGAGAGTGGTTGGCAGATCTCGCATGGTGAGCGCAGCCGGATGTTTATCGCCCGCACTTTATTGCAGAACGCTGATCTGGTCGTGCTTGATGAAAGTTTTGGGGCTCTTGATCCCGAGAATCTGAACAGGTCTTTGAAGTGTGTGCTCAACCGGGCACCAACCTTGGTTGTGATCGCACATCCATGAATCGTAATCACTTCTCAAAGTTGATATATAATTGTTGAAGATTAGATACGCACTTAATAAAATTGTACAATTTACCAAAGTTGATAAAGAATTTTGAATTTATCTCCGTGTTCTCAGTGTAAAAAAAGCCACGGAGCTCTTTAGAAGCAAAAGTACAGATATGATAAAAATGTTAATATTGGAGCTGATATGGAAGTAAGAACCGGGATCACTGCTGGTCAAGGATTGGGTGACACTATCGCCGATTTTACTAACCGGACGGGGATCGATAAACTGGCATCGAAATATGAACAAATCACCGGTGTGCCCTGTGGTTGTAAAGAGCGCCAGGAAAAGCTGAACGAGTTATTTCCCCAACCTGTAGGGTTGATCATATGAGACACATGCATCGCCATATAATGTTGGTAGTGATAATATTGTCCCTCCTTTTGGTTGCTGGATGTAGAGCCTCTCTTCCTGCTGGCTGTCCACCGGATTGTATTAGCGAAAATCTGTCTGGAAAGAACTTGTCCGGAGTGAACCTCAGCGAAGCCCGTTTAATGGATGCCAAACTGGTCAAAACTGATCTGACAAAAGCCGATCTTTCTGGCGCTGACCTGAGCGGAGCATTGGTAAACGAGGCCAATCTCGAGGGTGCAGACTTGAGTGACGCAGTTCTGGTCGGTGCAGATTTTACAAAAGCCAATCTGCGCAAAGTGGTATTGGGCACTGCTGACCTCAGGGGCGCCATCCTGCTCGATATATCCATGATCGAGGTCGATCTGAGGTCTGCTCAATTGTCTGGGGTGACTTTAGATGGAGCTGAACTTATTAGCTGTGATTTAAGGGATATTAGACTACCGGGAATCTTTATCAACAAAGCCAACATAAGTGGTTCTAAATTGGACGGAGCTGACCTTGCCGGAATCAAAGCCAGCCTTTCTGACTTGAGCGGGACCTCCCTTGAGGGCGTCTACCTGAACGGGGCTTTCCTGAACCTGACCCGCTTTGTGGGTAGTGAAATGATGGATGTGGACCTTTCTGGCGCCATGATGTTCGGAGCCGATTTGACCGGCGTAAATCTTAACAATGCCGAGCTGGATGGTGCTATTTTAATTGGCGCCAGCCTGAATGGAGCCGACCTGCGGGGAGCTGATTTGACAGGCGCCCTTCTGGTATTGCCTCTTTCTCCCGGCGCAGAAGATGAATTTTATGACAAATTAAGCGGTGAGACTTTGTTAAGCGCAATTGGTGAGACCGTTTTATTTAAAGTGTTATTGGATCCTATAGTTTTAGACCTGCCTGAGGTGCAACTGAAACCGTTATTAAAAGACGCCTCCCTCCAGGGTGTGGTTTATAACGATGATACGATCTGGCCAATCGGCTTTGAGATACCACCTTCAGCCGTTTACCAGGAATAAGAATCATGATTTTCCACGGAGATCAAGGAGATCAGGTAGATTTCCGGATAGATATAAGTAATCTCTGCGGGAAAATTCGGTCTCAGACCTAAATAGAACCAAAATGATAAAGTAGAATTTTAATCAGAAACAGACTATGGGACAAAACGATACTTCCACCCCAAAAACAAGGAGCATCTGGAGTATTGCGCTGGTGCTGCTCCTGGTTGCCGTAATCATCGCAGTAGTTTTTCTACTTATACCAAGATTCCGCTGTCCCCCAATATGCAGCGAGTTAAATTTAACTGAAAAAAACTATCGAAGTAAGAGATTGGATAATGTGGACTTCAGCAATTCCGTATTGGCTGGCGTGGATTTTACCAGTGCAACCCTCAATCATGCCAATTTTTCCAAGGCTGACCTAATTGGCGCCGATTTTTCTGAAGCATCACTGGTGGAAGCTGATTTTTCCGGCGCGAAGTTAATCGGAGCAAACCTGACAGGTGCGAATCTGACGGCAGCCGTTCTGGATGGAGCCGACCTCAGCGGCGCTAATCTGTCGAATGCCACCCTCACCAGCGTCGATTTCACTCAAGATGTGCTCCTGAACGCGGCGGATTTCGACAAATCGATCCTGGTTAACACCAAATTCGCCTCTGTTGACCTAAATGGAGCCCAACTTACCAATGCCAATTTATCCGGCGCTGACCTTAGGAACGCACGCCTGGATGGAGTCAATTTGACTGGCGCCAATCTTAAGGGCGCCCTGTTAACCGGGGCCAGTATGCTCGGCGCCTCGCTGGAGGATGCCAGTTTGTTTGGAGCAGATATGTCATCTGCAAAATTGGCTGGCGTCTTTATGAATAACTCGGATTTAGATGGCGTTTTCTTGGTAAATGCTGATCTCACCGGTGCCAGCATTAGTTACACAGGGTTATTCGGTGCAAATCTGATCGACGCGCATCTTGACAGTGTTCACTTTTCAGGAGTGGGGCTTTCGGGCGCCAACATGGAAAACGCATCACTTCTGAATGCCGATTTTGATATCCTTATCCAGGAAGACAATCAAATCATTCCTACCTATTTCGACGGTTCTAATTTACGCACAAGCCGGCTGGCGGGTAGTTTCCTGGCAGGCGCCACTTTTGCCGGAGCGGACCTTTCACATGCCGACTTCAGTGAGGGCGGGGAGCGTCCGCTAAAGGTTGTAGCAATTTATGATATCGGCGGAGAGCAAATCACGCTGCAGCCCAGCCTGGCCGGCACAAACCTTAGAGGCGCAAATTTTCGGGATGTTACCCTTATCTCGGTTGACTTACAAAGAGCACAACTGGAGGGCGCTGACTTCCATAACGCTGACCTGCGAAACTCTGATTTAAGCAGAGCCATCCTCAAGAACGCGAACTTAAGCAGCGCCAACCTGGAAGGGGCACTTCTGGTTGAATCTGATTTATCTGGTGCTAACCTGGCGGGCGCTGACCTTGGTTATGCAACCCTTACAGATTTTGTTCTTGATCAGACTATTTTTGTCAACTCTGTAAATATGGAATTTCCTCCCAACCTCTCGTACGAGGGATTTAAGTCCAAATTGTTGAATGCAGATTGTCCGGATGGGATTTTCCTGTTAGAAGATAGCGGTTCTCTTAAACCCTCGCCAATCAATTATATTAAGGATGAAGGTCGCCAATTTTATTCCCGGGGAGAATGGGAGCAGGCGGTCATCTATATATGTGCGGCAGACATGACCGCCACTGAGTGGGGGGGTGAGGTGGCGCCCGTTTATCTGGCCGGGGTGAACATGAGCGCATCTGACTTTTCAAACACCGATCTATCCAAAGCTATTTTGGAGGATGTAATAGAAGTTGGTGGGATGACATACCATTTAGCTGCCGATCTCACAGACGTTACTTATGATGAGTTCACCATCTGGCCTCCTGGTTATAATCCCCCACCCAAGAAAAAGGGGACGGAGTACTAGCGCTCGGGGAAACTGATTGTGACAAAAACAATAACGATAGCCAACCAAAAAGGCGGTGTCGGCAAGACTACCACTGCGGTCAACCTTGCTCACGGACTTGTTCTGGAGGGCAAAAGGGTGTTGTTGGTCGACCTAGACCCCCAGGGTCAGTGCGCCACCATTTTAGGGCTCAAGCAAGAACCAGGCGTTTTCAACCTGCTTGTCGCAGAACAACCCTTAGCGCAGGTCACTCGTACCACCGACCGGCAGGGTTTGTTTGTAGTATTGGGCAATTCAAAAACAGCAACCGCTCAAACTGTAATCAGTGTGCAGCACAGTCCCGTTTCGTATACCTACGAGAAAATTGTCCTTCCTGCTTCAGTAGACAACTATGATTACCTGATCATAGACACGCCTCCCAGCGTAGGGGAACTGCAGGTGCAGTCTTTATGGGCAAGTGATGGTGTTCTGATCCCTTGCTCAGTAGATTACCTGGCTTCCGATGGTGTATTCAGCATCATCGAAACACTCAATAGGATTGGTGTGGAATTTGATTGGAAGGGCAGCGTTCTGGGAATTTTACCGACTTTTTATGACAATGTCACCAGGGAGAGCAAAGCCACACTGCGTGATTTACATGATAATTTCGACCAATTAGTACTCAGAAGAATACACCGCGCAACCATCCTGCGCGAATGTGCCGTCGAAGGAAAGACCATCTTCGAATTAGCCCCTGCAAGCCGGGCTGCAAAACAATATTCGCAATTGGTCGAGTCAGTCCTCAATTGGGAATGAAACCTCCCGCAGGAGGGTAATTAATATACAAAGCAGGCAAGTAGTCACACTTGCCCGCTTTTTTCTGTAGACAACCCGTAGTTTATGTGCTTGGAAATCTCTATCCAAGGTGCATCGCACCTGGCTTGTTTATGCCGCAGCCGCTTCCGAATTATTTACTTCTTCTTTCTTGCGGCGGCTTGTACTTTTTTGGGCTGCTTTTGCGCTGGCTTCGGCTTCGCTTTCATCCTCGGCTTGTTCTGCTACCTCTTCGGCTTCTAGATGCGCTTGCCGGGCTTTGCGATATTCCTGGCTGTATACCACTACTGCTTCCACATACACCTGCATCAGTGCTGGATTGTTATCGTATACACCTTTTTCCAGTGCGGACAGATTATAACCCAGTCCCTTGGAATAATTCGCCAGTGAATGGGTGAACTTTTCGGTTTCTTCATCGGAGAGATCTGCCACCCACTTTTTAAAATCGTCCGGCAGATATTCTGCCCCTGGACCGGTCACCCATTCTTTGAACGAATCGCCGTCTTTTCCTCGACCTACTCGAACTTGGACCCAGCCCCCCGCCTTGTCCGTCCAGCTCTTGGAAGTGCTTGTGACCTTCTCCGTGGCATCGTCTATATGTTCACTATACTTGCTGCGTGATAGGTAATAACCTACAATAATGGCAGCAACTATAAACAGTAATAAAGCTATCATAATGTTTCTCCTTATCTAAAATTCAGGATTTAGATTTGCGCCATTTTGCAATGAAATAACCTACCACTAAAGCAATAACAAGCAGTACTAAAAGCTCCATCGAACACCACCTCCTGTCAATTTAGATTGTATTTTCAAATTGAAGTCATCCAAATATTGATTTTACCATAATTTTCCTGAGATATCGAGAGTATAACATAAATGGGATTGTAGTAGGTGCGATGCACTCTTGTCCTGAGCCTGCGAAGGATCTAAGTGTGTTGCGCCTTGGATATTATGGTACCGGAGTCGGCGTTGGGGTGCTCGTAATTCCGATAAGAGGGGTAATTGTTAGCGTGCTGGTGATCGTTTCCGTGACCAACGGAGTGGGTGTGGACCCGCTTTCTGAATCAATTTCTGAAAGAATATCCGGCAGTGGTAAAAGGAAGGGATTGTCGCTCGGCACCAGCATGGCTCTCATTGCCTGACCTAATTTGTCCACATAACGGAAGGTGATCATATCGGGGTTCTTTTTGATCACCTCATTGATTAGCCGTAGTGCTTCCGCATCTGCATTGCCTTTCAGTATGATCACATCCGCCTGGGCTTTACCTTCCAGTAAGATCGCTTCTGCCTTCCCCTTCGCTTCGAGCGCGTATTTGTCGCGTACACCTTCCGCCAGCTTACGCATCTGCTCGGCTTCGTACTCCCTCATGGTTTGTTCCTGTTCGGCGACTTGTTTCAATTCTATCGCTTTTGCGTATTCCTGTGAAAAGGCGACATTTCGCAGTAAGAACCGGTCCAGAATGAAACCTTTATCGCCAAAAGCATTTCTAACCAGCTCGTCAAGGTTGGCTTCCAGTATCTTGCGTTTAGAACTGTTGACTTCATCGGCGGTAAATTGGGACACTTCCGTACGTACAATACCTCTCAGAATCGGGCGCACAAATTGCTCGATATACCGGTCCTGCCAGTCAATGTGAACACGGATTACATCGTTGCTATTGATGCGGTAGATCACCGAAGTGTCGAGGAATACCGACTGACCATCTGAAGTTCTGGCGGCGATAGAATCGTCGCCGATTTTTTCACCCTCCAGAGGATCGTTGGACATCGTATAGGTCTGCCAATATATGGGATAGATATTTACCCGCTCCGCCAATGGCACAATCCAATGCAAACCCGAGCGGAAAGGCTGTTCCCGGTACCCATCCCGGCTGAGAATCGATACCACAACCCCCACTTGTTGTGGTTCGATAAACACCAGGGCTGCGCTGATCAACGTAATTGTCAGCGCCAGGATAAACGATATGATAATGCGTTTGGAACCAATGGTCTTGTAGGCTTCGCGCGGTCCACCATCTCGAAAGGCTCGCAGAGTTAAAAAGACCACCAACAGCCCAAACAAAGTCCAGGCAATAATCGTTAAATAGTTGAGCAAATCATCTAACATTGTTTATTCACCCTTTTAAAAATAATAATACTCTGCTTGGAAGAAGATGAATTTGTTTCTTTACTCCGTTCAGGAGATATTATAAATTATATTAATGGCGAACTTTTTTTACTTTCTTGTCAATCGAGAAAAATCAGTCAAATGTCTTATTGGAAGAAATGGCATGATTCCGTCAAATAACACTTGCCGTCATTTAATGAGCGTGATAATATTTGTATGTATTTCTAACATCAGATTTCGAACTGTACATATCAACAATTATAACTTTGAAAATAAGGAGAAAACATCTTGAAGAACAATCAAGTTTTCAACAATGAAGTAGTTCCTGCTCCCCAGATGAGAGTGCGTTCGGACCTTCGCAGTGGTTATACATACCCCGATAAAAGCGGAGTATGTGGAGGCCCAACTCCTCCCGTTCCACCAACACCACCAACTCCCCCATATCCACCCAATCCTCAATATCCGGACCGCAGCGGTTACTGTGGTTAGTAAATCGACCTTTGAATGAAATTGTTGCATTATTTGGGTAGAAAGGATTGAAACTATGAAAGTACAGACTGATATCAAATCGGGTGGTTTCGTACAGGATGCTGCGGCGCAGGCAGGTAATGTATATGATCAATCTGCCAATTTTATCTCCAAGGCCAACCAGGAGGCAGAAAGCGTCACCAAAACCGTGACAAACTCCGCATCCTCCGCCTGGGACTTCCTATTCGGACCGTAAAAACCAAAACGCGGCATGCTCTGTAACGAGAAATCAGTTGTATAGCATAACCGCATAACATATCTACTAAACAGGGCAACCGGCTCTTAAGCGGTTGCCCTGTTTTGCACTCCTTTTGTTGTGTATGATGTGCGAGGGTTTATTCGTCGATTGAAAATCCATAAGGAATGGTTGCATTATGCAACCATTCCTGGTAAAATCTGTTCAACAAGGATACCTTTTAAGCTTTAATTCAAGAAAGGAGGTAATCAGATGCCCGTACTACACGTTCGAAATGTGCCCGATAGTTTATATGAACAGATCAAGCAGCAAGCACAGCGTTCTAACCGCTCTATCAGCGCGCAGGTGATCACTCTATTACAGCGAGTTCTAACAGATGGCGGTTCACCTCAAAGCGAGGTGCTTGGTAGCATCCGTCGCAGGCGGTTTTTCAACCCCCATGAGATGAATGTCCCTAACAGCACCACGATCTTACGTGAGGATCGCGCCCGATGACTGGTGACTGTGTGGTGGATGCCAGCGTTGCGATCAAACTATTCGTGCTAGAAGAGAGTTCTGAACAAGCTGACAAACTGTTCGAGCAACTGGCATCCGATCCGCCGGCCCGTTTCTATGTGCCCGATTTACTTTTTATCGAGTGCGCCAACATCTTATGGAAATACGTGCACAATTATGGCTACCCAGCTGAAAATGCCCGTCAGGACGTGGCTGACCTGCAAGCCCTGGCGCTGCGTAGCGTTTCTACCGCAGACCTGTTGGCGCCTGCCCTCGAGTTGGCTCTGGCGCAAGATATCACCGCCTACGATGCCTGTTATGCTGCTCTGGCAAGCCAACTACATTTACCACTAATCACCGCAGACCTGGCAGTGGAGCGCAAGCTGGAGGGCACTCAGATTAATATCCTTATCTTGCAGGATCTATAAATCCTGCCTTTGTTGCAATACTCTCATCAATTCGGATAGATAATTTACCACTAAGATAGTCAAGAACACGAAAATAACCAGGGATACGAAGATTACAGAATTGCGTATTTATATAACGAATCAAAAATTATTGATTATTGTAGGTTATAATAAGCGTTGAAATTTGCCACAGAAAGTGCAGAGTTCGGGGAGAATTTATATATTTTCCTCTGTGATCACACCTCTCTCAGTGGTAAGAATTAGATTTAGAATGTAAAATTGCTAAGGGAGTATAGGTAAAATAAATCGAATGACCTGGAGGAAAAAATGAACATGTTCAAGTTTCTATATCAAAAGGTTCTTCCACTCTCTCTCACGATCTTTCTGATGGGATGCAGCCAGATTCTTCCGAATTTCATTCCATCGCCAACCGCGATACCTTCCCTGACACCAACTGCTACCCACACCGCGACGGTAACAACTATCCCAACAGCCACATTCACGGTTACTCCCATCCCGACCAATACATCTCTCCCCACCGCTGCCTCCACTTCAACTCTTTCCGGGACACCTACAGATACAGTGGCACCGACACAATCGATAGGTTATATCAAGCCGATACCACTTGCGAAGTTTAGAGGTAATTTTGATGGTGGCAATATTGTATTTACTATCAACTCAGAAGGTGATAGAGTGGCAAATCTACGCATAGGATATATGTGCTTCGGAAAGCAATATGAGCTCAATCTCGCAAGAGTCAGCATGAAAATTACCAATAGCAGTTTCACAACCGGTACCGGGGATTTTTATGTCCAAGGTCAATTTACTTCCCCTACAACTGCCAAAGGGGTATTTAATGGTGTCTTGACCGAAGGGGGCAAGGAGTGCAAATATAATTCTGTATATTGGGATGCAGCTATGAGGTAGGAATTTGTGTCTTTTGTAAAAAAAA
>Ga0209986_10004941_pt1 | contig 11164 bp, 12 predicted proteins | sample BlataG_FD_183168 | JGI IMG/M metagenome (GOLD analysis project Ga0209986, IMG submission 183168) | Deep subsurface microbial communities from Black Sea to uncover new lineages of life (NeLLi) - Black_00105 metaG (SPAdes) (version 2) | ecosystem: Environmental > Aquatic > Marine > Oceanic >...
CGAACAGCGGTCGAAGTATCAATATCGCCATCGGCGGTGAACGGAGTCGCCATGGCAGTCAGAACCGTGCCCAGCCGCGTGCCGGCATCGAATCCGCTGGTGCTCACGGGCTCTTAGGGTACCCGCTGGGTACTACACCTCCGTAGCGAGCGGGCTGGTCGCCACCTCGGTGCCGTCGGCCAGCGCACTGATCTGGAAATCGGCGAACACCGCTGGGGCCACGACGGCCAGTTCCCGTAGGCAGGCGATGGCCAGGCGGCGAATCTCGACGTCGGCGTGCTCGCTGGCACGCATCGCGATGAAGTGCCGCCAGGCCCGGTAGTTGCCGGTCACCACGATGCGGGTCTCGGTGTCGTTGGGCAGCACCGCACGGGCCGCCTGACGGGCCTGTTTGCGTCGCAGCACCGCCCTGCTCTCGGCGGGCTCACCCGCCATGAACTTGGCTTCGAGCTTGGCCAACAATTCCAGGTAGGCGGTGCGGCTGGCGTCGGCGGCGGCCAGCACGATCTGCTGCAGTTCGGGGTCGTCCTCGAGTCCGGGCGGCAGCACCACCTGCGCCTCGTCCTCGGGGACGTAGCGCTGGGACAGCTGCGAGTAGGAGAAGTGCCGGTGCCGGATCAGCTCGTGGGTGCAGGACCGCGAGATACCGGTGATGTAGAAGCTGACCGAGGCGTGCTCGAGCACGGAGAAGTGCCCGACGTCGATGATGTGCTTGAGGTAGGAGGCGTTGGTCGCGGTGCGCGGATTGGGTTTGTCCCAGCTCTGGTAGCAGGCCCGGCCGGCGAACTCGACGAGCGCCTGTCCGCCGTCGGCATCGGTGCTCCACGGCACCTCGAAGGGTGCCAGGAACTCCGTCCTGGCGATCAGCTGCACCCGAAGGGGCGCGATCTCGGCCACCGGCTCAGGGTAACGGGGGCTTTTCGGGTGAACTGACATCGACCCGACACGCCCCTAGACGGAGGACACCACCGGCGAGATCACGGAACTGCTGATCCGCGCGCTCGAACGCGGAGACCCTCGAGCCACTTAGGGCCCACACCCGGCGAGCGCCCCGGCCAGATCACCACGCTCACCGACGATCACCCGGCCCAGCCCCAGCCACCCGGCCATCGTCTGCAACTCGCCCGCCAGCGCGCCCGCGACCCGCACGGCGTCGCGTTCCGGCTCGAGGAAGGCCCCCACGACGGTCAACGCCCCGGCAGCCCGGTCGGATTTGAGGTCCACCCGTGCGACGAGTTCGCCGTCCAGCAGCAGCGGCCACACGTAGTAGCCGTATCGGCGCCGGGCGGCCGGGGTGTAGATCTCGATGCGGTACTCAAATCCGAACAGCCGTGCCACCCGGGGCCGGAAGAAGATCAGCGGGTCGAACGGGCACAGCAGCGCGGTACCGCGGCTGACCCGCGGCACGCTCTGTCCGGACCGCAGGTAGGCCGGGGCGGTCCAGCCCGCCACCTGCACCGGTTCCAGTTCACCCGCGGCAACCAGGGCGGCCACCGCGGGCTTGGCCTGCTCGGCCCGCAGCCGGAAGTAGTCGCGGAGGTCGGCCTCAGTGGCCACGCCGAGGGCCGTCGCCGCGCGCAGCACCAGTTCCCGGACGGCCTCGGTGTCCTCGACCTGGCGGGCCAGCACATCAGCCGGTAGGACGCGTTCGACCAGGTCGTAGTGCCGGGCGAAGCCGACCCGGTGCGCGGTGGTGAGCACGCCCGCGGCGAACAGCGCCTCGGCCACCCATTTGGTGTCGCTGCGGTTCCACCAGGTGCCCTTACCCCGCCGGGCCCCGGAGTCCAGGTACGTCTCGATCTGCCCGGCGGTGCTGGGCCCGAGGTCGGCGACCGCGGCGACGACATCGTCGACCAGGTGCGGGTTGCCCTTGACAATCTCCACACCCCAGCGGCCGTGCACATACTCCCGCATCCGCCACCTCAGCAGCGGCCAGTCCTGTACCGACATCAGCGCGGCCTCGTGCGCCCAGTACTCCACCAGCAGCCGTGGCACGCGGCCACCGCCACTCCAGGCGGCGGCGTCGAGAACATCACGGTCGTAGGGGCCGAGGCGGCTGAACACCGGCGCGTAGTGGGCACGCACCGCCACCGAGACCGAATCCAGTTGCAGTACCTGAATCCTGCCCATCAGACGACGCAGATGCGCGCGGGTCACCGTCCCGGCGGGACGTGGGGCCGCGAGCCCCTGGGCGGCGACCGCGACCCGACTGGCCTGGGCGGCGGTCAGCCGGGTCATGCGCGCAGGTAGCTGTAGAACCGGTAGCGCAGGCCGGAGGTGCTGTCCTGCCAGTCCCCGGTGGTACCGGTCCAGGACTCACCCAGCACCGGGGCCAGGGTGTCGTCATCGCGCAGGTGCAGGCCGATATCCACCTCGGTGATCTCGCACCGGGAGGCCAGCGGCATGGCGAGGTGGTAGATCTGGGCCCCGCCGATCACCCAGGTCTGCCCCTCGCCGAGGCCGGCCTCGATGGAGTCGACGACCGCGGCACCCTCGGCCCGGTAGTCGGGGTTGCGGCTGACGACGATGTTGCGCCGGCCCGGCAGCGGCCGGAACCGCACCGGCAGCGACTCCCAGGTCCGCCGGCCCATCACCACGGTGTGCCCCATGGTCAGACGTTTGAAGTGGGCGAGATCCTCCGGAAGCGCCCAGGGGATGGAGCCGTCGCGGCCGATCACCCCGGAGGTGGACTGCGCCCAGATCAGCCCGATCGTCACGGCGCGGCCCTTAGACCGCTACTGGCGCTTTGATCGCCGGGTGCGGGTCGTAGTTACGGATCTCGATATCGGAGTAGGTGTAGTCGAAGATCGAATCCCGATGGCCCAGAACCAGTTCGGGATACGGTCGCGGATCGCGGCGCAGCTGTTCGGTCACCTGCGCAACGTGGTTGTCGTAGACGTGGCAGTCACCGCCGGTCCAGACGAAGTCACCGACGTCCAGACCGGCCTGGGCAGCCATCATGTGGGTCAGCAGGGCGTAGCTGGCGATATTGAACGGCACGCCGAGGAACATGTCGGCGCTGCGCTGGTAGAGCTGGCAGCTCAGCTTGCCGTCGGCGACGTAGAACTGGAAGAACGCGTGGCACGGGGCCAGCGCCATCCGCGGCAGTTCGGAGACGTTCCAGGCCGAGACGATGATGCGCCGGGAGTCCGGGTCGGTGCGCAACAACTCCAATGCCGCACTGATCTGGTCGATGTGCTCACCGGTCGGCGTCGGCCAGGACCGCCACTGCACCCCGTAGACCGGGCCGAGATCGCCGGTGGGAGAGGCCCATTCGTCCCAGATGGTGACACCGTGCTGCTGCAGCCACTGCACGTTGGAGTCGCCGCGCAGGAACCACAGCAGCTCGTAGACCACCGACTTCAAGTGGACTTTCTTGGTGGTGATCAGCGGGAAGCCGGCCGACAGGTCGTAACGCAGTTGGTGGCCGAACAGGCTGCGGGTGCCGGTGCCGGTGCGGTCGGACTTCGGTGTCCCCCGCTCCAGAACCAGGCGGAGCAGGTCCTCGTAGGGAGTGGGAATCGGCACGTCGATCAGCTTACGTGCGGCCCCCGACGGTAGAACAGAAGCCATGCCGACGTTGACCGATGCGATCACCACCCCGGACGGACGCTGCCCGGTGACCCTCTGCACACCGGACGGGACGGGCCCCTGGCCCGGGATCGTGATGTACCCCGATGCCGGCGGTGTGCGACCGGCGTTTCGTGAGATGGCCGCCACGCTCGCCGCGCTGGGGTATGCGGTTCTGCTGCCCGATGTCTACTACCGCAACGGCCGGTGGGCACCGTTCGATATGAAGACCGTCTTCGCCGATGCGGCCGAACGCAACCGGATCTTCACGATGATGCGGGCGGTCACCCCGGAGGTGATGGCCTCGGACGCGCGGGCGTTCTGCGACTATCTGCAGGCCCGGCCCGAGGTCACCGGGGCGCGGTTCGGCACGACCGGGTACTGCATGGGCGGGCGGACCGCACTGATGGTGGCCGGCCGGGTTCCGGATCGGGTGGCCGCGGCGATGTCCTTTCACGGCGGCGGGCTGGCCGGCGACGATCCCGACAGCCCGCATCTGCTGGCCGACCGGATCCGGGCGGCGGTGTACGTGGGCGCGGCCGAGAACGACCCGTCCTACACCCCGGAGCAGTCGGCGCTCCTCGACGCCGCGCTGACCGGCGCGGGCGTCGAGCATCTGATCGAGTGGTACCCGGCCGCGCACGGATTCGCCGTCATCGACAACGCACCGTATGACCCTTCAGCCGCCGATCGGCACTGGATGGCGACGGCGAGCTTCTTCGGCGAGCACCTAGCCCGCTGATCGGCTGCCGCGCCGGAACGGCCGCAGCAGCGTGCGCAGGACTCCGCGGGCGGCGTACAGCCCGGTCACGATACTGAGCACGATGAGGAAGACGAACATCACGATCCAGTTGGTTCGCTGGTGGTCGACGTTCCACCACACCACGGTGAACAGCAGCGCGCAGATGAAGACGACGACATCTCGCCAGTCCCCCTTGTAGCCGACCGCCGACTGTCTGAGCTCACGGCTCTTATCCATGGTGGCCACCAGATCGCTGATCCGATCATCGATGCTCCGCTGCAGAGCCTCCCGCAGTGCGATGTTCTCCGGCGGGATCTTCGCCAGCAGGTCGAGATCGTCCTTGATGGCGGCTCGGTAGTCCGGGCCCTTGAGGTTGCCCGCGATGACGCCCATCAGCGCGCCGCCGAAAATCGGGGCGGCCCCGAGTGCCAGGTCAGCAATTCCGGGCATGACACCTTTTCCTTCCGATCGGTGGCCGCTACGTCCCCGTCATCAGCACAGCGGCCAGGGTGCCGCCCAACTCGTAGGCCCGATGCCGCGTTGCGGCGTCGATTGTGCCGGTCACTTCCAGCGCGTCGGCTGATTTCTCCAGTGCTAGTCCGCCTGCGATCCTCTCGATGGAGGCGACCGCGCCGACGGTGTCGTTGTTGCCGTGCACCCACAGACCGTAGGGCCGGCCGGCAACGTGGTCCAGAACCGGGTAGTACACGGTGTCGAAGAAATGCTTCAGCGCACCGGACATGTACCCGATGTTCGCCGGAGTTCCGAACAGGTAGCCGTCGGCGTCGAGTGCATCGGTGACGGTCGCGGCCAGGGCCGGGCGCACCACCACCTGCACCCCACTGATGTCGGGGTCGCGGGTACCCGACAGCACGGCCTCGAGCAATTCCCGAGTGGCGGGCGAGGGGGTGTGATGCACGACTAGCAGGACGCTCACGGCTTCGGCTCCGCGGCCTGCAACGCCAGGGCCGTGCGCATCGAGTCCCGCGCGCGGGCGCGGTCGCCGGCGTAGTCGTAGGCCCGGGCCAGCCGGTACCAGCACCGCCAGTTGTCCGGGTCGGCCGCAGCCTCGGCCCGAACCGTCTCGAACAGGGCGTCGGCGGCCTCTCGCCGAATCCGGCCGGACGGCATCCGGGGAAGATCGGAGACGTCGAGATCGGCACCCTCTTCGGCGGCCAGTCGGGCCAGGCGGGTCATGGCCAGCCCCGAACGCAGGGTGGCGATCACCGCCCAGGCGCCGACCACCGGCAGCAGCAACACCCCCAGGCCCAACGCGATCGCACTCGGTGAACCGGCCCGGAACAGCTCGACGGCGGTGCGGGTGAGCAGGCCGAAGTAAACCAGCAGGGCCAGGCAGAGGAAGCCGATGAGCAGTCGTGGCGTCACAGGTCCAGCAGGGGTTCCAGGCCGATGGTGAGCCCCGGCCGCCCTGCGATCTGGCGCACCGCGAGCAGGACGCCCGGCACGAACGAGGTCCGGTCCAGACTGTCGTGCCGGATGGTCAGCGTCTCCCCCATCGTGCCGAACAGCACTTCCTGGTGGGCGACCAGTCCGGTGAGCCGGACTGAGTGCACCGGGACCCCGTCGACATCGGCGCCGCGAGCGCCCGGGAGTCCGCCGCTGGTCGCATCGGGATTGGGCGGCATACCTTTTCGAGCTTGTGCGATGAGCTCGGCGGTCCGGGTGGCGGTACCCGACGGGGCGTCGGCCTTCTGCGGGTGGTGCAGTTCGATGACCTCCGCCGACTCGAAGTACGGGGCGGCCTTCTGCGCGAAGTACATCGACAGCACCGCCCCGATCGCGAAGTTGGGAGCGATCAGCACCCCGGTGCCGGGGCTGGCGGCCAGCCATCCGCGGACCAGATCCATCCGCTCCGCGGTGAACCCGGTGGTGCCGACGACGGCGTGAATACCGTTGTCGACGAGGAACTTCAGATTGTCCATCACCACATCGGGATGGGTGAAGTCGATGACGACATCGGTATCGCCGTCGGTGAGCAGGCTCAGCGCGTCGCCGGCGTCAACCTCGGCGCTCAGATCGAGATCGTCGGCGTCACGAACCGCCGCGCACATAGCGGTACCGACCTTGCCCCTGGCGCCCAGGACCCCTACTCGCATGGCTGAAGCCTAACCGGCAGCCACCGGCGCACTGCCGCTACAGCGGCGCTGCCCCGCGCAGGTGCTCGAAGATCAGTGAGGTCTGCGTTCCGGCCACATCGGCGTCGGCGTTGAGGTTATCGACCACGAAGGACCGCAGATCGTCGGTGTCGCGGGCAGCCACATGCAGGATGAAGTCGTCGGCGCCGGCCAGGAAGTAGACGTCGATCACCTGGGGCTTGCGGCGGATCTGCTCCAGGAAGGTGCGGATCTTGCCGCGCGCACCGGACTGCAGGCGCACCGACACCATCGCCTGCAGTGGCAGACCGATCGCCGCGGGGTCGATATCGGCGTGGAAGCCACGGATGACGCCGAGTTCGTGCAACCGCCGGACCCGGCCGTGGCAGGTCGACGGAGCGATGCCGACCGCGGCGGCCAGTGCGCTGTTCGACATCCGCGCGTCGGCGTGCAGGATCGCCAGCAACCGACGGTCCACGCCGTCGAGTTCAACCGTCCGAACATCCTTCGTTTTGTCCGGGTTATGCACGGATTCCGCCGACGAATTTGCGACCATTGCACAATTTTATCGAATTATTGCCGCATTGATTGCCGACAAGTCGAAATTTCTTCACACTTGGGCCAGACATCCAACGATATTTCGTGAACCAGGAGTTTCCCGTGCGCGTCGGCATCCCGACTGAGATCAAGAACAACGAATACCGCGTCGCCATCACCCCCGCCGGGGTTTCCGAGTTGACCCGCCGGGGCCACGACGTACTGGTCCAGGCCGGGGCCGGGGAGGGTTCGGCGATCCACGACGTCGACTTCACGGCCGCCGGCGCGACCATGGCCGAGACCGCCGAGCAGGTGTGGGAAGAGGCCGACCTGTTGCTGAAGGTCAAGGAGCCGATCGAACCGGAGTACGCCCGGCTGCGCAAGGGCCAGGTGCTGTTCACCTACCTGCATCTGGCGGCGTCCAGACCGTGCACCGATGCCCTGCTGGCCTCGGGCATCACCTCGATCGCCTACGAGACGGTGCAGACCGGTGACGGGGCGCTTCCTCTTCTCGCTCCGATGAGCGAGGTCGCCGGCCGCCTCTCCGCGCAGGTTGGCGCGTATCACCTGATGCGCACCCAGGGCGGACGGGGAGTTCTGATGGGCGGCGTGCCCGGTGTTGCTCCGGCCAAGGTCGTGGTGATCGGAGGCGGTATGGCAGGCGATAACGCCGCCGGCGTGGCCTGGGGTATGGGCGCACACGTCACCGTCTTCGACCTCAACATCCACACACTGCGCAAGATCGACGCCGAGTACGGTGGCGCCATCGAGACCCGCTACTCATCGAGGCTGGATCTGGAGGCCGCGGTCACCGAGGCCGACCTGGTGATCGGCGCGGTGCTGGTGCCCGGCGCCAAGGCCCCCAAGCTGGTCACCAACGCGACCGTCGCCCGGATGAAGCCGGGCGCGGTCCTGGTGGATATCGCCATCGATCAGGGCGGCTGCTTCGAGGACTCCAAACCCACCACCCATGACGACCCGACGTTCCGCGTCCACAATGCGGTCTTCTACTGCGTGGCCAATATGCCCGGTGCGGTGCCGAGGACCTCGACCTACGCGCTGACCAACGCGACGATGCCCTACGTGCTCAAACTGGCCAACAAGGGCTGGCAGGAGGCCTGCCGGGCCGATCCCGCTCTCGCCGAAGGGTTATCGACGCACGAGGGACATCTGCTGAATGAGCAGGTCGCCCACGATCTGGGCCTGACCTACACCGATCCGGCCGGTCTGCTCGCCTGACGCGCAGCAGTCAGTCCGCTCCGGCCAGACCCGCAATGGTGGCCTGCGGGTCACCGGTCGGGCGGCCCCCAGGATGGGCACCGTCAGATCGGCCAGGCGAAACGACGACTCTTAACCCGCGATCGCCCGCAATTGTTGCGGCAGCGACCGTTTGGTTCGGTGCGGGCCCAGGACCGCGGCGCCGAACTGGCCGGAGAGCACCTTGCGGGCAACAGCGTTCACCTCGTCGGTGGTCACGTCCTCGATGCTCCGCAGGGTCGCGGTGACGCTGCGGTAGCGGCCGTAGTTCAGTTCACTGCGGCCGAGGCGGTTCATCCGCGACGCCGAATCCTCCAGTCCGAGCACCAGTCCGCCGCGCAGCGACCCCTTGGCGATCCGGCACTCCGCCTCGGTGATGCCATTTCGCGCCACATCCTCGAGCACCTCCGCGGTCACCCGCACCACCTCGGCGAACCGCTCCGGAAGGCAGCCGGCGTACACCGAGAACGCCCCGCTGTCGGCGAAGGTATCGATGGCGGAGTAGACGGAGTACGCCAGCCCGCGAGTCTCCCGGATCTGTTGGAACAGACGAGAACTCAAGCCGCCGCCGACAGCGGTGTTGAGCACCATCAGTGCCCACCGGTGCGACCAGTTGCGGCCCGGCACCCGAACCCCGAGGGTCAGGTGGCTCTGTTCGGAGTCGCGGTTGACCAGGGTCAGCCCGGGCAGGCCGGCCAACCGGCCGGCGCCCTTGCGCGGCGGCAGCGGCGTGCGGTCCTTCATCAACCGGGACCCGAAGTACTCCCGCGCCAGCGCGAGCACGTGGGCGTGGTCGACATTGCCGGCCACCGCCAGGACCATCCGCTCCGGAACGTAGCGCCGAACATGGAAGGACCTCAGCTGGGTTCGGGTCATGGCCGACACCGATTCCACCGTTCCGATCACCGGCCGGCCCACCGGGTGGTCCCCGAACATGGCCGACAGGAACTCATCGCCGAGGGTGTCCTCGGGATCGTCATCGCGCATGGCGATCTCCTCGAGCACGACATCGCGCTCCAGTTCGACGTCGGCGGACGCGCAGACGCCATTGAGGACCACATCCGCCACCATGTCGACGGCCATCTCCAGGTCGTCGTCGAGCACGTGGGCGTAGTAGCAGGTGTGCTCCTTGGAGGTGAACGCGTTCAGTTCGCCGCCGACGGCGTCGACGGCCTGGGCGATCTCGACCGAGGTGCGCGTCGGGGTCGCCTTGAACAGCAGATGCTCCAGGAAGTGGGCGGCACCGGCGACGGTGGTGCCCTCGTCACGGGATCCGACGTTGACCCACAACCCCACCGAGGCCGACCGCACCGAGGGCACGAACTCGGTGACGACCCGCAGGCCGCCCGGCAGGACGGTCCGACGAATCGTCGAACCGTCCCGCTGGTCGGCCTTAGCTGCCGACGGTCGCGGCATCGGCGGGTGCCGGTGCGGCGTCCCCTGCTGCATCGGCGTCATCGCCGACCGGGATCAGCGAGATCTTGCCGCGGTTGTCGATGTCGGCGATCTCGACGCGCAGCTTGTCACCCAGCTTGACCACGTCCTCCACCTTGGCGACCCGCTTCCCGCGACCCAGCTTGGAGATGTGCACCAGGCCGTCTCGGCCCGGCAGCAGCGAGACGAATGCCCCGAAGTCGGTGGTCTTGACCACGGTTCCGAGGAACCGCTCGCCGACCTTCGGTAGCTGCGGGTTGGCGATCGCGTTGATCATGTCGATCGCCGCCTGCGCCGACACGCCGTCGGTGGCGCCGACGAACACCGTGCCGTCATCCTCGATGGAGATCGAGGCACCGGTCTGCTCGGTGATCGAGTTGATCATCTTGCCCTTGGGCCCGATCACCTCGCCGATCTTGTCGACCGGCACCTTGATGGCGGTGACGCGCGGCGCGTACGGGCTCATCTCGTCGGGTTCGTCGATCGCCTCGGCCATCACCTCGAGGATCGTGGTGCGGGCGTCCTTGGCCTGGGCCAGGGCATCGGCCAGCACACTCGAGGGAATGCCGTCGAGCTTGGTGTCCAACTGCAGCGCGGTGACGAAGTCCTTGGTGCCGGCGACCTTGAAGTCCATATCGCCGAAGGCGTCCTCGGCGCCGAGGATGTCGGTCAGCGCGACGTAGCGCGTCTCGCCGTTCACCTCGTCGGACACCAGACCCATCGCGATACCGGCGACCGGGGCCTTCAGCGGCACACCGGCGTTCAGCAGCGACAGCGTCGACGCGCAAACCGAACCCATCGACGTCGAGCCGTTGGAGCTCAGCGCCTCGGACACCTGCCGGATGGCGTACGGGAACTCCTCGACGCTGGGCAGCACCGGCATCAGCGCGCGCTCGGCGAGCGCGCCGTGGCCGATCTCGCGGCGCTTGGGCGAACCGACCCGGCCGGTCTCACCGGTCGAGTACGGCGGGAAGTTGTAGTGGTGCATGTAGCGCTTGGACTTCTCCGGTCCGAGCGAATCGATCTGCTGGGCCATCTTGACCATGTCCAGCGTGGTGACACCCATGATCTGGGTCTCGCCGCGCTCGAACAACGCACTGCCGTGTGCCCGCGGGATGATCGCGACCTCGGCGGAGAGCGCGCGGATATCGGTGATGCCGCGACCGTCGATGCGGAAGTGGTCGGTCAGGATGCGCTGGCGGACCAGTTTCTTGGTCAGCGAGCGGTAGGCCGCACCGATCTCCTTCTCGCGCCCGGCGAAGGCCTCGCTGAGGCGCCCGAGCACCTCAACCTTGATCTCATCGGTGCGATCGTTGCGCTCGGTCTTGCCGGGAATCTGCAGTGCGGCGGCAAGATCGTCGCCGGCGGCAGAGACCACCGCGGCATAGACGTCATCGGCGTAGTCAGGGAACAGCGGGTAGTCGGCGACCGGCTTGGCAGCCCGCTCGGCCAGCTCCTGCTGGGCTTTGCACAGCGCGGCGATGAACGGCTTGGCCGCCTCAAGGCCCTC
>Ga0209986_10004942_pt1 | contig 11163 bp, 8 predicted proteins | sample BlataG_FD_183168 | JGI IMG/M metagenome (GOLD analysis project Ga0209986, IMG submission 183168) | Deep subsurface microbial communities from Black Sea to uncover new lineages of life (NeLLi) - Black_00105 metaG (SPAdes) (version 2) | ecosystem: Environmental > Aquatic > Marine > Oceanic >...
GATCTGATGAACGGGCCATCCATCAAGGCCACGGGGGCTACCTGTTCGGCAGAGATCGCGGGGCTGATCTTACACAAAGCCATATCGACGCCGGGGGCTTTGTATACGTTTCTGACTGTGCTTTCGACGGTGCCGCCTCTGAATTTTACTGCTAATCGGCCGCCGTTCGGGTTATTGTACTTAAACTTCGCCACATGCCAGGCCGTCAATATCCAGTTCTTGGAGATCAGTGAGCACGAACCGAGCCCTATCTTCGACGAGTCGTTATGGTATTGATTCGTGCGGCCCACATACTTGAAGTTAGGATTCTTATAGGTATCTGCCATCAGCAGACCCGTGCAGGCCAAGCTTATGACCACGCAAATCGCAAGAGCTCTTTGCACGATTGAATGTTTCATCGCTTATTCTCCATTGTCTGGTCTGTCTTTTTGTCTCAGAACCAGCTTTGCATAGCCAACATGAAAACAGACGGTAGAACCACAGGAATTCCACCCAGGAACCGAAACCCAGAGGCCATATTCATTTATACCAAATTTGTTACTTCATCGTCACGAGAAATCTCAACTCAAACTTCAGGTTTTTTTTATAAGCGTATTCGTAGTAAGTACTCAGATTTCCTCTCCAACTCATTTTAATCCTCCCCTCGTCTTTTTCTGCCACCAGGGCACCAAGACACTAAAACTCATTTATATTTTTTTAATTTTCATTCTTCTTTGTGGCTTAGTGTCTTCGTGGCTACTTTCCTTCTCCGCAGCATCACTCCACCCAAGCCAAGGAGAAGCAGTGTCGCCGGCTCAGGTATAGTCCAGCCTGAATCAATTGTCTCAAATGTTAGGGTGTCGATTATTTCATAGAGCTGCGAACCCGGCTTATCTATCCCCAGCCAGTCGAAACTGACGCTAAACCCGCTGACACTCTCACCAGTGCCAATACCCAAAGTTAACGCTAAGGCATCGTATCCGCCGTCATCCTCCAGAACAGGTTCCGGCTGCCAGACAACCTGGTCCCAACCGGCCGGAGTATCCGGCATTACTACAGCTAAATTGTCATACAGCTCATAATCAAACCAGATAGTAAATTCTTCAATCGCCGGGGTCAAGCTGATATTAGTTACATCGTAGCTGTACTGCCATTTGCCCAAGCCAAGGTCGGTAACCGCATACTCGATTTGCGTCATTGGAACCCCAAAGGCAGATGTGGCAAACAAAAATCCAAAAACCAACCCTACAACAATTTTCCTTTTCATCACACTCTCCTCTATGATTATCTAAAAACACCTAACCTGCCCAGGCGCTGCATCCGACTGCACCTGGAACTGAAATTCAGACTTCAGTGCCTGCCCCTGCGTCTCCCGCCTGCGGGACGACGCAAGGCGGGGCAGCGGGCCTGCGCAGACTTTTTGAAGCACGAATCTGCATTACATCTGGGAAACCTCCTTATCTCCGCATACTTGCCGTCATGGCATCAAGGTTATATAACTATTTTGCGTTATAGAGTCTCATTTGTCAAGAAAAATCCGGATTTTGTTTGCCATTTACTCAAACCGACCAATTTCTGTGCATTTTAGGGTGGATTTGGTCAATTTTTGCGAATTTTCGCACATTTTCGTCATTTTTCGAATTTTTTGCCAAGTTTTGCCTAATTTTGATAGTCAGTTCTCAAGAACTTGCGTGTTTTGTGCGAAAATCCTTCGCATTTGCGAATAAACTTGCGCATTTGAAGCGAAAATTCCCCGCCAAACCAGCGATTTACCCACTTTTGTCGCATAACATTTTTTATTGCTATCAGCTTAAAGAAGCCGAAAATACATTTAAGTAAGACCAATTTTCAGGTCCGTGAAAAAATCTCATTTTTCTCCAAATACAAGTTAAATTCAGTGGTTACAACAGTAAAAAACAATTCCGTCCCCGACTGTATCGCAATGGTCGTTGTTCTTTTGATGGCAGCTGGTACTGTTTTTGTCTTCTCAGCAAGTGTTAACCTTGGTCAGGAGATTGACTTACAGAGATTCTACGATTTCGCAGCCCTTCGGAAAATCTTATTTCTCCCCCTGGCAGTTCTCATTATGTTCACCGTCTCCTGTTTCAATTATCGCAGGTTAAGTTTGGCCAACGGCTGGCTAAAATCCCCGACCAGCTATTTATTAGTCTTTAGTATAGCGTTACTTATAATCGTTTTGCTCCCGCAATTCGGCACCGAGATAAACCGTGCCCGCCGATGGATTATCCTCCCTGCCGGGCCCATCTCCATTAGTTTTCAACCCTCTGAGCTGGCAAAATGGTCGCTCATTTTCTTCCTGGCTGCATTTTGCGATAAGTTCAGTGCCGACATCAAGTTATACTGGAAAAGCTTTATCCCTGCTTGCCTGTCCATAGCTGTGGTGGTCGGATTGATAATCACGCAAGATTTTGGCACAGCAGCATTTATATCACTTCTGGGCTTTCTGATGTTGCTTATCGCCGGCGTAAAATGGTGGCATATTCTGACCCCTCTGCCGTTTGGCGTTATTGGTTTTGGGGCAGCGTTAATCCGTTCCCCCGGCCGGCTGCAGCGAATTACCGCATTTTTGAACCCTGAAAAATGGGCAGGTTCGGCTGCTTATCAGCCAAACCAGTCGCTGATTGCTCTTGGCTCCGGCGGACTGTGGGGCAAAGGACTGGGCAAGGGGATTTGTAAATATGGCCATCTGCCGCAGGATACTACGGATTTTATCTTCGCCATTATCGGTGAAGAGCTCGGCTTCGTGGGGACGGCAGCGGTGATTGGATTGTTTATCGTTTTTGTTTGGCTGGGAATTTTGGTCGTTGTCCGTTGCCAGGACCGCTTCGGCCAGTTATTGGCTGGCGGAATAGTTTTGACAATCGGCATTCAGGCGGCAGTTAATATCGGTGTAGTAACGGTTGTGCTGCCGACAAAAGGCATACCGTTGCCGTTTGTCAGTGCCGGCGGAACGAGTATGCTGCTGTCGGCCGCTGCGGTTGGAGTGCTATTAAACATCGCAAAACAATCTGCCCAGAAGTCGGTTAAATTGGAAAACAAACCGAGACCGTAACAGCGAAAATCTCTACCGAACTTCGAACAAGTTTAGTACAATTTTATAAGATTCTAATGGGCAATAACCTTTCTTTTCAGAGACGAACAAACATGTGGATAGCAAATCTCAGGATGTGGCTGGTAATGTGGGTATCTGCTTTGCTAATTCAGTGTGCGATGGGGCTTGAACTTTTGACTGGCTCCGTGGTCGGATGCGGCGGGCAGAAAATCTCCCCCGATGTTCACGTTTTTGTCGCCATCAGTGCTGGCTGGAGCCACAGTCTGGCGTTGAAGTCGGACGGCAGTATCGTCGGCTGGGGCGATAACCGGTGGGGTATGGCGGACCCACCGGATAGTAACGACTTTATCGCCATCGCTGCAGGCACATACTACAGTCTGGCGCTAAGGTCGGACGGGACTATCGTGGGTTGGGGCCAGGGTGCGAGTGGTGCAAAGTACCCGCCGGATGGCAATGATTTTGTCGCTATATCCGCAGGGTCAAACCATGCTCTGGCGCTGAAGCGAGATGGCAGCATCGTCGGCTGGGGCAATCGAGGTCCTCGGGCTTGGGATTGGGGTCAGGCCTGTCCACCACCGGGAAACGATTTTACCGCCATCGCAGCTAGCTCTTCTCACAGTCTGGCGTTGAAGTCAGATGGTAGTATCATCGGCTGGGGTCATAACGAATTTGGTGAGGCGACCCCGCCGGACGCTAACGACTTTGTTGCCATCGGCGCAGGCGGTTCCTTCAGTCTAGCACTGAAGTCGGACGGTAGTATCGTTGTATGGGGTAGTAACCTTTATCGCAAGACGAGTCCACCAGCAGGTAATGATTTCATCGCTATCGCCGCAGGTATGATGCATAGTCTGGCGTTAAAGGCAGATGGTAGTATCGTCGGCTGGGGCCAGAAGTTGGCTATGGAGCAACCAATCCTGCATCGAGTGGAGGCAAAAGAAAAAACGAAGAAGGATGCCAAAGAAGAAGTCAGGAAAGAAGTCACCGAGGTAGTTGAGGTCAAAAATGTGTCTTCTTTAAAATCTATCGAGCCACCACCAAAAACGATTAAGCTCACGGTAAATGACAAAATAAGTATCGATTTGATCTATATTAAACCAGGCTCTTTTACTATGGGTAGAGATGTGGGATTGCTGGAGAAATTTTTTTCGAAAATCTCAGCTTTAGGTATGGTTGGGAAGTATCCTGATGATTGGCCAGCACGTAAAGTCAAGATTACAAAAGGCTTCTACATTGGCAAATACAAAGTGACAAGTGCACAATTTTGTACGTTTCTAAACACGATTGGCGATCCGCAAGATTATGTCAAATTAAATATATTTGCTCACATAGAAATGAAAGATAGAGCTTATGCTCCCAGACCGGGTTGTGAAAACGGCGCTATCAATGTTGTACATTGGAAAGGGGCCGTAGCATTTTGTGACTGGCTTAGCCATCAGACAGGTCTTACCGTTCGCCTGCCTACCGAGGCAGAATGGGAGTTCGCTGCTCGCGGCCCTGAAGGCCGTTCCTATCCTTGGGGGGATGAAAGAGAAGAAAATGTGAAATACTATGAGGACACAGCCCGTGAGTATAAGACATATCCGCATCCCTGGAGTTGCGCCTCAGTAGATGCATTTCCGCAGAATGTGACCCCCGATGGTGTAGTTGGTATGATCGGCAATGTTGGGGAATGGTGTTCTGATTTCTATGGAGTTCGTTATTTGAAAAAAGATGTTATTGACCCCCAAGGGCCCACAGAAGAAGATCTTTCAGACAAATCGCTCAATCCTTTTGACGAGAAGTATCGCGTATTCCGCGGCCGACTATCCTTCGCTGGGCCTAGAGAGTTTGGTGATACAGTTGATGGTTCAGGTATCTATGGTTTTCGTATTATAGCAGAGTTGCCTTACTGATATAAACGACCCCAATGGCAACGTAACACATTACAATTATGATGGCTTTGGCCGAGCTAAACGATGGACAGTAAAAGCTTTTTGTTTGCCGGCGGTGGGACGGGGGGACATATCTATCCTGCTATCGCTGTGGCTGAACAGATAGTCAAACTTGAGCCGGAAGTGAATATACATTTTTTCTGCAGCGGGCGCAGCATTGATGGTCAAATCCTGTCTAAAACCAAATTCAGATATACAGCCCTGCCGGCGAGAGGTTTTTCCGCCCGGCCGGGAAAGCTAATCGACTTTTGCACTTCGTTTTTAGTGAGCTGCCGAATTGCCAAAGAGACAATCATTGCAAATAGGAACGCTGTGGTGGTCGGTATCGGCGGCTTTGTTGCGGCGCCGGTCTGTTTTGCAGCACATAAATTAAAGGTGCCCATTGTGCTTTTGAATCTCGACGTTGTGCCGGGGCGGGCAAATAAGATAATAGGGCGCTGGGCAGATGAGATTTTTGTTCAGTTTGAAGAGACGGCAGAATATTTTGCAAAGAGCAAGGCGGCGGTCAGCATTGTTGGTTGTCCCCTGCGGAGTGGCTTTGCAAATCCGCAGCCGGATAAGGTGATAGAACAATTAGGTCTTGATAAAGACAAAAAGACTTTGCTTATAATGGGTGGGTCAAGTGGTTCGGAGAGCATAAACCGAACGGTGTGCTCGCTGTTAGAAAAGTTAGACGCTTTTGCTGAAGATTGGCAGATAGTTCATTTAGCTGGGCGGGCTGATTTTGAAAAAGTTAAGCTCAAATATGCGGGTGCAAAAATCAGCTATAAGGTTTTGAGATACTGCGATGATATGGCGGATTTATTGGCCGCTGCGGATTTGGTTGTCGGCAGAAGCGGAGCGGTCAGTGTGGCTGAATACGCTGCAGCTAATGCGGCGAGTATCTGTATGCCTTATCCGTACCATAAGGACAGGCATCAGTACTTAAATGCTGGCAAACTGGTTGAGGCCGGAGCTGCAATAATAGTGGATGATTTGCCGGATGAAAAAGACAGGGCCGAATGGCTGGCCGAAGAGCTGGAAGAGTTGATGAAAGATAACGATAAACGCCAAGAAATGAAAAAGGCCTGCGAAGCAATTGCGAATCTGGAAGCCGATTATAAAATTGCAGAAAAGCTGTTGAAATTAGCGAATAGCGGATAGCGTTTAGCGGATAGCGGGCAAGAAAAAGCCACAGACGCCGTCCTGAGCGTAGTCGAAGGAGGACGCCGAGGACGCAGAGAAAAGAAGATTAAAATGTGTGAAATCTGCGAACTCTGTGGTTAAAAAAGGCAAAAAAGGGCTGCAAGTGTTAGCTAACAGCCCTTTGTTAGCAAAATGAATTGTAAGTTTATCTCCTGCGTTTTCTTAGCACCGCCAGACCACCCAACCCAAGTAGCAAAATCGTGGCCGGTTCGGGGATAGTTACTGAGACATTATCAATGCCGGTATTACCTTCGACTTGACTTATTTCCGGAATAAAGGAAAAGCCAGAGATCCCATTACTTGAAGTGACTGAGTAACTCGCATATGTGCCTGGATCTGTAAGGGCCCCGTCTGTTAATGTAACCGACACATCAAGTAGTACATTACTGGACATGTCTAAGACCCTGAGAGTTACGGGTACATGGCCAGCGACATCAATAGCAAAACTCATTAATGTCGCCCCAAACACGGGATCAAAAACGATGTCTACTGATGGATCACCCTTAAATACACCGTCACCATCAGAGATCCAGAGACCATCCGGGTTATTCCCACGACCTGCACCCTGTCCGTAGTAGTTTTCGAGATTGGAATTCACCCCTAACCAACCCGACTCCCATGCCGGAAAGGGATCTTCAAAATCTTCAGTGAGTATGACTACTCCTACCGCTTGCTCCACGCCGCCAAGCGCAACTGCCAGCACTGTGGCGAGTATTGTGGCCCGTAACAAAAATATCGAACTCTGTGACTTTCTGTAACTCTTCATCTTTTTTCTCCTTTCATAGTGACAGCCCCCATTCTTGCTCACCGCTTCCGTGGGGACAAGTTTACCCTTGCGAAGGCAGGGGCAAGAAAGCACGGGCGGGCTGCCGGTTCTTAATTCATCTCGGCTGGGACCGCCCCAACTGAGAATTTAACATTTCGTCTATATCCTTGTTATATGGGCGCACAAACCAACCGTCTGCCATCCTTGTTTTGATTAAACCAACTTTGTGGGGGGAAAGCCTGAAATGAAGTCTCGAAGCCTCCTCACCACTCCTCCTTGAATACAAAACATTGTGTATCAGATTGGGCGTAGGATGTCAAGCAAAAAAAGTCCCATAAAAGAGATTTTTTTTGCAGAAATCAAAAATAATCGCTCAAAGGCGAGTTTTAGGCAAATTCTAAGGGGAAAATATTTTGGAGTATTACCGGGCGCTTACGCTACCGGCTCTGAGCCAAACATAAAAACAACGTTTATTCTATTACGTGGATGTTTTTGTTTTTGCACATATCCTTGAATATTTTTGGCCAAACGGTGGCGCTGACCTCTCCGATGTGGGCCTTTTTTAAGAGGAGCATAAAGGTTCGTGACTGTCCGATGCCGCCGCCGATGCTGAGCGGTATCTCGTTGTTCAGGATTGCCTGGTGATAGGGCAGCTTGAGGAAATCAAGCTGGCCGGAGAGTTCGAGCTGCTTTTTGAGGGTTTCGGCGTTCACGCGGATGCCCATAGAAGTCAGCTCGTGTCGGCGCTTTGTTATGGGGTTCCAGACGAGAATATCACCGTTTAGACCATGCATCGCTCTGCCGTCGTCAGAGGTTGTCTCGGTGACCCAGTCATCGTAGTCAGCGGCCCTCATTTCGTGCGGGTATCCGTCCTTGAGCACCCAGCCGATGCCGTAAATGAAGGTCGCGCCGAGTTCCCTGGCAATTTCGGTTTCGCGCTGCTTGCGCGGCAGGTCGAGGTATCTGTCAAGTATGTCTTCGGCGTGGATGAATGTGAGCTTGTCGGGCAGATTGGGGTATTTGTCGGTTTTTAACTGAGGGAAAAGCTGCTGGATATGGGCTTCGGCACCTTTGAGGACCTTCCAGAGCTTCTCCACCACTTCTGTAAGAAACTGCAGGTTTCGCTGCTCTTTCGTTATGGCCAGCTCCCAGTCCCACTGGTCCACATAGGCGCTGTGGTCATGGTCGAGGAAGTAGTCCTTTCGGATGGCTCGCATATCGGTGAGCAGACCCTCGCCGATGTCCATTCCGAACTGCGCCAGTGCGATGCGCTTCCACTTTGTTGCGGCTTGGACAACCTGGGCGTCGAGCGGGTTCTTGTCGCGGTCATTCGAGATGTGGAACTGGATTGGGGTTCGTGAGCCATCACGGTCGAGCAGGTCGTTGATGCCGCTTTCAACATCTACAATCAGGGGGACGGTAACGCGAATCAGATTGAGCTGCTTGCAGAGGTTCTCCTCGATGTAGTCTTTGAGGGCATAGGTGGCGAGCTGGGTCTGCTTCGGGGACAGCAGGGAGCTGTAATCCTGTGGCAGGATTTTCTCCAGTTCGGTATAGTCACCAATACCCGGCCCAGCCAGGTCTGCTTTTTTGTCTGCCATTGTGTTGTCTCCTAAATGTTCTGCGGACAGGTGCATTAAAAAAACGATAGCTATTCATTACTTTGTTGCCTTACAGATAATAATCCAGGTGTTGATACCTTTCAAGATTATTTTGGACTTGGATGTAAACCCGGCGTAAAACCCCGACAGAAAACATCGGGACAGGTGCGGGGCTAAATTTTTTGCGATTGCCGCGGCCTGTTCCTGCCTTCGCAGGAATGACAACCTTTGCAGGCACCGCAATAGCATAAGTAGTGACGCCCAGGCATCAAGATTATGGTCGGTTGGAGATTTAGCTCGAGCGACGCATATATTCGTTGCGAATCCGCTCCAGCAGGCGTTTTGTGGCCAGGATGCCGTCGTCTTCGCTGAGGTTTTTGCCTTCGTATTCGATTCCGACGTAGCCGGTGTAACCACTGTCAAGGACGATTCGCATCATTCGGTCATAGTCGATGGTGGTCTCGTTGCCTTTTCCATCGAAGTCATAGCTCTTGGCGCTGACTGCCTTGGCGTAAGGCATAAGCTTTTTGACGGCGTCATAGCGGTCTATCTCCGGCGGGAAGTTGCCGAAGTCGGGCAGCGTTCCGCAGTTCGGCAGGTTGACCTCTTTGATGACACTGGCCAGCCAGTCTCCGTTTGACGAGAGCCCGCCGTGGTTCTCGACAATGACGTTTATCTTGTGGCTGGCGGCGTACTTGCTGAGCCGTCTCAATCCGTCGGCGGCAAGTTTGAGCTGGTCCTCGTAAGAGCCCTGGGACCTGGCGTTGACACGAATGGAATGACAGCCGAGGAATTTGGCGGCGCCGACCCACTTATGATGGTTCTGGACGGCCTTAGCCCGTCCGTTTGGGTCGGGGTCGCCGAGGTTTCCCTCCCGGTCGCACATAATCAGGAGGGATTTGACGCCGTGGTCGGCTGCTCGTTTTTTCATTTCGGTCAGGTACCTGGTGTCCCAGGCCTTGTCCACAAAGAACTGGTTGACGTACTCGATGGCGTCGATACCGAAGCCGCGTGCGGCTTTGGCGAAGTCGAGGTTGTCCAGTTTCGGTTCCTGCTGGCCACGCAGCCGTCGGTGCAGCGACCACTGTGCCAGTGAAATCTTGAAAGGCTGCTTTGAGCGTTGCAAACCCATTTTCTCTGCCAGCGGTAATGTACACCCGTGCAGGCAAAGACCGCCGAGCGTACCGCCACTTAGGGTGAGAAATACTCTTCTTTCCATAATAACCTCTCTTTCAAAATAATGCTTTCAGAAAACGTAATTGCTCTGACGGCGTTGGCGCACCAAGACGCCCGATTTGCTAATCATATTACAGAATGATACTCGAATCGGCCAGCCAAATCAAAGCTGTTTTTCGCCCCGGCCCTGGTGCCAAGGTAGGATTTTGGGAAAAGTTGTAGAAATTGGCAGCAGTTGCTGTTAGAATACCTGCCTTTGGTTCTGGAGGTTTTTCGGTTTTGTTGAGGAAATGCAAAAAATGAGGCAAAGAGAACATCTTACGCCGTACGGCAATAAGCCAATGGTTACGCCGATTGTATCAGCGGTCAATTACGAATATGTCTCCTTTGAGATACTGCGTCAAATTACCGATGGAGAGATTGACGGCTACACATACCACCGCGACGATAATCCGACTATCCGGGCGGTGGAAAAAGAAATAGCTATGATGGAAAAAGGTCAGGACTGCGTTATCTGCACTACAGGTATGGCGGCGTTGACTATGATTTTTTTGACCTACTTAAAGGCCGGTGACAACTTGCTGACATTTCATGACACATACGGTGCCAATTATAAGGTTTCGTTGATTCTTGAAAAATTCGGGGTAGAAGTTACCTGGCTGGATGCCGCTGAGCCGGAGAAGGTTGCTGGGAACATCAAAGACAATACCAGAATGATTTTCTGTGAAACGCCGAGCAATCCTCTTGTTAAAATTGTAGATATTGAATACCTTCGTCAACAGGCCGACCGTGTCGGCGCAATGCTTGTTATAGACAATACCCTTGCCACTCCATACCATCAGCTACCGCTGACGCTCGGAGCGGATATGGTAATGCACAGTGCAACTAAAGGGCTGGGTGGACACAATGACCTTATGGCTGGTGCGATTGCGTGCTCAACACGCGAGTATTACGATGAGCTTTGGTTCACGCGCCAGGCGATAGGCACCACGCATGATGCTTTCTCTGCGTCACTGCTGGAGCGTGGGCTAAAAACATTCGATATGCGTGCGGCAAAAATGGCAGAAAACGCAATGGCAATTGCAGAGTTTCTTTGCGACCATCCGAAAGTAACCAGGATATATTACCCCGGGTTAGCCAGCGATGCGGGGCACAGAATTGCGTGTAAGCAAATGAAAAACGGTTTTGGAGGGGTGTTAGCTTTCGATGTGGGAAAAACGCAGGCCGAAGCCAAGAAGTTTGTCGAAAATTTAGAGATTATTTATCACGCTGTAAGTCTTGGCTGCACCGAGACTTTGGTCTGTTTGCCTGTTCTTACAACAATGCTGTATTTGCCCGAGGAACGCAGAACGACTTTTGGAGTTAAACCTAATACTGTTCGTTTATCTGCGGGTATCGGCGATACAGAGGAGCTTATAGCTGATTTGAAACAGGCCCTGGGGTAACGGTTAA
>Ga0209986_10004943_pt1 | contig 11163 bp, 8 predicted proteins | sample BlataG_FD_183168 | JGI IMG/M metagenome (GOLD analysis project Ga0209986, IMG submission 183168) | Deep subsurface microbial communities from Black Sea to uncover new lineages of life (NeLLi) - Black_00105 metaG (SPAdes) (version 2) | ecosystem: Environmental > Aquatic > Marine > Oceanic >...
AGCCATACCGCCGCATCGGGACCGTCGACATAGTGCGCCAGCATCCGGTTCAAAAAGTTGGTGCCCGAGCGCGGGAACCCTACCACTGTTATCACGATGCGTACCCAACGTCATAGCCCAGCCGGGACATCATGGGGCCGCAATGGTCCAGCAACTCTCGGAGCACCGCTGCTTCCAGCCTCTCTCGCCCCTTGCCCGGTCGTCCCATATCCCCGTCTATCTCGAGCGTAGAAGGATCGCATCGTCTGTCTTCCGTGCGCCCGACTGCCCATCCAACTCGCTCGGGTGGCACGCGCTTCCCCAGCGTTCTCAATATCCTGTTCAGCACCCGAACTGGATGGCTGTGCAAGCGTTCATAGTACACGAACGGGGCGCGGCGCGGATAACGGTGATTGAGGTCAATCATCGCCTGCGTGTGCGCAACCCACCCCATGTCCCACGGTCGCCCTGACCCTTTCTCTTTCTCGAACATGAACCCCAGCAGTTCGGACTGTGTTTTCTCCGGCCCGTGTTCATGCACGTACAGCCGACAGAATGAGGCGAAAGCATCCCGTGGGTCGCGGACGATGAGCGTGACGGGTTCGGTAATACTGCCGGGACAAGCGTGCGAGTGCCCCCACTGTTCGTCTTGCGCACCCGACAACATGGCCTGCAGCCAGTGGGTACCCGACCGCGGCCAACCGATGACCGTCTTCACTGTTCCAGCCCGCCTAGAATCTCTGCCGCACGGTGCGCGTAGGTGTGCCGCGCCAGCACCGCAGCCCGTCCTCGTTCGCGGTAGGCCGTGTTGGCATCGTCGTCCTCGAGCATCCAGCGCATCATCTCGTGATACTGCGGCTCGTTCTCCGGTACCAACGCCTCGTCTGACCCAAAGAGGTGCGTATAGGCCGGCACCGGGTCGAACACTGTCAGGCCCCCGCTGCCCAGCACCTTGAACGGGCGCTCCACGGTGTCGCCCGTGACCGCAAACTGCGGTTCTGAGATAGTAGGGCATACAATTGCGCCGGCGTACACCCTGTGCTCGTCCTCTGCAGGCAGCACGCCCTGGTAACAGCAGGGCCACTTGCTGTATCCCCACACCTTCAGCCTGTCGGCGTAGGGCCACAGGTAGGCGTCATACTGCGGCTCCTTGTAGACCCGATAGCCGCCGACGAATGCTACCCCCGACTCTATGGGGGCGCCCTCTAGCGGCATGTACTGTGGGCTATCGTAGGCCCACGGCAGCGACACCACGAGGTGTCCCGCATCCCGCCAGCCCTGGTAAAACGACTGATAGGACTCTGGCGCAGAGCACCACACAAAGTCCGGCTGCGATGCCGCGATCTTGTTCAGTATGTGTTCGGGTACATGGGGGCTGGGCGCGCCGAACTCGGCGTGCAGCTTTTCCATGCCCTCGAACCACGTATTGACTTGAACGATGTGCGGGCACTCATGCACATGCGCCAGTGCGTCCCGGTCCATGTGGTCGTAATCGCCATACGTCAGCCACAGCAGCGGCGGCTCAGGCGATGCCGCGATAAAGTCCGACAGCGCGCCGTGCTCGACGAACTCGGCCTGCAGCCCGATGCGCTGAAAGCCGTGCAAGTAGCCCAGCCGCGTCGTGCCATAGGCGTTTGGGATGAACTTGTAGCCGTCGTGAACGACGATGCCGACCGTGTTCACTGCTCCATCCTGTACATGCGGCGCTCGCCCCCGCCGACCTCGTACACCTTCTCCACGTTGTGGAATGGGCCGATGGCCCCGGCGTATGTGGCCCGGTATGCGTCGTCCTCGAGTACGGGCAGGAGCGAATGCCCCTCAAAGTACGCCACGCTGCCCCTGCGCATCAACTGCGCCAGCATGTCGTGGTCGGGCAGGGGATTGTAGATCGAGAACGCCAGCACCGTGTCGAACTCGCCAATGTCGCCCAGCGGTTCCCGCAGGTCGTGCTTGATAAAGTCGGTCGGGTAGCCATAGTACGTCGCTTCCCGCAGCGCCGCGCCCAACAACTGCGCGTCCATGTCTATGCCGACAGCCTTGGTTGCGCCCCTCTCGCACGCCATAAAGCAGTCGCGCCCGTTGTTGCAGCCGAGCACGAGCACGCGCTTGCCGAGCAGGTCTTCCGGGCGAATCGTCTCGATGCGCGCCAGGCTGTCCCGCCGCTGCCCAGGCACCAGCTCTTTCCCGTTGACAAAGATGCTCTGGTAGAGATGCAGCCGCTGTTCCGGCGGCCTGCCCCACTCCCACTCCATGTTTACTGTTGCCGGCCTTACCACGGCCTCCAGGCCGCACCCGAGAAAGTGGGCGATGATGGCCCGGTGGTTGCCCTCCTGTACGATCAGCCGCCCCTTTCCGCCCGGCGGCCCTTCCAGCAGGACGATGCGCTCCCGTATCCCGTTCTCTTTCATGTCCTCGTACAGCGCCATAATCTTGCGCCCATAGTTTGCCCCGTTCTCGGCGTTGGGGTGCCACCCCTTGGGCGTGTAACGCTTGGACACCGCGATGAACGTCTGTACCGCCTCGTCCATCGACTTCGAGAGCAACGCTTCCAGAAAGTGGAATCGCGGCTGGTCCAGAACGGAGACGGTGTGGCACTGCCCCAGGGTGCGGTTGTAGTATTCCCTGCTCGTCAGTGCGGGCCAGTAAAACAGCAGCTTGCCGATGTCTTTGTGCTCTACGTACATTTTGTCTCCTTCTTTCCCGGGTAGAATATCTCCCCGATCCCCCGCTTTGGTGACTCTGGACCGCGCACGTCATAGTACCCCAGCGCCATCGCGCCGCAGAACCGCAGCCCCGCCTGGTTGTACTCCTCGTTGAAGGCCCCCTTATTCGCCTCGCGGATGTTCGGGTTGACAAAGCAGGCCCCCGCGCCCAACGCCTCTGCCACCAGGTAGATGCTCTGTGCCACAAACCCCGCGTCGAGGTAGGGCATAAAGTCGACCTCGGCAGGTGACTTGTAGGCTTTCATATCGGCGAACAGCAGAAGTACAACCGCTGCACCATCCAGCCACCCCGCGCCGCCGACCAGCAGGGACGCAAGCCCCTCTCCGCGCCCACGGTCGAGTGGGCGCACCACGATCGCCTGCCGATTGCAGGACGATGGCGCAAGGCGTATCACCTCGTAGATGGCGTCCATTACGTGTGGTTCCAACGCACGACCTGTGAACGTGCGCTGGCTGTGCCGGGTGACCACTACGTCCCAGAACGACCGCACGCCAGCGTCGAGACCGATGGCGTGCCGTTTCCGTGCGATGTGCGCCAGATAGCGTTGCTGATACACGTCGTGTTCGCTCACGCTTGTACTCTTCGTCCTGCATAGGACCTATAGCGATACCAAGCCTTCTGTTCCTCTTTGTCGTACACCCTCCATGACCAGGTGCTGTGCGCCCTGTAGTTGATGAGGCCCTTCACGTCTACCAGGTCGTCGTGAATCACGATCTTGAGGCCGTCCTTGAAGTGCCTATACCGCCACGCCATTTCCATCTGCATGATGTCGATGCGCAGCCCTTCCGGGTACGGGCCGTAAAAGTCCCACGCCCTGCGGTGCATCAGGTTGAGCGACGTGATGATCAGGAACCGATTGGGCGAATCCTTGTCTATCTCGTTCCAGCCGCCCGCCATCGGGATCAACCGCAGGCTTGGATGGGCCGACCTTAGCACGGCGTACCCGACGGCTGCGTTGGATTGCAGCAGTTCCGCCGCCGGTCGAAGGTCGAGTGGTTTCGTGAGGCAGATGTCGTCGCTCCAGTTCATCACGAGGTCTGCCTGTTGGAACGCCACGCGCAGTCCGGTGTTCAGGTTGCACCCAATATCCCCGTTTGCGCCGCTGCTGGTATAGATGTACGGTCGCGTTCCCATCCGGTCCAGAAACTGCTCCACATAGCCCGTGTCGCTCCCATCGTCCGCGATGTGCCACGCCCAGTTCGGGTAGTCCAGGTTCTTTTCGATGGATCGGAAGACCTCTGCCGCCCTGGACAGCCGCTCCGCCGCGATCTCTGGCGTCGGCCCCTGCCACGTCTTGAGCATGATAACGACCTTGGGCCACGTATCCACTATTGCTGCTCCAAGTACCAGTCTATGGTGCGCTGCAGGCCCTCTTTCAGTTCTACTTTGTGCCGCCAGCCCAGGGCCTGCACCTTGGTGGCGTCCGTACAGCGCGAGCGGTCCCCGGTCGCAGCGTCGGTGACGAACTCGACCTTGCTGTTGTGTCCGGTGAGGTGCTGGATAGTCGACGCCAGCCAGGCGATGGTACACTGTGTCTCGCCGCCGGTGCCCAGGTTGTAGACCTCGCCACGCTTTCCGTTCTCCGCGACCGCCAGCATCGCGCGCGCCGCATCCTCGACGTACAGGAACTCTCGCTTTTGTGCGCCGCCGTAGACCTCGACCACATCTCGCCCATCGGTGAACTTGCGAATCAGCGCCGGGATGACGTGCGCCGTGTCGTCAAAGTAATCACGAGGCCCGAACAGGTTGGTTGGCCTGACGATGACGTACCTCGTTGGCGAGTCCTTGAACGCCCAGTGGCAGGCGCGTTCGCCCATGCGCTTTGCCCAGGCATACCCGGCGTTGCCCTGTTCCGGTTCGCCGATGTGCCCGAACAACTCGTGCGCCGGGTTGTTGCAGCCGTGGGCGTACACGCACACCGTAGACACGTCCACGTACACGCCGACGCCCGTCTTTGCCGCCGCCAATGCGGGCGGGACGAGCACCTGCATGTTGCCCCAGAACTGCTCCACCTGGTGGTCGATGTTGTAGTACAGCCCCCCAACGTGCGCGGCGAGGTTGAACACCACGTCGGCATTTCTGAACACAGCCTCGCAATTGCCCTGGTTCGTCACGTCGGCTTGGCGAGGGTCGCTGTAGCGAATGAAGCTGTTGTGGTTCTTGCCGCGGATGCCCGTGTCCATCCCGCGCACGATTGCGCCGAGTTCCACGAGCATGTCCACCAGGAATGAGCCGACGAACCCCCGCGCCCCGGTGATGACGACGCGCTTGTCTTTCCAGAAGTCGCTCACAATCCTTCCTTTCTATGTAACAACCCTGCGCACAGTGTCCTTGATAATCTCCGCCATTCTGTCCACGTCGCTATCCGTCAGGTACTGGTGCGCGCCCACGTAGAGCCCGTCCGCGCCATAATGCTCGGCAACTGGCACGCGCCCGGCGTAGATGTTCTTCATCTGCGCATAGGCCGGTTGCTGCGTCGGAATGCACCCAAACAGTGGGCGCGCCTCGACGCCACGGTGCTCGAGTTCGGCCACCACGCGGTCCCTGTAGCCGTGCTTGGTGAGTACGATGGGGTAGGCGATGTGTACCGTGCCGTCCTGCACAGCAAAGGGCTCGACTGCGCCTGACTCCTGTAGGTCAATCAGGTGCCCGTTGAGCCGGTCCACGTTTTCCCTGCGCCGTTCAATGTTCTCGTCAATGTGGCGCAACTGGACTCTTGCCAACGCGGCCTGGAACTCCATCGCCTTGAAGTTCCAGCCAACATACAGCGACCGGAAGCGCGGGTCACCGTGCTCGAGATGCGGGCAGCCTGTGGTCGAGCGCGTGCAGATGCGGCACGAGCACTCCCTGCCGTGGGCGCGTAGCTGCCGTGCCACCCGTGCGATTTCGGCGCTGTCGGTGACGATGCACCCCAGCTCGCCCGCCTGCACCGTGTGGGCAATGTAGAACGAGAACGCACCCCACAGTCCGAATGTACCCGCCAGCTTGCCACGCAGCCGTGTGCCGTGCGCTTCTGCGGCGTCCTCCGCCAGCAGTATCTTGCGCTCGTCACACTTGGCGCGAATCGCCGTCATGTTGGCGCTGTACCCCATCAGGTGAACAGGCAGCACCATGTCGACCGGCGTTGTCCCTATGGCGTCCGGCGACAGGCCCATCGTGCCGGGTTCGATGTCGCCAAACATGACGCGCATCCCCGCCAGCTTTGCCGCGTTCGCCGTGGCAATGAATGTCAACGCCGGGAGAAGGATGCGCCCACCTTCCGTCATCGAGAACTGTTTGCTGACCGCTACCGCGCGCAGGCCGACCATCAGCGCCGCCGTGCCGCTGGATACAGCCACGCAGTGCCGGGTGCCCATGTAGTGGGCAAACTCTTCCTCGAAGGACCGTACCTCGACGCCCTGGCTGATGCGCCCCGAGTCGATGACGCGCTGTAGTGCCGCGCGTTCCTCGTCGCCGAGGGGAAAGTCGCCGATTGGGATTCTAGTCATCTTCGTACTCTGGGTCCGCGAAGGAGAAGTCGCCCTCGATGTGTACTTGGAACTCGATAGGCGCTATGTCTGCCCCACCCAGCGGGCAAAAGCACGGGATGATCTTGTGAACGATCTGGCAATTCGCTAATCGTGCTACCGGTGTGCGTGCCGTGTAGTCTGCAGGATTACCGCGTTGCCCCCTATGCACTTCCAATGTGAACCCATCTCCGACTGCATCGAACCACATGAGGTATGGCAACCATCCCAGCAGTAGCGCCGTCGCGTGGCGCCTCCGCGTTTTGCGCGGAGCATTACAGGCGTTGCACTTCAATTCGTCGCTGGGCATACTGGAACCGCAGTAGCTGCACTCCCACGTAGCGCCGATGCCGCGCCCTATTTGCACATCTGCCAGCCCTGCGTCGCCCAAGAATCGTGGCGGCTCCTCTCCCCGGAGGAACCAAAGGCGCGTCTCATTGTCCAGCCAAATTGTTCTCACAACTCCCACTGCCGCACCCCTTTCTCGCTCACTTGAAACGGTATCTCGCGCAGCCCCAGCACGTCTATCACCGCGGGCTTGCGCTCCGGCGGCACCAGGAAGAACCAGCAGCCGCCGCTGCCCGCGCCGCACAGCTTTCCGCCCAGCGCGCCGGCCTGTATCGCCGCCCAATACTGCTCGTCGAGGTTCTTATCACTGACGCCAGAGATGCGGCGCTTCAGTTCCCACGTCTGGTCGAGCAGGCGCCCCAGCGTGACCGGCCCGATTACGCCGATGCAGCGCGCCGCTTCCTCCGCCAGTTTCTTGATGTCCTCTAGTTGCGCCGTACTCTTTTGCCAGGAACCGAGCACCGTTTTCGCCTCGCGCGTCATGCCCGTGTAGAGCAGCAGCCCGTAGCGATTGATGACAGCCTGTGCGTGACCGCCAATGGGCGCCACACCAACACCATCGCCGTTGAGTTCGTAACGTTCTGTCATCGCCACGCCGTCGATGCGGTAGGTGTTGAACCCGCCGTAGACCGCCGGTAGAAAGTCCTGCCAGCCGACCCTTGGCGATACGGCCTTCTCAGACAACCCCGCCTGTCGCACCAGGGATTCGACCCGTAGCGTCGGGTCCACCAGTTGCGCCAGCGCCACCGACAGCGCCGAGGACGAACCGAGCCCCGTGCCTTTCGGTAGGTCTGATGTGATTGTCAAGGTGCATGGTTCGTCTATGCCGTGGACCTGCGCCACGTCGCGCACGAGCGTGTGCTGCGCGTTCCGCAGTGTGTCCAGTTCCTCCACCTGCGAGTAGGACAGCCTACAGCCGCCGGTGGGCCTGTCGTTCCACGTCAGGTAGATGTGGCGCGTGATGGCAAAGCTGACGGCTATGCCGCCGTGTTCGGAACAGAACGGCTCAAGGTCTGTGCCGCCCCCGAACAGGCTGACGCGCAACGGCGCGCGGATGATTTTCATACAGCGAGCCTTTCTGTTGAGTGCCTGGGGTGGCTCACGCCACCCCAGGTCACGGTTATCGCTAGAACCAGGATACAGTAACCCGTATCCTCAGCACGTACCGTACCACTATTAGTGGTAGTAGCTCGAAGGAGCGCGGGTCGAGACACCACCCTTGAAGAAGTAGCTCCCATCCGGGTCGGGCTCCCGCAGGTGCTGAAGCGGGACGTACTCGACATTCTGAATGCGCGCGGCCAACTGCGGCGTTTTCAGGATGATTCGTGGTTCCGTCTCAGCCTGAATCTTGAAGCAGCGCCCATCGCGCACCAACGAGTACGAGAACCGTCCGTCAGGCGATGGCTGGTAGAACCCGCCCACCAGGTCGTTCGTGGCGGCGATTTCGCCAGTCATGAAGCGATAGTCCTTGTAGTCGATCCTCATCGCGGGTCGACCGCCAAGGTAGGTGATGGGCAGCAGGTACACGTCGCTCGCGTACTCGCCCGCCGCACAGTTCGCGTCGTTGGCGTTGTTGGACTCGGGGATACCGTCGTCCAGCACCACGCGCACGTTCTCGCCGTTCAGGTTGATCGTCATGCCCTGGCGGATAGCGTTGCGCTCGTCAACCAGGCTCTGCCCATTGATGATCACCTCGTACTCTGTCGGCACCGTCGCGTTCATCATCGTCGCCAGGATGCTCTGGTACGGCAACAGGGACGAGGCGATCTGCCACAGCTCCGGTCGCATCACAACCACCCACCGCACCGGGTCCAGCCGCTGCCCTCGAGCGTTGTTGCGCACATAGTAGTGCGCCATCTCGAGGGTTTCCATGAAGGACGGGTTGGTCGCTGTCTTGATGTTCGCATAGTTCATGTCTTTCAAGTCGCTGTCCAGACCGGGGCAGGTGACGTTTGCGAAGGCGTCGACAAACCCGGTGTTGACCAGCAGCTCAAGCCCACGGAACTCGCGGTAGGCGTTCCCGTTGTTGTTCACCGGGTTGCCGCTGTAGACCATCGGCGATAGTGCGTGCATGAACAGCGGGGGCAGCTCGAAGAGCAGCGCCCACGCGGTTGCGACCTGCATGATCTCGCCAGACGTGGTGAAGGACGACCCTGGATGCCAGGGGCTGTCCGACCCGAGCTGGTCATTGAGCAGGTTGAGGTCGATGTCGCCTCGGTTCAGGCGCTCGATCGCCTTCTGCATCGTCATCGCTTTCGTCTCACGACACACCTTGGCGGTCGGGAAGTGTTGCACACATGCTTCCGACTCGCCGCTGATGCAGTCGCCGCACTCGGTCGTCGGTTCGGTTGAACTCGTCGGCTCCACGCCGGTGATAAAGGGCAGGAAGACCTCGAGCGTTCGCACCGGGTTGCGGGGCAGCAGTTCCGCCACGCCGCGCCAGTGCATCATCGTGCTGATCACTTCCGGGTCAATGCCCACCTGGACAGCGCCGAACATGCTGCCGTCGCCGTGGACCATGTTGTAGGACGGGTTGTTCGGCATCGTGGCTTTCGCCGCCGTCTGCTTTGCCGCGTCCTGCTGCGCCTTGGACAGCGCCTCGGTGAAGCCCTTGGTCATAGCCGCCATAAAGGCGGGGTCGCTTGCCAGAGCACGTCCGATCTCGTCATAATTCTCACTCATGGTGGCACCTCCTTGCGCGCTATACCTTGTACTGCGCGCCTTGCATTTCTTGCTTGATAACGCGGCTGATGTCGCCCAACAGCTTCTGGGCATACTGATCGGTCGCGTCTTTCTGCTGGCCGAATGTCAGCCCCTGGGGCTTTCCATCCGGCACAACACTCGCCGCCATCTCGCTTGCCGACACCTTGACCACCGGGGGCAGGTCGCGCAGTCGCGCCGCTACCTTCTCCTCGACGGACACAGCCATCAGCTTGATGGCCTCCTCCAGTTCGGCAATCCGGTCATCTCGTTTCGCCATCTCGTCGCGCACCATCTCGCCGACCGACTTGGCGATGGTTTCGCCCAGCGGCCCGAGCAGCGCACCGATGTCAGCGCCAGCCACGACCGTCTCCGCCTCGACAGGATCGCCCCCAGCCTTTTCTTCTTCCGCTGGCCTTGCGGCGTTCGCCGGATCGCTCACCTCGTCTGCCTTTCCAGCCTCTTCCGGCACAGAGGCAACGGGGGCCTCTTCCTCGTCCTTGGTCTCGACGGCCTTCTCCGTGAACAGCTCTTTCAGCCACGTCAGGAGCGTGGTCTTGGTGACCGGGGCTTCTGCCTCCTTTTCCATGACGTTCTCTTCTGGCGGGAGGGCCTTCTGCTTCTCCGCCAGTTTGGCAATCTCATCCTCCGAGTGGCCCAGTTTTGCCAGCGCCTCGGCGGCCTTTTCATCCAATGCCTTGCTCATCCGTTCACCTCCTTGCACGGCGATGGCCGTGCCGTAGGAGGCCGCCATCGCTTGTGGCAAGATCGAGTGTTTCAGCACTTCGATGTCGCCGGTATAGATGCCCTTGACCCGCTTCTGTGGGTTGAACCTGAACTTGATGGACACCCCCCAGTAGTCGGGTTCGGCCTGCACGGCCTCGCGTGCCTTGGTCGCCTTTGGCGTGTCGTACCACGTCCCGCCGGCGCCGAACTTGGCTGGCTCGTCACCCTTGACGATGAACAGCATGTCACAGTCTCCCACGTCCGTGCCGTTGACGTGGACGAGATCGAGCTGTCCCCAGTCGTTCGTCTTTTGCGCGTGGGCGATGGCATCACGATACGCCTGCTCGCTTACCACCTCCGATTCCTTGTCGACCACGGCCCAGTTAGAGAGCGTCAGCCAGCGCCAGGTGCCGTCTGCGGCCTTGTAGATCGTCCAGCCGGGACGTTCACCCTCGTCGGACTTGGCCTCAGAGGGCGTGTCTTCCTTGCGGTCCACCTTGTCCAGCGATTTCTTGCAGTGCGGGCACGCTTTGGCGGTGCATGGCAGTGACTCGCCGCAGTGTGGGCACTTGCATCCGCTGCCGCCGTCATCCATAACGGCGCTGGTTTCTCCGATCATCGACCCCTCTCCGTGAACGGCCTTGTCCTCGTCTTCCTCGTCGTCGCCCATCTCGGTCTTGCAGCCAGGGCACTTGACCTCGCTGCACTTCTGGCCCATCGGCACATGGACCGTCTTGTCGCATTCCGGGCAGGTACAGGCGTGCGTTTCCTGCGCGGCCTTCTCGCGCCCAGCCTTGGGGTTGCGTCCCCCTTCCCCCTCGGCGGGCTTGTCCTCGCGCGGCTTCTCCTGGCTCATGCCCCCCTCGCAAGCGGGACACTTGATGTCCTCGCACTGCTTGCCCTTGGGGAGCACGACCACAGCGCCGCACTTGGTACACTTGCACCGCTTGGCGCCCTCCGGTGGTTCGTCGCTCTCCGTGCCGTACTTGCGGTCTGCGCCAGGCCCGCCGGCAAAGTTGGGCGCGTGCTCGGCGTCGTGCGTGCCCTTCGGCGGGTTATGCCAGCCGGAGCCGGGGCCGCCCTTGTCGGCGTCCTCGACGTTGGCGTACAGCGTCTTGAGGTGGGCCAATGCCGCAGCGTGGTCCTCATGGCACTTGACCGTTTCGCCAGGGTCTTCCTT
>Ga0209986_10004944_pt1 | contig 11162 bp, 10 predicted proteins | sample BlataG_FD_183168 | JGI IMG/M metagenome (GOLD analysis project Ga0209986, IMG submission 183168) | Deep subsurface microbial communities from Black Sea to uncover new lineages of life (NeLLi) - Black_00105 metaG (SPAdes) (version 2) | ecosystem: Environmental > Aquatic > Marine > Oceanic >...
CCCATGTAGTGGAAGCCCCGATAATAGCGCATCTGGGCGACTCCACCTTCTTTCACTCCGGAATACCACCTCTGATAAACGCCGTCTACAATAAGGCAAACATAACCATGATTGTGCTTGACAACTCGGCCACAGCTATGACCGGCTTCCAGCCTCACCCCGGCACCGGCCAGACAGCTACCGGAGACGACGCTATCGCTGTGAAGGCCGAGGATGTAGCCAGGGCCTGCGGAGTGAAATTCGTCGAGGTCGTCGACCCCTTCGACCTGAAAGCGGCAACCGAGACCATACAAAAGGCAATAAGATTCCAGGGCCCTGCGCTCGTGGTTTGCCGGGGGCCCTGCGCCACCATTGAACTGAGAGAGAAGAGACAGGCCGGGGAGAAGATAGTTCCCTTCCACATTGACCAGGACAAATGCAGCCCCAAATGCAACGCCTGCATCAAACTCCTGGGTTGCCCGGCGATAATAAGACAGGGGGACAAAACGGTGATTGACGCCCCGTTATGCACCGGTTGCAGCCTCTGTGCTCAAGTTTGCCCCTACAAGGCTATAATACAGGAGTGAACAAAATGGTAAGGGAGTTCAACATGCTGCTCGCCGGCGTAGGTGGACAGGGGGTCATCCTGATGTCAGAGCTGCTGGGAAAGGCAGCGATTGTGGATGGATTGAGGGTTAGAGGCTCCGAGGTATTAGGGATGGCGGTCAGGGGTGGTTCGGTAACCAGCATCATCAGGCTCGGGGACGATGTCCACGGTCCCCTTATCCCCCAGGGAAAATGCCATATTCTGTTGGCGCTGGAGCCCTCTGAGGCCCTGCGGCATGTAAGCTACCTATCAAGTGCCGGCCTGGCCATACTGAATACAACGCCGATAGTCCCCTTCACCGTCTCTCTGGGTCAAAGCAGCTATCCCCGTCTGGAGCAAATACTGGAAAAGCTTAACAGCATGGCCAGCAAGGTAATCACACTGGACGCCGCTCAAATTGCGCAGGAGGCCGGCAGCCTGCTGGCCTCCAATATTGTCATGCTGGGAGCATTGTTTGGCCTCGAGCTGCTCCCCATAAAGCGGGCCACGATGAAGGAAGCTATCGAGGTGCGTTTCGCTCCCAAAGCAGCTCTGGTCAATATCAGGGCCTTTGACCTCGGTTACCAGGCGTGCCGGCGAGCAGTAGCATAGGCATCATGCCGCCGGCCCGGGGAGGCCGTGCCGGCCGGCTACAAATCGGGCACTATGTCCTGCGAATACCATGCACTTGCACGAAATCGCAGGGCATGCTTAAATTGTGGAGAGGGAGGTATCAACAACTATGGCAACAATACCGTCATCGGCCGCGCCCGCGTATCCCTTCACCCTGACAATCGACTACCCGGACAGATCTCTTAATCGACTGACCACCTTCTTCAGGATTTTCACAGTCATCCCCATCGCCATTATCCTGGCTTTGGTAGGTGGTGGCAGCTTGGATATGAGCGCAATGAGCGGTTGGAGCTGGCAATATGGAGCAGGAGGGGTCCTGTTTCTGCCGACCCTGCTCATGATTCTTTTCCGGCAAAAGTATCCCAGGTGGTGGTTCGACTGGAATGTGGCCTTGACCAAGCTCATCGCACGTGTTTACTCCTATGTCACTCTGCTCACAGATGTATACCCGTCAACTGACGAAGACCAGGCGGTCCACATTGACATCCCGTATCCCGACGTCTCGAAGGACCTTGACCGCGGGCTACCGCTGGTGAAGTGGTTTCTGGCCATCCCGCACTACATCGTCCTGGTCTTCTTGTCGATTGCAGCCTTCGTTTGCGTGGTGATAGCCTGGTTTGCCATCTTGTTCACGGGTCGCTATCCGAGAGGTCTGTTCGACTTCGTAGTCGGAGTATACCGGTGGTCACTAAGGGTAGCTGCATATGCTTTTCTTTTGATAACGGATCGCTATCCTCTCTTCAGTTTGAACTAGCTTGACCCGGCCATGTCAGGGAAGGTGCACCCGGCAATTGGCTCGCAATCGCCCGCTTGTTAGTATATCCCGACATGCGTGTTAGCGACTTAGCCCACTCTGCGGTATTCCTGCTTCATTCCACGACTTACACAGCGGGCAAGAATACAGAAGGAGGAAATCCATGAGAATACCGAGACACAGAACTCCGGCGCACTTACTGCTTGTTCTGATTATCATGCTCTTGACTATCCCCGGATGCGGCAACGCATCGGCAGCGCCGACCATTCCGCCGAGGGAGACCTTTATCATAGATTTCGAGGCTTTCGCGAGCAGCGATACGGGTGGTCTCGTCTCGGTCACCGGGCCCGGGATGGAGCTTCCTACATCTCCGGTCACAACAGGCGCTCAATCTCACTGGAACCATGCGGCGTTTAACGTCGGATTGTGGCGCATACTCGTGGCAGTCGGACTCGCAGTGCCGGTAGCAGCATTTGGGGCGTCCTTCCAGAACATTCCGCTGCAGCAGCCTGACGGCTCATGGATCTGGTCATATTCAGTAAGGATCGGTGGCTCGGTACACAGCGCAAAGCTGCACGGACAGTTCATCGAGCAGGGAGTCCGCTGGGATATGAGAATATCGAAAGAAGGCGAGTATGAGGACTTTCTGTGGTACTACGGCGAAAGCGATCTCCCCGCGACCGAGGGCTTCTGGATTCTCAAGGCGAGCCCGACAAATCCCAGCGAACTCCTGCGGATTGACTGGTCCCGCAACATCGCCACGGGCACACACGCCATCAGATATACGAATACAGTCCCTGACGGTGCGGAGAACGGAGGCTATATCGATGCCCAGTATACCAAGGAGACTCCTTACGACAACATCTGGGACATATACAACAAGGGCCAGGATAACCACACATATATCGAGTGGAGCAGCGGCACGGAAGAGGGGCGTGTCAAGGACTTCAACCGCTTCGGTGATAACGATTGGCACTGCTGGGACAGCGATCACATGAACGTTGACTGCCCGTGATAGCCGACGACGCCCCGGTCCTGGAGATTCGTTCGACTCCGCAGTCGGAGTATGTCGATGGCCGCTGAGAGGGGCTGCCCGCCCTTTCCTCTCGACAGGGGATCGCTATCCTCTCTTCAGTCCGAACCAGAGCCACCCGCTCATATCAGCCAGCACTGCCCCAAGGATCAGCTCATTCCGCTCCGTTCGCCTTGAAAACCTGCTAATAATTAGTATATATTATTAACTATATATAACGTGAATTATCTTCCGGTTGCTCTAGTGAAGTAAATCTGACAGTGCGTAAGGATATTCTGGAACAAGCAGCCATAGACTTATTGTCTATCCCGCCGCTAGTCTTCAGACAGATACGCAGAAAGCTGATCAAGACTACCCTCGCCGGCATTGATGCGGGTATTACGCCTCACCACGTTGAGATCATCAGGCTGCTCGAGAAAGAGGGGAAACTCCATGTTGCCGAGATCGGGGACAGGCTTCAAATCGCCAGAGCCCAGATGACCGCGCTCCTGGATAAGCTGGTTTGTTTAAAGCTAGTGGAAAGGCGGCCGGATGCAGCCGACAGGCGGACCACCGTTATTACTCTCTCTACTTACGGGAAAGAGGTCTGGAAAGAACACAGAACCAGCATAATCAATGCTATGCAGGCAGCCATGGAGCAGCTCTCGGATGAAGAGTTGCAGGATTTATCTGACACATTGAGAAAGCTCCAGGATATATTGTCAAAGCTGCACTAGGGCGTGCCGGGTGGCGCTTCAATAGGCTCTACAGATGTATGGGGTTTAGCTCTATGAACAACGGACGACAAAACGTACTCAGCGATGACAGGATCGGTCAGTTGCTTTTGAAGCTCTCCCTGCCTGCATTTGTGGGTCTGTTTGTCATGACTATCTATAACGTGGTTGATACGATTTTCGTTGGACACTACGTTGGGCCTCTCGGCATTGGCGGGCTTTCTGTAGTCTTTCCTCTTCAAATGCTAATAATTGGAATCGGGCAGATGACGGGGATGGGGGGCGCATCGCTGATTTCCAGATTGATCGGAGCCGGTAATACCTCCAGAGCAGAGCATGCCCTGGGGAATGCTGTAGCTTTCAGCGTAGGGCTCTCCGTCGTAGTAGTGATAGTTGGCCTATCCAATACTGATACATTGCTCAAATGGATGGGGGCATCGGAGACCATTCTTCCTTATGCCCGAGACTACATGAGGTTTATTCTTATCGGCGTGCCTTTCAAAACCTTTGCCATGTCACTGAATTCTCTGATGAGAGCCGAGGGCAATGCCCGTGTTCCCATGACCGGAATGATTATGGGTGCCGTTTTAAACATAATACTCGACGCGATATTCATCATACAGCTGGACATGGGGATAAAAGGAGCAGCAATAGCCACTTCGATAGCTCAATCGGTTACCGCCCTGTACTTCATGAGTTATTACCTGTCTGGAAAGAGTTTCCTGAAAGCCCATTTGAAGAGCCTGATTATTAGATGGGATATATTGAGGGCCATTCTTGCCATAGGCATAGCCGCATTTGCCAACCTGTCAGCCGGAAGTCTAACGGTTGTTTTTGTCAATAGAGCGCTGGGCACTTTCGGCGGTGACTTAGCTATCTCTGCCTACGGACTCGTTCACCGCATAATGATGTTCGCCTTCATGCCGGGTATTGTCATCGGCCAGGGTCTGCAGCCTATTCTGGGTTTCAACTACGGCGCAAAGCGCTATGACAGGGCCTTGAGGGCCATAAAGCTAGCTGTCATTGCGGCAACAGGCTTCAGCGTCATTGCCTTCTTCGCTCTCTATTTCGCTCCGGAGTTGTTTATTCGTCCGTTCACTGCTGACGGCGAGCTTATTGCTGTGGGCAGCAACGCCGCCAGGCACGTCTTCTTTTTGAAGTATTTGCTGGGTTTCATCATGGTGGGCTCTACGATATTCCAGGCAATGGGCAAAGCTCCTCAGGCATTCGTCACGGCAATAGCCAGGCCGGCTCTGTTCTTGCTTCCTTTAGTGTTTATCCTGCCCAATTACTGGCAACTGGACGGCGTATGGCTGGCATTTCCAATCACGGATGTGCTTACCTTCATACTGGTGCTTGTTCTGCTCATCCCTCAGATAAAGATGTTCCGCAGACTGAAACAGGACAAGCTCGATCAGACTACAATTCTCTCCTCAGGGTAGCATCCAGCGTGAAATCCAGGAGGCCCTTCTCGCTGCGCGTGATGGTAGAAGGACTCCGTTCCATTCGCTGCCCCCGGCGCTGATACAGATTCGTCCTCGTCGGGCTCGCAGTTGCAGGACACGCCTCTTCTTTATATATGGGACTCGAGGAAAGCGAGCACCATGTCATTGAACAATTCGGAGCTCTCTTCCATGAGCATATGTCCTGTCTCAGGTATGACGCGAAATTCAGCCGCAGGGATTCTATCCTTCCATCGGTCGATGTCCGTGCGTTTCACCCAGGTATCATGCTCGCCCCAGAGGATCATGGTGGGGAACACTATGTCCTCCAAGGCGAAAGCGATGGTGTTCCTATGCATGTCCCTGGTCATAGCGAGCAGCGATCCTGCCCATCGACCGGTGACTATTCGATCATAGTAGCCGTCCAGAGTCTCCGCCGTAACCATATCTTTGTGGTAAGCACTCTCAAGAATCCTTCTAACCCGCTCCTTTGAGATGTAGCGGGTGAAGAAGGCTTCGCCCGCTCTTCTCAATAGGTTGAAACGCAGTAAGGCAGCGGGATATACGGGACGATCATCCAGATTAAGGGCGCCGGCCACACTGACAAGTCCAAGGACCTTCTCGGGGTATAAGTGGGCGAAATGGACCATAACGCTGGTGCCCATGCTGTGCCCTACGAGATAGGCTCGCTCGACCTCCAGCCTGACAAGCACCTCCGCCACGAGCTCGGCCTGAGACGGGTGCGAATAGTCCGATTCAGAATCCTTGTGGGAAAGGCCGAACCCTTTCAGGTCCAGACTGATAACCCTGTAGCCCTTACCGGCGAAGAAGGGCACATTCTCACGCCAGGAAAAGGTCGAGCCTCCAAATCCGTGGAGAAACACGATGGCCTCTCGCGGTGATTCCGGATTTCGCTCTTCGATATATATGGCCAACCCATCGATATCAAGAAACCGGCCATACTCACCAATCAAATCGTGCGGGGGCGTTTCAGTGTTGCTTGCGCCGCCGGGCATGAGATAGGGGACAGCAAAGACAAGGAAAAGCAAGACCAGTACTGCGCAGGGCGATACTGCTAACCCGGGAGGCCTGAACCAGAGCTTTCCCACGGGCGCATTATACTACGTGAGAAAGCCTGATTCATCCACAAATGACGACTGAGCATGCTAGCACGAATTGGAGAATCCTCTCTGGGAGGCGCGCAGCTAAAGAATGCGGCTGTTCTGTTTTAGCTACGCCCGCGGCGAGTGTCGTCACTGCCTTCGGCGTACTTGCTCATCCGTTTCATAAGACGGGACAGGTCAGTAGCCTCGTAACTCAGCGATTCGCGAGTGTCCACGTCTGGGCTGAGATGCTCGAGTGCCTTGTCCCTCACCTTCTCAAGCAGCTTGATCAAGGCACGCTTATCCTCATCTGATAGCGAGGACATTATGCCCTCAACAAGGCTCCAGGCAGCTGGAGTGGCAGGTTTGAAAGCCTGCTCCCCCTTGCTGGTGATAGTCAGGCGCACTTCCCTGCGGTCAGGCAAGTCTCTTATCCTTTTGACCAGACCCGCCTTGACCATGCGATCCACTATCATGCTCACCGTATTCACCTTATGGCCCACCCACCGGCCTATGTCAGTTGGCCTTACAGGATCATCGAAGTATTTTATGGCTACAAGCACTGTGTACTGCTCGGTCGTAAGCCCGAACTCGCTAAATACCCGATCCTCCAAGTTGAAAACCATGTCGCGGGTTCGGTGCAGCAGCAGCAACGCTTTTACAGTCAGATTCTTGCCCTCCAACTTCCCCGGCATAGGAGTGCTCATCTGACTACCTTTGCTCGATCGCGTACGCCCCTGCGGCGACGTCTCTTTCGGAGTAGCTCTCATAAATCACCTCCGTATGATGTGTCCATCTCTTAACTGAGCATACCTGTATCAATAATATCATGAGACCAAACTACTGGATAGTGTGCTAACCCCTTATTTACACACCGTGTCGGTATGGTATAGAATACCAAGGTGGCACGGTATTGTAGAGAGAAGTGCTCATCTCCATCGCGAACAAGGCCCACAAGGTGAAATCAGGAAGAAGGTCTGCAGAGAAGATAAGGGTGGCAGTAGTAGAGGATGAAGCCCTGTTTCGAGGAATGTTGGTCGACGTTCTATCCCGGCAGGTTGGTCTGGAGGTAATGGATACAGCGGAAGACGGCGAGCAGGCGATTGCGCTTGCGCGGAAGGTCAAGCCTGACGTAATGCTGATGGATATTGAACTGGCCGGCGAAATGGATGGCATTGAGGCCTCGCTGGCAATCAAGAAAGAGAGCCCGGAGATCGGCATCGTTATCCTCTCGGCGCACGATGATCCCCTCTACGTGACCAGCCTGCCGCTTGGAGAGAGCGGCGGGTGGTCGTACCTTCTGAAGCAAACAGCTCGAGACGTATCCACAGTCGTCCAGGCCATTGAGGGCTGCGCGCGAGGCATGATAGTCATGGATCCGGCAGTGATGGCCAAGCTGCACCCTCGAGAAGGCTCGGTAGTCATCAGGCTTACACCCAGGCAGCAGGAGGTGCTACGGTTGCTGGCGGAGGGGCTAAGCAATGCGGCCATCGCCAGGCATCTGGTACTGGAGGAGAGGTCGGTTGAAAGCTACATCAATATCATCTACCAGCACCTGGGACTCTCGGGCGAGCCGGAAATCAACATGCGGGTCAAGGCCGCCCTGGCCTTCCTCAAATCCTCGCAGGGAAGCAAGCGCAAGAGCACGGGCTGAGTTATCCCCTGCTGCCTACCGTACTAGCACCCTACCCTGAGATGATAGGACCATGCTATCCTATGAGCATGGGAAGTCAGCGAGTTAAAGGAGCGAGCCTGACATACCGCACCATTCTGGTTGATGACGATCCCCTGTTTAGAGCTTGGCTGCGCCCGTCACTGGAAGAGAGCGCACACTTCCAGATATTGGGAGAGGCCTGTAACGGGGCGGAGTGTATTCGTCTCGTTAATGAGGTTAAGCCCGATGTAGTAATACTTGACGTTCACATGCCGGATTGGGATGGCTTGGAACTGGCCGACTATATCAAGACGAACTTCTCAGACATTAAGACAATAGTGACAAGCTCACACAGCGACCAGGTCTACTCCAGGCTGGCCGAGCAAGACGGCGCCGTGGCCTTTATTCCCAAGCCTGACCTTTCTATCAGTGCCCTGCTTCAGGCCCTGCAATAGGCACCTCTGCCCTAACTTGTGTGCCCTTCCCGGGAATGGTCTTGATGGCACAACTGCCGCCCGCAGCGACTGCGTAGTCCGAAATAATCGCCAGGCCGATGCCAGCGGCAGGACTTGCTTTATCAAAACCAGCACCATCATCGCTCACCGTGAGGCGCAATATGCCGCCATCAGACAGCGACAGCTTCACCACTGTATTCGTCACCGCCGATGTGTGTTTTAGGATGTTAGCCAGGGCTTCCTGGGCAATGCGATACAGCGATAGCTTCACATTGTCCGGAACAAGCCTTCTATCGGCCTGTTCCCTGGCCCTCAGTCGTTTGCTGACCTGCAGATCAACGGATAACTCAGCGCTGTACTCGTCCGTCAGGGCTTCCAGGCCGACACATAGCCCCAGGCGCAGAATGGAAGGAAAGAGCCGGTGGCTGATGGGCCGTATATGTTCATCTTGCAGTTCCTCGAGTCTATGACGGATGTCGGCCAGCTCCCCGGCCATCGTCTCTGAGGCAGTCTTGGCCTCAAGCTCTGCCAGTCTATGCCCCAGCAATATAAGACGGCTTTGCACCGTCCCGTGAAGCTTGCCGGCGATGTCCCTGCGCAGCGCTTCCTGAGCGTTGATCAGGCGACGGCGTGATTCACTAAGCTCTTCCGCCCGTGCCTGGGCTATCTCCTGTTCGCGTCGCTGCCTCTCCGACTCCTTCTGCCCGCTAATGTCCCGCAGCAGGGCGAGCATTCCGAAAGGCCTGTCACCCGCCCCCTTGAACACCGTGGTGGTCATGAATGTGGGGAATTCTTCCCCGTTTTTGCGGACGTGCCAGACCTCGCCGCGGTTCGCTCCTGTCTCCAGCAGGCGCCGGTTGAACGGGATCACCTCTGTATCCATCTGCCTCCGGGTGTGGAAGACGCTTAAGTGCCTGCCCATGAGTTCTTCAACAGAGCGCCCGTGCATGCTGGCCCACGCCTCATTCACGAAACGAATGTGGCCGTCCATGTCGGTCAGGGCGATGCCATCGCCGGATTGCTCCACAGCGGCCTTATACTCCAGCAGTTCCTGTTCAGCCCGCACGCGCTCGCTGACATCGCGGGTCACTCCCACAACGCCCGCGAACTCACCGTCCTGCCCCCGGATCGGTGAGGCCGAGATTTCCGCCCACAGCTCCCGCCCATCCTTATTGAGTAGCTTGACCGTAATCATGCGGCCGCCTTCTTCCCGTCCATGCCGGAAATCACTGAAGAGATCCGTTACCGTGCCCAGGTAGTCCGGATGCACGAAATCGCTCCAGCCCATGGTCTGCCACTCCTGCGACGTGTAGCCGAAGATGCGTTCGCCGGAGGGCGACTGATAGGCCATGCGCAGGTCAGGGCCGAGGGCCCAGATGGAGTCTGAGGTGTTGTCAGCTATCAGCCGGTAGCGCGCTTCGCTCTCGCGTAGCGCCTCCTCGGCCCGCTTGCGCTCGGTGATGTCATGGAAAACGCCCAGTACGCCGACCACTTCACTGCCTTCATCTCTGACCGGGGCTTTTAACGTTTCCACGATCCTTTCCTGTCCCAGTTCGATGTACCTCTCTTCAATTCCTTCTGTATTCCCGGACTCAACAACTCTCTTGTCGTCTGCCCTGTATTTCTCAGCCAGGTCCCTAGGATAGAAGTCAAAGTCCGTATGCCCTGTTATCTCTTCGGGCTTCATGCTCAGGTCTTCGGCATACTTACTATTGCAGGAAAGGTAAACTGAATTCCTGTCCTTAAGGAATATCTTCTGCGGGATATTTTCAACGAGCGTCCTGTATTTTAGTTCGCTTTCTCCAAGAGCCTGCTCCGCCCGCTTGCGCTCGGTGATATCCCGGACAAATGCAACCACTTGCCCACCTTCTGTATCAACGTAATGTGCACTAATCTCAACATCGATCATCCTACCGTCTTTACATTTGTGCCGACTCTCAAAACGGAGGGAACCTTGCTCCGTCAGCTTCTTCATGTGCTGACCTGTCTCTTCCGGCTTCTCCACTGCCTCAATATCAGGTATGGACATCGTAAGCAGTTCTTCACGAGTATAACCTACCATCCTGCAGTATGAATCGTTGACTTCCAGCAGTCTACCGTCCAGATCATTGATCCAAAAACCGTCCAGTGCTGTCTCCAGTACTACTCGATGCTTCTCCTCCGCTCGCTTAAGCCCGGTGATGTCGTTCATCAGGTCCAAGACCTGTCGTTTCCCCTGGCTCTCAATCAACCTGGCGGAGAGTGAACAGGTCAGAACACTCCCATCCTTCCTCCTTACCGGCGACTCCCTGCCTGATATGCCACCCGTGACCATAAGCTCTTTCATAATGCACTCGCGCTGGTCCGGGTCCACATACAAGCCAAGCTGGGCGTTGGTTTTCCCGACAACCTCGTCTCGCGCATAACCGAGAGTCTGCAAGAAGGCATTGTTGACATCAATGAACTCCCCATTCTCAATATAGGACAGTGCTACCGGAATGGGAGACTGCTGGAACAGGGTCTGGTATAACTGCAACGCCTCCTCGGCCTGCTTGAGCGGGGACTCTGGTGGCGAGTCCGCGACGTCACCTGGTGAGTTGTACTTCGCTTCCATCATCGTATTTCCTTACGTATCCGTTCTCTACTGATCACGCCTTTCTAGCCTGAAGCCGCCTTCGCCCAAGAGCTTGCTCAACTCGCCAGCCAGTTCAGGGCAGTAGTTCACCTTTAGTTCAGGCATGTCCAGGTTAGTTACGCCACCGTCGCCGACCACGGCCAGAGAAACTCTATCTTGCCCGGGATAACTCTTGAGGGTATCCATGATCCTGAGC
>Ga0209986_10004945_pt1 | contig 11161 bp, 8 predicted proteins | sample BlataG_FD_183168 | JGI IMG/M metagenome (GOLD analysis project Ga0209986, IMG submission 183168) | Deep subsurface microbial communities from Black Sea to uncover new lineages of life (NeLLi) - Black_00105 metaG (SPAdes) (version 2) | ecosystem: Environmental > Aquatic > Marine > Oceanic >...
TACGGTGTTCGTAAAGCAGACTTTGCTAATAACACTTATTCTTGGGAGCCAATTCCAATGGAGGCGTTGTTCGCTCAATTCCGACCTAAAAAACCGGGGCAAGATAACGAGTTTGTAATGGTTACTTTTGACTTCTCACTACGTACTGAGCTTGGTGAATTGTGGTTAATGACTTGGGAGCAGTTAGGTTTGGATCAGGAAGATTTAGCTATTGAAGGCTTACAAGATGTAAACTTCGTAGAGGTTCAAGCACCAGCGGCAGCATTAGGAACTACTTCAACTCAACAACGTTTGATCACTGATTACGGTGACAACTATTCAGATGAGCAGAACGTTGACGGATTGGTAGCGGCTGACTTTGTGGTGACTAACTTAACGAGTGGACTACCTGTGGCAAACCTTACAGTTACTGAGGCGGTAGATGATTATTACGGATTCTCTTACGATACTGAACCTACAGGTGACACTATCGAGATTAAGATGAATACGTCAACTACTATTAAGTTTGAAGGTTCTACTACTTACGCTGAACCAGCATAATTAAAAACATCGTTATGAAAATTGGAAATACTTCATTTGGACAGGATACAATAGACGCTTTACAAGGCAAGACAGCGGAAGAAATTCTAGCTGTTCGCCCAAACTGGCACATTAGAGTAGCTGAAAAGTTCGCCGAGATGTACCCAGCAAAGAAGGTAAAGAAGTCACGACCTAAGAAGGAAGAAGACAAACCAACAGAAAACGACTAACAATTTTAAGCCCTGCCCATTGGGGTGGGGCTTTTTAAGTTTTGGTTATGATCGACTTGTGGCAAACTGTACCCGGTGTGAGCGTTAAGCGTGCAAAACTTCTAAGCGAGGCTAAGGTATGGATAGACACATTTAGAAACGATACAGCTTTCAGACAGCGAATGCTTAACTTAATTAAGCAAGACCAACTGAGAGAACGCGGAGTTGATTCAGACGGTGAGGTAATCGGATACTATTCTTTCACTACTTCTTTAATCAATCCAAAAAAAGCATTTAACACCCATTTTACACTAGACGACACAGGGGAATTATTACGGTCAATGTTTCTAGTTGTTACGCTGGATTATTTCCAGTACGAATGGGATGATGAAAAGATACGAGACCAAGACTGGTGGTCTCCCGAAATACTAGGTTTAACAGATGAGAATTTGGACATTATTTCAGCGCAATACTTCGAAAGACTTAGTGACATTGGATGGGGCATACTATCAGACAATCTCTGAGTGTCCATTAACAGCATGGGAGCAGTCATTTAAAAAGGGTTATTCGGCTATCCGCAAGAACTTAGAAGGGTTTGAGTATTCGGATAAGCTAGACTACGACGCTTGGGATAACCTTTATATTGATTGGCAAAACAACGTGACACAAGACAAGGCGTTTGAACTTTACCAAAAGAACATATCTCGACTGAATGACTTGTACACGAAGTTTATTCAAAGCCAAAAGGAAAATAAAGTGGGTAATTTTACTGTTATCGTTCGCGATAGATCAATAATCAATCAGATACGCAGGATTGAAGCCGAGGTAAAGAATTACGAAAAGAATCTAGGTAAAGGACAAACGATTAACCAAACAGTACTAATGCTGTCGCGTATTGAGGGACGGCATATTAATAAAAGAGATTTAACCGTTCAGGACTATTTCGACCTTATAGAATTGAACAGTAAAAAACCGTCTGAGAATGGCTAAAAGATATACACAGGAGGATTTAGGCGTAAAGGACATTTACGGTGGATGGCGTGAAAGCGCGGAAGCATTTCAAAAGGTGCTGGATTCTACCAATAAATCACTAGCAAAACAAACGGAGCAAATCAATGCGTTACGTCAGGCTAACGAGAAAGGTCAGAAAAAGATAGATTCAGAATTGGTAGCACGTCGCGAACTGCAAAAAATAATGCAGAAGGCGCAACAAACCGACAAAGCATCTATCCAACTAAAGAAAGAACAGGATCGAGTACAAACTAAGTTACAGCAAACTATAAGTGGTGAACGTGACACTATTATAACAATGCAAGCAGCATTGGCTAAAGAAACGTCAGAACGTCGCAAGAACGCTAAAGAATCACTCACGCAGTTAAACGCATACCAGAAACTAACTAAGGAAACCAATGAGGCGCAAATGCGCTTTAAGAGTCTTGCTACTCAGTACGGTGTAAATAGCAAGCAAGCAAGGGGTGCGCGTGTGGAATTTGAAAAACTAGACAACCGATTACGCAAGGTAAATAATGCCGCGCGTGACGGACGTAGAGATGTAGGAAGATACGGTAAAGCATTAGACGGGGCTAGAAGAAGTGCGGCGCGTGTTGCTGGTTTGTTTGGTGCTGGAATTGGCATACAACAAACGGTATCATTTGCCAAGGATTCAATTGCAGCGTTCAGAACTCAGGAAAAAGCCATAGCACAGGTAGAACAGGGATTGAAGTCTACAGGTAATACGGCTGGATTTACTTCTCAGCAATTACAGAAGATGGCTTCTGACTTGCAAAAGTCCACTCTATTTGGAGACGAACAGATTCTACAGGACGCTACTTCTCAATTGTTAACCTTTACAAATATTAGCGGGGAGCAATTCGAGCGAACACAAAAGGCGGCTTTGGATTTAGCGACACGTTTAGATGGAGATTTAAAAAGTGCTTCTATTCAGTTGGGTAAAGCCTTAAACGATCCGGTGGCGAACCTTTCTGCTTTATCACGTTCAGGTATTCAATTTAGTACTGAACAAAAAGAGCTAATTAAATCACTAGCAGAAACAGGAAGATTAGCGGAGGCGCAAACAATAATATTAGATGAACTAAACAAACAGTACGGAGGAAGTGCGGAAGCAGCAGCAGAGGCAGACGGTGGATTAACACAACTTTCCAACGCTATTGGTGACGCTAAAGAACAGTTTGGAAAAATCATATTAGAAGGTTTACGCCCTACTATAAAGTCATTGAAAGAGTTCTTCGAGAACCTAAGCGAGGAAGATATACGAAAGTTTGTTAAGACTTTAGGGACTATATTAGGGGTTCTCGGAAGGGTTATTAGGCTGTATGTAATATGGAGAGTATCAACAAGCAAGTTAGGTAAGTCTATTGGTGCTTTATCTCAAGCTTTAATTAAATCCAATTTCAATATCGTTAAGATGGTTAAAAGCCTAAAAAGCGGTAAAGATGGAATGGAAGGTGCTGGTAAGGCGGCTAAATCATTTGGTAAGGCTCTCAAATCTATAGGTTTTGCTTTGGCTATTGATTTCGCTTTGGAGTTTGCTTTAGCTTTGTATGATATAGCAAGTGGAGCAGCAGAAGCAAGAAAACAACAAGCTCTCTTTGACGCGGCACTAAAGGCGGCAAATGAAAATATTAGTAAAGCTGCCGAAAAAGCACGTAAAGATTTTGATGAAAGATTAAGACAGATTGATATTGAAAACCGTAAAAAGATAGCGGCAGCAAAAGAGCGTGGAGATAGTGCCAAAAAAATTGCGGAATTAGAAAAGAGACTTGCAAAAGAAGGGGCAGAAGCGGAAGCGAAAGCTGCTAAAGCGTCTGTAGAATCAATAGAAAAACAACAAGAAGCAAAGCGAGCTGCACTTGCCGAAACTTTAAGACTCCAAAATTTAGCAGACGCGGCAGAGGAAAAGGCTGGCGCTCCCAGATCACAATTCAAGGTAAGAGAAACACAAAGAAAGCAAGTTATAAACACCTTAAATAGAATGGGCTACAGCGCTTCCAATTTTGCGGAAGCTGTAAGGATTCTTAATGCTAGAGAATCCAGATTAACAAAAGAAGTTGTAGGCTTGGATAAAGCTAAAAAAGAATTTTTAAAAACCCTAGAGGAAGAGGAAGTGCAGGCGCGAGAAGCAGCTATAGAGTCAGCAAACAATAACGACAAACTTTCAAAATACACACCTATCGCTAGAGAAGCAGCTGACGCGAATGTAGAACTATTTGATTCTTACGTTAAGATCAGTGAAATATTACAGGAAATAAACGACGGACAAGACCAGCTAAAAGAACAGGCTTTTAAAGACAGTAATGATTCAATCGACAGAGCCTTGAAGGAGCGTTTAACTATTTTAACCGATCAATTGAGAAACGAGCAGATTACTCAAGAGGCATTTGATTTGTTACGTTTAGAGGCAGAACTAGAAGCGCTAAACGAAAGAAAGGATTTGCTAATTATATTCGGTGAAGATGTTACAGATATTAATTTGGATATTGCACAGAAACAACTAGAAATAACTAATCTACTTAGTAAAGATGTGGTTGACACTGAGGAAGACGCATTAAAAAAGAGGGAAGAAGCATGGGAGCGGTTCTATGATTTTATAGGTGAATACGCTAATAAATCATTCGATGAGGCTAAAAAGTTATCTGAACAGCGTCAAGAATTGCTACAAAGCGAAATAGACGCGCAACAAGCTGTTTTAGACGCTACAAAGCAAGCTGCACAGGAGGGTAACGCAAACGCTCAACAATCGATTAAAGCAGAAGAGGAAGCGTTAGAACAAAAGAAACAAGCGTTAGCAGAGGAACAACGACGAGAGGAAATAGTAGCACAGCTTGAAACGTTCTATTCACTTGTAAATTCGTTTATTAGTAGCGGAGATAGCGCTCCGGTTGCAATTGGTAAAGCGGGAGCACAAACATTAAGCGTTAAGGCGGCTGGTGAAGCCCTGTTTAATTTGGCGGGGTCATTTTCTGAGGGTGGATATACTGGTGACGGTGGGAAATATGATCCGGCTGGTATTGTTCACAAAGGGGAGTTTGTAATTGACAAAGAAACGACTAAGAAACTAGGGCTTCAAGGTGCGAGTATGGGAGATTTCAAACAAGAAATTTTACCATCATTAGCTCTAAACAATCAATTGTCAGGCGCACATATGTTAGACACTACAATAGCCACAAAGAGCGACAACGAGTTACAGTTAAGTTTACTCGCTAGTAAGCTGGATAAAATTGATAATACAATAAGGAATAATCCAGCAATTCAATTCAAGGATGAAAGCAGTAAAGCCGGATTAGTTAACGCTATGGCAATGGGTATAAAGAAGGGTAATAAAACAGAATGGTATAGATCGATCAAGCGATGAGTTTAAGAGGGTTTCCACAAAATATAGACATTTCGCCTAACAACTGGCAAAACCTAAAGTTAGTAAAAGACTTTACGAATAGAAGCGCGGGCGTTAAAGTTGAGGTGGACGGGTTCAAGTTAACGCGTGAAGGCTATGAAGCTATGTTTAATTGGCTTGCATCTCAAGGAATAACAGAAAGCCCAGAGGCATATTTCACAGCGCCTAGTGGTCAGGTGTATAATTTATTCATGGATATTTCAACGCTAGATGAAGGGCTGGACGATTACACCTGTGATTTAAAGATGCGAGGTGATAACGAAAACTTCTTTTATCAGTTAGAAAGATTAAGCTGGAAAACACTACGAAACGAGCAGTTTATCACTGATGACATGTTAGTTGACTTTCCTTATTTGGTAGTGCCTGATGATTTAAGAGCGCAGAAGGCCATTCAGTTAATAACATTGGCTAGCATTCTTTTTCAGTTATACATAACCATCAAAGAGATAGCAGATACCGCGGCATTACTATTGAACCCTACGAACGCGGCTGTATTTGCTACTCAAGCTATATCGTTAGGAATCTATTTAGGTTTAACTATCGCCTCTCTGATTCAAACCCTAATCAATCTACAAGAACTATATTTCCCTTTCGTAAGATATTACAAGTGTATTTCTGATTTGGATTTAATGACAGCGGCATGTTCTAAATTGGGCTATACATTTATTAGTGATTTCATGACTAACGAACGTGCGAACGTTTACACTATCGGAAAGCCTCAACAAGTAGCGAACTCTACGTTGGATTTCTTAGATAACTTCTTTACAAATACATATCTAAACGAAGGCTACCCACGATTAAATGACACAGGTGGCAGAGATGCAGCCGCACTATTTAACGAGTATCTATCGAACTACGATATTGATATATTCGTATATGATAATGTGGTTCGAATGGAAAGAAGTAGTTTCTTTGAGCAGACCGCACCCGTAGAAGTTAAGCCCGTACTAAGTAACCCAGAAGAGAACGACGATAGGTCAACATTTAACTTTGAGGAACTTTGGGGGCGTAAATACTACCGATGGTCAGATGATGAGAACGACGCTCACTCAAAAGACGTAAACAAAGGAAACGTAAGATTTGAAGCAATCACAACCCAAATAAATACGATTAATGAAGATTTAGTACGGTTGAACGGATTGGATGAGAACATATCGCCATACGCTCTAGTTAAAAGAAAAAACAGTTACACGGGTACGGAAAACCTAGTAAGGGGGTTATTTGCAGAGTTTCAAGATATTATTGGACAGTTAGGAGGGGGCAACCCTATACTAAGTTCTTTGGTTACTGAGCGAATCGGAGTAGGTGTATTTGAGAAAGATTACTGGACAGTAACGCGTAAAGTTTGGGGCACACCTGAATTAGACACAACAACCGGAAGAACTGTATTAAGGCAAGACGACGATTTCCTTGATTATCTAGGTCAGGATGCGATAAACGAAATATTTAATACAGGGCTATACGTAGCGAATAACACTTTTAGATTTAAGACATTGCCAAACCTTCCATTTACGGATGAGAATTTTGTAAATTTACTACAAAACAACCGTGTTAATTATGAAGGTGAGGCGGATGGTGCAAAAGTATTGCGAATTGAGTGGTTTCCATTTCAGTATTATTGCAACATGGACGTAGAATTAAGATCGGAGGCAGGGAATAACACGCAAGTAACTATACTATGATGAATATTGATAGCATATTAAAGACGTTAGACGCTAGATCGCAGGAGTTAGGGATAGACATAAGTACTAGAGCAAATCTAAACGCTTACTTTCAAAGTATGAAGGATATATCCATGGACTCGGGGTTATCTTTTGAGTTGAAAAAGAAGAAATTGGAACTTCTCGAAGAAGAGTATAAAGAAAAAATAAACATCAATGGGGCTAATAGTCAGAAATAAGACACAAACGGACAGGCTTACGCGTAGTGGGGCTGGATTTCTAGGTAACTACTTTGATGTTATATCAGTTCAATATGAGTTGGAATTAGATTTACGCCTTGATTTACGTTTGCGTAATCCGGTATTTTACGACTCAACGAACGACACACTTACCCTTACTTCTGGGTCATGGGTTGATTTAATCGGAGCCTTTAACGGTGCAAACGTAGATATTAAGTTCGGGACAACTGGAAGCCCCGCCACATCTACTACTATCGTTTCAGTTAATGGTGCTATAATGACTATTGCGCCAGCTTCATTAGGCGCTACAGGTGATAAAACGGCTGGATATGTTGAGATTACAGATGATCCAAAGGACTTTGAAGTATCATATAACTTAGTAGAAAATACCGTTTCTAGCGGTACAGGATCACTTATTGACGGTGAGGTGGTTCGGTTTAAAGGTGAGAACGTTGGCGCTTTAGCGGTATCAGGCACGATTGATTTAACGCAACAAGGCAACAAATCAGGTGGCTCGATCTTTGACACTAAACTATTAACCAGAGTCGCAGACGCTACGAACGGAAATTTACAATATACGTTAGACCTTACATATAAGATTTGGACGTGCCTATCTAGTGCTCAATACTTTTCAAGTGATGCTGTCGGAGATTTTGCAGAGTTTACAATGCTTATGCAACAATCAAACCCGGCAAGCGCTGTAACAACCTCGTATTTTGAAACGGGGAATACTGGTTTTGAGAATGAGAACTTTAACGGCGGCGTTCCTGATTATACATTAACCTCTATTGAGTGGACGGATAACAGCGCTAATGTGATGCAAGTGTTTGACTATACTCAAGACTCAAATTTTGAAATAGTTATTGAGGGCGCATTTACCGCTTCGGATAGCATCGACGTTAAAATGTTTACTATTCCTAATGACGCGGGACAATACCAAAACAAGCCGCTACCGATTGAAAATAACTTGATGTTAGCGCAGAATCCAACACCGATAGCGCCAAGTACACCAACTAATATAACTGGAAACTTAAATGAATTAGGAGCTGGATTCAATATCATCAATATAAACAGTACAATAGTAGGAACTACAATGACAATTACAGGTCGAGTAGTTCCTAATAACACCTTTAAAACCCTGTTTAATTCTCGCGTTGTTGGTGATCGTGCGTACAAGTTGGTGATTGCTACCGAAGATGTAACAGAGGTTGATTATACGCGCTCTAATCGTGTCAATGTTTTAGCGGATAGCGCACAGGCTCAAAAGAACTTAATCGACTTAGGGTCATTTGGAGTTTCAAAACTAGAGTTTGAAGATCACAATAGCGATGTGTACGGTGCAACGCCTAATCTGTACCTAGAAGATGATACCTTAGTAACCGTTGAGTATGTAATACCTAAAATACTTACTACTCCGGCTTTAAATCCATACGTAGCCATTAAGGGGCGTATTGTTATCGAGCAAACAACAACCGGAGAACGCTATAAACTAGAAGAGTTTGTATATGACATCTCAGGCTTGCCAGTATTAACAGATGGAAGTTTACCGTTAGATTACTTAGTAGATAGAGGCTTTAAATTACCGGATACTTCCGATAAAAAAGAGTTAATAATTGAACGTAACACGGGCGCGGATGCTCCTGACGTATTTGGGGTTCGAATGAAGTACCCGTTTATTACGCGTTACGAAGATTGGATCACGTTGCAGAACGTTCCGGTTGACTTTTATTCAACTGATAATAATAACTGGTACAACTTCGCCTCAAATCCAGATTGGGAAATAAAGTTCGAGCATGTAATAGAAGAAAATAACCCTAATGTTCCTTTTATTCAAGGCGAATACATAGATGAACAGGTGTTTACTATCAACGATTACGATGATTGGGGCGAAACGAGCACTATTACTTTCGAAAAAGAAGATGGTACACCATTAAACAAGCCTAGCGGAGTCGAGAATACGGTAGTAATTGCTACGCATACACTAGCCGCTGACACTTGGAGCGGTAATGAATATGTAGAGATACACGCACGACCTAAAAAGAACGCGCCACAGTGGACAGGCTCAACGGTTTTAGATGCTTCGGATGCCAATAATCCGCTTTTCCCTTTATTCGGGGAGACAAAGACAACAATAGACGTAACTGCTGGAACTATTACCAGTGAGGTTCGTTTTGATTTTACAAAAATAGATACTACCGGAGGGCTTACTTTTACTTCACGTGTTAAAGGCGATTCGTTAGGAGGCGGAGAACGAAACAATATTGTACTACTAGATACTACGGTGTCTCGTAAACCATTTGTTCCTGGCATTGGAGATATTACCGATCCCGATGTAGTAGCACAAATGGAAGAGTGCCGAGGCATTAAAAAGTGTTGCCCAGTAGAAAAGAAATTTGCATCTCTCACGAATGACCGACGAAAATACAATTGTATTACAGCGGTTTATCTAGTTGCTGACTCTTACACGGTAACACTGAAAGATGAAAACGGCAATACAACGACATACACCCCGCCAGTTACAACGGTTTTCCCTAGTGATCCAGATGCGTTATTTGTACAGATTGAGTGGCAAGACGTGGCATTACAGGATGGATTCGGCATATACACAGTAGAAATAAGTCAATACTTCCTTAACAGCGTTTTGCAGGCTCCTTTTGTGTGGGGTGAATACGAGTTGAAGCCTTATGAATCGGACGGTGTTTATAACCGAGAGGGAACCGCTAGAGTGCTTTCAAAATTCAACGACGTAAACGATAAACTTGGAATTGATTTTACAGGTGCTAACATCTACGACTCATTAATTATCGACGGTAAGTTTGGGTACAACGAACCAAATACCGAGGTTAACAATACGGTTTATTTAGACGGGCGCGTAGAGAAGGTGAAACGCGAGGACTTTGATACATGGGAATTACGCGTTAATCTAGTGACTCAATACTTTATTGATCGTTTAAGATTCCATGTACTAGCAGAAAACGAAACATGGCTTTCTGACAACAACGCGACATCACCAAGTTATCAATTATTTGATTATCCAGTAATAGTAAATGAGGGTTATGTGCCTGAGTATTTCGACGGATCAAGACTGCAAAAAGGAGTAGTTAAGTACGAAGATAAAGTACGTATTTGCCGAACTCACTTCAAAAACAACCGAATAACAGCGGAAACACTAGCGCCACCTTCGGTAAATATCCCGGATTCATCGCCTTCAATTGGTGCCAGACTACTTAAAACAGGGGTCACAAAATCCGTAACCACTAATGACGACGGAGCACAAAAGGAGGGAAGAAATACGGATTGGTTCACACTTGATACTTCAGGAGATGCTAACCCATTTGGAAACTATCAAAGATTTACAGGTACTACGGGCGGCTATTATGACCAAAATTTAGCGGGTTATTTCGACACATCTGGTGTTGCGACAACAAAAGCCCTAGCATTTCCAGATACGATCATAATAGATTGGTCGCAATATGACAAAAACAATTCTGAAGTCATCGGTTATAGACCTGTTAATCTTGGGTTACTTGTATTAATAGATGGCATTTCAGCGTGTACATCTTTGAGTGTGGGCATTTACACGAGTGGATGGAGGATGTGGAATGAGAATGAAGCGCATGCGGTTCAGTATAGACCATTAGTAAATGATATGTTTAATTGGTCGCCTTTCGAGGTGTCGGCTCTATCCTCGTTTACAAACACTCCGGTAAACGAAAACTTACCACTACCAAATCAAATGGTGGTGGTGCAAGATTCTGGAATTGGTTGGCTGGCATTTAATTCAGCAAGCACTAGAAACACCTACGGAGCAGTAAGAACATTCACAGTAACAGGAACAACAATAACTTAAAATATTATGGCAAATTATCAATTCCCTTCCCATCCCGGAATAACATTCATTGATCCGGTAGTAACTCCCGATAGAGATAACATCAGGATAAACGTTAGTGCATTTACTATTTCTGTTCCTGTAACATTGACGGGTGTGGGTTACGTACCTTCTCCGGTTTGGGTTGAAAATATAGCGGTAGAAAATCTTAGCTGGGAAGACGATGCTAATTTAATGATGCGAGTAAACGAAGGGCTTGTACAATACGAGGTATAATGGCATTTAGACTAAAA
>Ga0209986_10004946_pt1 | contig 11160 bp, 12 predicted proteins | sample BlataG_FD_183168 | JGI IMG/M metagenome (GOLD analysis project Ga0209986, IMG submission 183168) | Deep subsurface microbial communities from Black Sea to uncover new lineages of life (NeLLi) - Black_00105 metaG (SPAdes) (version 2) | ecosystem: Environmental > Aquatic > Marine > Oceanic >...
TGAGGCATCATTCCAGGCATGGAGCCAAGAGATACTTCCAAGATTAGACTTTGAGAAGACCTTTAATGGTGCAGACCCAGTGGAGTTCTTGAAGGGGGTACATGAAGGTATTCTGACAGGGGTCCATGGTGTATCAGGCGTGAGTGCTGCTTCTGATTTCATAGGGGCTGGTAGTCTGGCTAAGAAGGTGAGTCATCGCCGTATCTTGCATTTTAAGGATGCTGATTCGTTCTTCGAGTATAATCAGATGTTCGGGGCTAAGACGTTGCGTGACGGGGTGCTTAACGATATACGTCGTGCTTCACATGCTACAGTCCTGATGGAGAGTTTTGGTCCGAATCCTGAGATGTCCTATAACCGCATGATTCGTCAACTTAAGGAACGAGCTCGTTCTATGCCTAATGATCACGCTCAGATGAAGTCGCTAGAGAGTGAGTGGCTGCAGGGTTCTTTCGATCAGCTTCTTGGTAAGAACGATCTTCCATCAAATCCGACTATTCATAATATCACTCTTGGTTTTAAGGCTCAAGCTGATTTATCTAAAATGGGAGGTGTCCTGTTATCGGCGGCAGGAGGAGATAGGGCTTTTTGGCATATGGCTGCGACATATCAAGGAATTAGAGGAGTAGACGCTTTTTTAGAAAGTTTAAAGATTTTTGTACCAAAAACAAAAAGCGATAGGCTAAGACTAGAAGCAATGTTTGCTGGGACAAATGGATTTTTAGGAGAAACAGCCATGCGATTTACTTCTCAAGATAATACAAAAGGGCGGCTGTTTAAATTACAATCAGCGATGTTCAAGCTTAATGGTATGAGTTGGTGGGATGATATACATAAAGGTGGCTTTGCTCAGATGACCTCAGGGCACCTTGGCTCTTACTCAACGACTGCTTTTCAATCGCTACCAGATGACCTATCGAAAGTACTGAAGCTCTATGGTATCAAAGATGCTGAATGGAAAATGCTTCGTGGAGCTGTTGAGACAGTGGAGGGGACGAAGTATATGACAGCTGACGGGGTTAAAAATATTACTGATGAGGTTATTAACAAGGCCATACGTAATCGTGGTGAGGTTGTCTCAGATAACAATCGGGCTAGGTTCCGGGATGAACTAAAAACTAAGGTTGGCACATATATCTCAGACCAAGCGAATGATGCTGTCCCCACCCCTGGCAACATGGAGAAGTTAGTAACAACCCTAAATACACAAGCAGGCACGGCGAAGGGTGCAGCTGCCAGGCTACTTATGCAGTATAAGTCGTTTCCAATAACTGTTTTTAATAAAGTAATTAAGCGCGAGTTACAGGGACATGGTAACTTTACAGGGCTCGATCGACTCTTTAATAAAGGTAATTTTCGTATGGCACAGCTTATAGCATTAACGACTATTGGTGGATATGTGTCGATGTCTATTAAGGACGCTCTTAAGGGAAGATCGCCAAGGAGAATACTGAATGAGGATGGAACAGTCAATATCGATGTTGTTAACGCATCTGCCTTGCGTGGCGGGGGTTTGGGTATTTATGGCGATTTCTTGTTTAATGAGTATGATCGTAGTTATAGGAACTTTCTTAATGTCGCTGCTGGTCCGACAGTTGGTCAGGTTTCTGAAGTTGCTGCACTGGTTTCAGATCTGAAAGAAGGCAAGTTTTCCGCTAAGGCTACGGAAAAGTTAATAATAGGTAACGCACCTTATATAAATTTGTTTTACATTAGACCAATTTTAGACTATACTATTCTATGGAATATACAGGAGATGGTGAGTCCGGGTTCGTTAAGAAAAGCAGAACGGAACATTGAAGATAGAAATCATCAAGGTTTCTTTGTGAGACCTTCGGAGGTAACTAGATAATGCTACAGACATTAGTAAATAAGATTCAGTATGCGCCTAATGGGGTGACGACAGTCTTTGCGTTTCCGTATTACTTTTTAGATAATGCCCACATTGTTGTCACTATTACAGATGCCCTGGGTGATGATACTCTTCAGGTGATTACTACTGATTACACGCTAGCAGGAGCCGGGGACCAGGCTGGTGGGGCAGTGACGATGATAGTCGCTCCTGAATCTGGGACTACCTTGACAATAGCTCGAATTGTTCCACTGACCCAGTTAGTTGATTATGTCGCTAATGACAACTTCCCAGAAGAGACCCATGAGAGGGCACTTGATAAGCTCACTATGATCTGTCAGCAACTTGATGATGCTTTAAGTCGCTCATTACATTTCCCAGATACAGAGGCGCTAACGAGTAATTCAGAAATAGACGATATAATCGATCGTCAGAACACTGTTATTTATTTCGACGAGAATGGAGACCTGGCTTTTTTAGACTACGATACGTTTATTGCGGCTATCACTCCCGCTTCCGGCTCCTTGACAATTGGGGCGCCAACTGGGAATGCCACCACGAAATCAGTGAGCATACAATTCTCTAACGGTGGATATTGGAAGTCCCACATCTGGCTGATTGACGGTACTAATAATACACCGACCCTAGCCGAGTCTATAGTGTTGCCGGAGGGAATAGATGAATCTAATTGGGATGAGATGACCGATGCCAATGGTGAACTCACTGTATCACTTACTAATACTGGTGCTGAATCTTCTTGGAGGGTTTGTACGGAGGCGTTTGGTCAGATAGTTATGTCTAATGAAATTACGATAGGTGTGTAATATGAAGCAAATACTGTTTTTATTTTTGATCGCGTACACAGCGACCGCAGGACGGATAATAGATTGTTCTCAGTACGCCAGGAACGTTGGTAGTAATAGGACAGATGCTGTGTTGGCAGACATTGCAACGGCTATAGGCGGTGAGGAACATCTACTTATACTTAATGACGGTGCATGGACAATGTCTACTAACAGGACATTTGCTACTAACATCAGCTGGAGGATATCCCCTGGCTCTACATTTTTCGTAGCTACAAACCAGACAATAACTATTAACGGTACAGTTTATAGTGATACAGCGAATTCTCCATCTACTGGACCTGGAGCAGTTGTCCATAATGGAGCTTGGTTATATCCAGGAGCTATATCTTCAAGTGATGTCGAGGATATTGTCAACACCTCTACTACTATAACTAATGCCTCATTAATTAATCCAGTTGGTATGATCATACCTTCTGCATCCACTAATGTGCCTACTGGTTGGCTTTATTGCAATGGTGATGCTGTCAGCAGAACCACATATTCTGATCTCTTTACATCTATCAGTACTAATTACGGTGGTGGGGATGCTTCAACAACTTTCAATGTTCCTGATATGAGGGGCCTGTTCTTACGTGGACAAGATCAAGGGCGTGGTCTCGACCCAGATGCAGCGAGTAGAACTAACTTAGTACTTACTGGAATATCTGGCGATGAGATTGGTTCGACTCAGCTTGGCGATCTAGAAAGCCATATACATGGTCTTACGTTTAAGCATACATTTCCAGTTGATGGTGGGGCTGATGAGGCCTATGATGCTGGAACTGGGCAGTCAGACCTTACTGATGCTGAGGGCGGTAATGAGACGAGACCAGTTAATATTAACGTGAGATATTATATCAAGTACTAAGGAGAGATATGAAAAAGATTTTACTTATAGGTCTATTAGTTATGTGTGTTCAGGCCTGTTTAGCAGAGGGTAAGCTTTGGGTTGTGGTTACTAGTACTAACGTGAATGAGGTCTTCTTTATTAAAGCTAAAGGAAATCCAGTGGGTAAGGTTAAAGCTAAAGGAAATCCAGTGGGTAAGGTTAAAGCTAAAGGAAATCCAGTGGGTAAGGTTAAAGCTAAAGGAAATCCAGTGGGTAAGGTTAAAGTAGATCGAGAATGGATTAACGAGCCTGCTGGTTACTTCTATCTGAATGGTTCGCAGTTAACACGTAAAACAGGGGATGCCTTAGCAATCGCTCAACTGCCTCCTAAGTATAGGAAGCTTGGTCCTGGCGGAGTATGGGAAGAAATGACACCTGCTGAGAAAGCAGCCGTTGATGCCGCTGATAAGACAGCAACAGCTACATCATTAGCCCAGTTAAGTTTTAATGCAGCCATGAGAGAACTTATTAATGAAACTTTTGGTAACTCTAGTAAGGAAATAACAGAGCAAGAATTAATAGATCGTATAAAAACTAAACTGTAGGAGACACGGATGAAAATTAGATTAATCATTATACTGGCCATATTCAGCCTGTTACACGTCGCTCACTCTGAGGACGGACAGACTATGACTATTAGCACTAATCTTGTAAAGATAGCGCCAAGTAGACTACAGTCCCAGACTAAGGCCACTGCCTGGGCAACAAACACTGTATACGCACAAGGCACTCTCGTCTTGGCAGGAGCTGATTTTGCTGAAGATGTATTAGGCAATGTAACTGATGGCCAGGTCTACATGGCAGCTGTCGGAGGTACCTCCAGTAACTCACCATCGATACCAGTACACACTAATGGCGAGGTTGTTGAGGGGACGGTTACGTGGCGTCATATAACTACTGGACAGAACCTTAAGCCAGTTCCTCGTTTAGCTGCGAGTATTATAAGTCTGTCCACGAACCAGGTTACTTTCGGAACGAGTCCAAACTTAGTTGCTGGTGCTGGTGACATACTGACAGGTGTTGGTACATCCTGGTCGCCACCTAGTCAGGCTGCACTCTACAGTAGAGCTGGTACGACAGGCAACGGCATAACAATAACGGAGTACTTACAATAATGAAACGATTAATTCTAATACTGACACTCATCTCGAGTTCTGCTCTTGGCCAGAAGATTATAAACAACGTCGTGGATAACGGGTTGACAGAGGAGTCCGACCCCCTGTCCATACGTTTGGATGGAACTAGTACTCCATCTGCCGATATACCGTTAGGGGATAATAAGCTCACAGGGGTTAAGACTCCTACTGATAATGCAGATGCTGCCACGAAAGCCTATGTTGATGGGGCGGTTGCCACTTGGGCGCAATTTGCGGCAACTACCAATGTGGATATGGGTGGGGCTAACAGCATAACGAATATCGATTATGGTGAGTATATATCATGGGGGCCGAATGGTGCGGGATTCTCATTCTTGAGCGCAACACAAGCGGTTAGCCGGTTCTGGACTGGATCGGCTTTCTCTAACAAATATTGGAATATGGTATCGGACTAATAATATGAAACGATTATTTATACTTGTATTTTGTGCGTTTGTTGTTACCTGCCATGCTGATGATACGTGGTTTTCTGTAGATGATCTTTGGCAATCTGCTGGTAATACGTGGACTATTGAGACTGGGGTTGTTCCTGCATGGACAGACACAAACTCTACCGATTTGGTTATGATGGTGTATGGAAATGACGCACAGCCGATACAGTACATTGTCGGGCATCGTGGCGAACAGTATATGAGAACATACACCGCCGCTGGAGGAGGGCCGGAAGGGCCGAATTATAGTGCGGTTTTGGGTTATTACGGAAAAGCAATATTTAAATCAAGTGGCGATACTGCCGATAACGCCCAAACCCTGTTCGGCGATTCTTTTAGTAATATAACGGCAAGCTGTTGGGCAACTAATGTTGTCAACAACGTAATGATGGCGGTGGGGTCAACCAATAGTGGCAACTGGGGGTCTTTTACGCTGGCGAGAGCTGGCGGCAATTTTAGCACGAGGGTTGCTCAGTATTCGGGATATGTAGCTGCTGGCGATCTGAATTATAATAACACCGCTAATTGGTCTGGTATTCATCATTACGCTTCAACTTTTGACGGGCTAACAATAAAGAGTTATTTGGATGGTGTAGAAGTCGGGTCTAAAGCATATTCCAAAATACTCACAGCAACGAACGAAGCCTTGTTTTTTGTAGGTGGTACAGGTGGATCTACTGACGGAACTGTTAAAATGGGGAGATGGTATAATAGGACTTTAACTTCCAATGAAATTTTTACCATTGCTTCAGATGGCTTTGCTTCTTCAGAAGCCGACATCGTATCAACCAATAATCTGGTTTTATATCTGCCTTGCTCGAATGATGTAACAAGGCTTGCCGACCAGAGTGACAACTGGAACAGCGTTTTACCATCACCGACATACGCAAACACAGCGACAAGGGTTATTGTGGGAACAAACGGCGCAAGCGAAGTGCTTTATGGTTATGACTTTGATGGAGTAGACGACGCCTTTTCCATTGCTCCCAACAGACTGCCTCCAGCCTATACGAACTCATTGATATTGAGAACTAGCACATTTGATATGAGTTATTGGGTTAATGTCGAAGCGTTGTCAGTTGTAACTTACGACCATATCTTAGGTATAGTAACGTCTGGCGGCGATGGTTATGATTTCTCGATTGATGCAACTACTAAGAAGTTCCAATTCAGTATTTCGGACGGAGCAACCACAACTAGGATTTTGTCTGATGATGTAGCTCCTACAAATACATGGACTCATCTGTGGGGTAGGCGGTTTAATACCAACATGTATTTTTATGTGAATAATGTTTTACAGACGAATACAGCACCTTCCGCTCACGATATAAATCCGAGTACCGCAGGAATGTTTTACATTAATGGAGGTAGCGGCTTCTTTACCCCGTGCGTGGGGTATGATGTGCGGATTTACAGCCCTGCGGTTGATGACCTCGCTTTCATAGGGCAAGTATATACGAACACAGCACCGAATAATCACATAGAAGTTAGGGTGGAAAGATGAAAAGAATAATCTACATACTTATAGTCTTGTGTCTCAGCCAGATCGCTCGTGCCGATTACTTTCTATTAGGCGTGAAGGCTGATGCTTCAGCTAATGACAAGCAACTTGTAAAGAGCATAATTAGGAATAAAATAGACCCTAATTTTTCTGTAGATAATTGTGTTGTGTACAGAAGGAAGGCAAACCACGCTATACGCTTTTATGTTGCTAATTGGGATATGCGAAGAGGGTTCAAGTTTACAGTTGCACAAGCTAATACATGGCTCGATAATCACGCAGGGGAATTTGATAATAGAAACAATATAGCTGTAACAGATAAAATCCCATCAACATGGGAAGTAGTTCCGAAAGAGGAATAATGAAACGGTTTAAAGTAAGGGAGTAAGGGATGACGAACGAAGAACGTGATGCGATAATAGTTGAGACTCACACGATAGTGAAGGCACAGAAAAAGCAGATCGTAACCCTGTTTGAGGGATATAATCAGACCAATAAGAACAGCACCATGATCAAGGTCATCGCTGTTATTGGCGGATTTATAGGGACAACTTGTGTAGCTGTAACCGGTTGGTTTGTAACGAGGAATTAACATGGGTAAACCTAAATATAACTGTCCAAAAGAAATACGTTACTGGTCGAAGCGCTACAAGAAGCTAATAGTCGTGTCTAAAGATTATCCATCTGACGGAGCCACATTCGCTGTAGATATTTATTCAGATTCCTGGTGGGTTCATGATAAGCTATGTGATACAGGGGTGTTTGAAGACGGTACACCATGCACCAATCTCCAAGCTAGTAAGATTTGTCGGGACATTCTGTATAGCGAGGGAAGATGGGCAAGAGGCACCTACTGGCTATGGGCCACATTCTTACTTGGCGGAGGTAAAGCCAGAGAGAATGGAATGTTTAAACTTAAATCGTAAAGACTCTCAACCTACACTCCGTCATGTCGACCTCGCATGACAAACGCCAGGAGGCCTCTCCCTGTAGCGGGGAGAGGTCTCACCTGGTTACATAACAATCTTACGTAAGTCATCAAGCACCATGTTCGCCACATCCTTCTTATCTCGCAACGCCTTGACAATCTTCTCATCCACAGTGTTACGGGATATAAGGTCTGTATATAATACGTTCTCACTCTGTCCGTGCCTATGACAACGGTCCTCGGACTGTAAGCGTGTCATCAAGTTGTAGCTACTACTAAAATATATTACGTTATGTGAGCTCACCCACGTGTTGCCCTTACTACCAGCTGAGGATGCGACCATGAATCTACATTCAGGCTCATCATTGAAACGCACCTTATTCAAAACCCTGTCTTTGTCGTTGGTCTCACCATAGAAGTGAACAGCAGAATTCTTTCCAAATTCGTCGGCCAGGGTTTTGGTGACTTGCTGCACGTCTCTCTGGAAGTGGCACCAGATGATTACCTTCTTGTCGTTAGGTAGACGGTTGATTATATCGACCATCGCAGTTAACCTGTTGTTCGGTATATCTATCACCTTCCCGTCTTCAGTCTTGATATGCCCACAGACTATTTGCTGTAACTTGACTATGGCCGTCAATGCCGAGGTCACGGTGACCACGTCCTCTTCGAACATGGCCACGCAAGTCTCACGCATATCATTATATGCAGTCAGTTGTTCAGCCGTCATCTCCACGTATTCAGTTGAATATGTCTTCTCAGGTAAGTCCATGCAATCCTCTTTCAGGATACGACTACTGAAGGGGGCCACTAGTTTCTTCAATCGATCTATATTCCGATAGCCAGTAATCTTTGGGAAGGTACGTGTTCCCATTCTCATCTGCATAATAATTGCATAGTCATTCTTGAAACTTAAGAAACTGTTATGGCCCAAGGACCCCTTCTTAAGGAACTGGCACTGACTATATAGGTCTAACGGTGACTGTGTAATAGGAGTTCCAGTTAATATTCTCCGATAGGGTGAGAGGTCTCTCAAGAACATTATGCTCTTGGTCCGTTTCGATTTAGGAGTCTTGATGTCTGTCGATTCGTCTACACATGTCAGACACTTGTGTGACTTAACAAACTCTTTAGCAGCACCGTATCCTGACTTATGGCTCATGGCCTCTGTGTTCACGACAAATATATCCAGACACTCTGGGTCAGGGACCATGATTGATTTGATCGCTGCTTTCTCTGCCTTACGAGGAGAGGCAGACCAATAAGCTACTCGATAATCTAACATGTCAGTCATGTGCTTATCTATCTCTTCGAATACCCAGTTAAGATACGCACCTTTAGGAGCGAAGACTAACAGACCATCTATCTTTCCATTAAGGTATAACATCGCTGCAGTATCAAGAGTAATCTTAGTCTTGCCACCACCCATCTCCCAGAAGAACGCGTAATATTCCATGTCCCACGTCTCCTGCAATAATCGATCTTGATGCTTTAACGGTAGTAGTTTGTGTTGAAACTGTGATATTTTTAGGTTATAATCATCCATTGTATATTGTCCTGTTTACACTGTGTTTACCCTAGATATCTAGAAAGTGACGATTTGTCATGGGATTTACTATATACACATTGGTTTTCGCACGAGTCACAGCGACATACCAGACTCTCATCTCATCGTCCGGAGAGGCCATGTACTCATTAAAGGTTCTCACTGCCATATCTAAGAAGATGATCACGTTCTCTGCCTCATCTCCCTTAACACCATGTATCGTACTGATCTTGATACGTGGTTCACGCAACAGTTTCTCTCCTCGCTTGATAGCCAGTTTAAAGTATTCTCTCTCGTCATCAGTTAACTTATCCAGACTCTTGTGCCACGCTTCATGGGCCACACATCCATACTTATTACAAAGGTCTGTCATGGATAACATGGTCTTATCTTCTACCTCATCTAACTTCTTTTTACTTCCATACTTTACACCTCTATTGACAGACATATAGGCGTACGTATTCCTACAGCGGCTAGCTGTGACCTTATCTCCTCGGCGCAGATACTCCCAATCTCTAATCGCTGCAAGGGAATCAGATTGAATGGGTGACCCTGCAGTTGAACTAAACACCCACCCGTTTTGTTGACAGTAACTATTATAGGCTTCGAGAAGATACATGTTCCTCGCGAGACACAGCCACGTACCTTTCGACATGTCAACCTCCTCGAGGCTGTTAACATAGTGGACTCCACCCCTGGCTCCACTTCCTGTCCAAATCTTTTCACGCCGATGCTGTATGTTCCCAATGATCTTATCAGAAATTTCTTTGATCGAATCAGGTAAACGATAAGAGTGAGCCAGGGTTTCAACTGTGCCCTCCATGTCGATAAACGTTTCCACATCTGCACCAGCCCATCTATAAATCGCTTGGTCATCATCACCAGCAAGATACACCTCCTCTACTTTTTCTGCTATTGAGTTCACCATTACCCATTGTGTCTTCGACAAGTCTTGCGCCTCATCTACAATAAGATACTTTACATCAGGTATTGGCTGTTGTTTGTTCCACATGTTAATCATGTCAGTAAAATCTAGCTTATCATTAATCTCTTTATATGCTGCTAATGTCTCTGCTAGTTGTTCAAGTTCGAATACATCAAGGTCTTCTTCAGGTAGGTCTTCCCATAACTCACGGACCGTGAGCCCTTTAACACGTGCCAGTCCCTCAGTAAAGAATAGCCTGTCTCCCTTAGTCATGCCGGTTATCATACCATCCTCAGACACACGGGTCTTAGTTATACTGATGCCTAATATGTGGGCAAGGTTACAGTAGTCTCCGAAGTTCATGACTTGCTTACGTACTAATTGTAGCTCTTGGAACGCGAGACTATGTAAGGTTCTGAAGTAGGGAAGATCGTCTATGTCGAGTTTCAACTTCTCTATCGTTCTATCTCTCGCCACTGTTGCTGCCTTACGAGTAAATGCTATGTAGCAAATCTCTTGGGGCTTCGCCTTACGTGAGGTTAGCAGTTCCTCCACGATACCTATAAGACGTGTCGTCTTGCCAGTACCAGGAGGACCTACGACTATATTAGTCTTGCTTGGATTCACCTAATACATCCTTTATAAGTACAGAATCCTGCTTCAAGATGCTGGCAACCATCACACTTACCATTTTCAATTTCTTCAAAGGGTTTTCGCTTTTTCAAGACTCTCCCGGTGAAATATGTACGCATAACATCTAATGATGGCAATTGTTGTAAAAATTCACGTTGCTCATCTGTCATTGCCATTATACTATCACTCATTTCTTCTTCTCCAATCTTTTTATACTTGCCTTAACTGTCATACCAAACTGTGCGAGTTCAGACTTAGTCATACCACGTGCGTTGGGATGACGACATGCTAGATGAACTCCGGTCCACGATTCAGGGTTAACCTGCTCTATAGCAAACCTAGCGACTGAACCAAAAGTCAGGATAAGATCAGGCTTCAACGCCTCGATGGTACCTGTTACATGGTCCATGTCCGGCGCTGTTTTCACTCTGATAGTACCATTCTGTAGTATCA
>Ga0209986_10004949_pt1 | contig 11159 bp, 13 predicted proteins | sample BlataG_FD_183168 | JGI IMG/M metagenome (GOLD analysis project Ga0209986, IMG submission 183168) | Deep subsurface microbial communities from Black Sea to uncover new lineages of life (NeLLi) - Black_00105 metaG (SPAdes) (version 2) | ecosystem: Environmental > Aquatic > Marine > Oceanic >...
TTTAAGTAACTTTTTCACCTGTTCCATGGTTTTTCTCCTGTTGTTGTATGATATGAAATAAAAAAGATGTTTGTTGCATAATTAAAGGTTGATTAATTATAAGTAAAACAGCAGATTTATCCAAATGTTTTTTTCACTTTATCGTTTCTGGTGATATTGTGTTTGAGATGATTATGATATGATAGATGGACTGTATTCCTGAATAGGATCTTGAAAACTTTTAGGAGGTGTGTTTTGTCTGGAAAAAAAGTGCTGATAGTGTTTGGTACTCGCTTTGGAAGTACAGAAGAAATATCACAAAAAATGGCTGAGATCCTGAAAAAAGGAATGATCTGAGAGATTGGAAACAGATCGAAAGTTTTGTTTTAGGATTTATAGATTCGCTTTAAGGGAAGAGATAAATTTTCGCCTGTTATTTCAGCGTCTAAAATGCTTCCATAACAGTGAAGTAAACGCCTGAAGAATTCTTGGTGCGCTGGGGAAAAAATTGGGGAGAGAAAAATTGGGGACACAATACCTATTTACCTATTTTTTTGAGAAACAAAGTTCTCTCTATTCGTCCCATGAAATGAAATGGGTCGAATCGCTCGCGTTGTCATCCCAGGCTGCCCTCACCACATCATCCAGCGAGGCAACCGCTGTCAAGTCGTTTTCTTCCACGAAGATGATAAAAAACTCTACCTCCAGATCCTCAACCACCACTGCCGCAAAGAGCAGGTGGAGATATGGTGTTACTCTTTGATGGATAACCATGTTCATCTTATCGCAACACCTAAAAAGACAGAAAGCTTGGCCAAAGCAATCGGTGAAACTCATAAAAAATACACTTATATGATCAACATCCGACACAATTGGAAAGGGTATCTTTGGCAAGGCAGGTTTCTTTCTTATCCGATGGACGAAAAGCATCTCTATTTAGCTGTTAGATATGTGGAACGCAACCCAGTCCGAGCAGGGATTGTAAGAAAAGCTGAGGATTATCCTTGGTCCAGTGCCAAGGCCCATGTATTTCGAATACCTGATGAAGTACTGACAGGATTTTATCTTAACTCAGCGATAAAGGACTGGAGGAGTTACTTACAAGAAGAGGAAAGAGAGGAAGATTTAGATATGTTCAGTAACCACGAGAGAACCGGTCGGCCGTTAGGAAGCAATAAGTTTATAATCAGAATAGAACAGCTAACAGGAAGAAAGCTAAGAAAACAAAGACCAGGAAGACCGAAAAAGAAAAAAAATTAGGAAATAGGTATTGTGTCCCCAATTGTGTCCCCAATTGTGACGTAATATTTAGTGACTTTTGCTACATCTGTTTATTTCCTCGAGCGCCTTTTGGAATCTTAAAGAGGGGATCTCTCCTGTTGTACTATGAAATTGGTGATTGTTATAGCGATTGACTTCCGCTTTAAGGAGTTCTCTAGCCTGTTCTATCTTTCGGATACCTTCTCGAGCGCAGGTCCTTACTATCCTATTCTGAAGCCAGCCATAAGGACGCTCGATCCTGTCTCTGGCTTGAGGTGAGAGGGCATAAGTAATCTTCACATTGCACTCATTAAGAACTTGTTTCCACTGAGGATCTACTTCATCAGTCACTTTGTAGTGCTTCCTCTAGAAACTGTCTCTTCCCTGCACAAAGCGAAAAATGGACTATCCACATAATAGGCATAAGGGAGCCCATATCTTAAGATGACACTTTCTAAGGCTAAAATGTGATCCCAACTGGTCTCTTGCTCTACAAACTCAGCATAGAGGAGATTGCGGCTGTAATTATCAAGTGAAGTGATTAAATGCCATTTCTCCTCTACATAGGGTGACCATTTATGATAGGAAGAATCATGCTGAATCAATTCGCCTACATAATTGATAAGGATTTCCCGGTCGTGAGATTTCTTTTTTGGCCGAGGAAAGTAGAAATTATTCTTTTTTGCCCTATCAATGATGATAGGCAGAGAAACTTTTTGTCCGTATTTGTTCCAGAGTTGGTCTCTTATATAGCTGTAGTTGTAAGAGCGAATAGGCATATCTTTATTCTCAGTAAGGCTATTTTCTATACTTAATTCTTTGATGATATTCTCTTCGATCTCCTTACTTATCTTTCTGGTGCTCTTTTTTCTCTTGTATGAGATAGAAAAATCCACAGGATCCTTCTGATAAACCTTAAGAAGTTCAAAGAACCTACTACGTTTGATTCCTAAGACATCTAGGATATAGTCGATCTTTACTTCTTTAGAGATATACTTTTTAAGAAGTGATTTAACATCATCATCTGTAAATATCTTATGTAATTACCTAGCCATGATTTAAAACCTCCTTTTTTAAGTGGAGGTTGTTTAAACCATAACAGGCTTATGAAAGTCCACTTTTAAATTTTAAATCATCAAAATATAGTCCACTTTTAATTTTTATCTGACATTTTAGCTGTTTCAGCTTGACATATGAGTTTGATTCTTATATTTTCGATTACAAACATATAATAAAGGAGGTTCTAATGAACAAAATGAATCGCAGAAATTTTACCAAACTTCTGCTAGGAACAGCTGCATTTGGCATGGCAGGATTCCCGGATATTGGTCATATTTACAGTTCCCAACAAATTGGAACCGACTATAGATCTCAACTTAATGACATAGGAATACAGCTTATAAAAAACAGAAACTTAACCAGTGCGATAACTAAGCTGAATACTTCTCTCATTTTAAAATCCGTTCAAGAAGCTAAGCAGGTTTTTGCTGATGTCTATGGCCAAAAAGGCTCACCTGAGGCTAACAAATCATTTAACCAGGCTGCCTTGAAGATATTCCGCGAGACCGATACTTCGGGTGTTACTTTTGCTGTTTTACAAATAATGCCTACTATAGGTAAAAACTTCAATTTTTCAAACCCAGCATTCATTCAGGATGAGATACGCTTAACTCAGCAGGTTCTCGGTGTCAATATCAGCGGCGGTGAAATTACCAGGATTGCTAAAGAAATTGATAAACAAAAGTCCATGCTATTTGCCAGATACGGTGGGAAGGCAGCCAACCCTGCTACGCAGTTAGCGAACTTTGTAGCTGGAGGAGGAATGGCTGGTGCAGTAGCAAGTGGGATATCCAATATTGCGCAGCTAGCTGATTGGGATAAAATATCAGGTACTCAGAAAGCATTGGCAATTCTTTCTCTCATATTATTAGCAGTAGGTATCATATTGTTATAACAGGGCAATCTCTGCAAGCTAAAAAAACTTGTAAGACTTCTAAGTCGATAGGCCAGATAGCCCGGGCCTATGGCATACATCTAATTGCCATCCACAAATATCCCTGCATCAGAACAGGCAATTCTTTTGCATTCGGGGGTTTATAGCGTTCAGTACGGCTATTTCCGTCCCATCATCTGGTTTTATTAATATTTTATACCCGTTATTTCAAAAACATTCCCAGGGAAGGATAACATTTCAAGCGAGTTCAATAATCAATATTGACATATTCACAGATGAGGTGTGTGGATGCAAAAACAATAAAGTGGATATTATTTTTACATTAAAAAAGAAGTATAGATTCAAGCTTTTTTTTATTTATTACTTATTGACTGAAAATTCTCCAAGAATTTAATACTGCTTCAGCTATGTCAAGGAAAGTGCTATAGGATGCATTTGTAGTAGTGTAACTCCAGTGATAAATATATTTTCCATTTACGCTTGGCAGCGCTACCTGCTTCTGACGAATGCCAATATCAGCCATATGTACAACAATTTGTTTTCCCTTTAATTCAGTGCCATCTTTCATTTTGTAAAGATAGTCCTTTTCAGCAAAATATTCGACATTGCCTTGGCTTGCAGTTCGTTTGAATTGTACAATTACATCAGCCGCATCTTCATACTTACCGCCATCTGTTTTGTTTGGATAACTTTGAATTTGAATAATTGTTAAAGCTGCAGGTGTGTTTTCTTTTCCTTTAATCACCACAGCATTGTTCGGATGTCTTTTGTAATTCCAGCCAACAGGATAGCTAATTGAGTAGCCTAAGTCTTGCTCAGTCTTTGTATTATCAAGTGCTACTTCTTTTGCTTGCTCTGTCTTCTCTCCTTTACAACCAAAAATGACTAAAGTGAAAACCACAACAAAGAGAATAAGTATTTTTTTCATAAATAATAACCTCCTATGTAAATATTTTAATTGCTACGATTATACTAATTTCGTAAAGTTAAGTGCAATATCTAGTCAAGATACAATATCCGGATTACTTTCTTCTTTTATTGGAATAGGAAATTTCACCGATTCAGATGTTCATTCCCTCTGAGCAGATGATTTATCAGGAAATTGGAAGATCTATTACAGAAAGAAGAAAATATAGGAATTTGCTTTTGATGCTCGCCACAAATCTCTCACAATTTCCCTTGATTTACAGAGACCGGATGCGAGCAAAACCACGCATCGGGTTGCCGCAGTCCAGATACCTCTCCACCAGCTCCTGCATAACAGGGCGAAAATAGCCATACTCCCGCTCAAAACGGGTCTCATACTCCATAAGGAACTTCTCAAAATAATGAAAAAGGACTCTGTAGAAAACAGTCCTCTCCGGATGACGCTGACGGTAAATCCCTTCCACGATAGGGATGAGGATTCAAAAAGTGGACCAATCCAAAGGAGGATAACTCAAAGACTTCTTATCCCCTGGAAAGGGCTTGCAATGAGCTAGGCTCTCTTTTTGGAAATGTCAAAAAAAAGAGGAATTTCAGGTCGGAAACGCAACTGATGCATTCTTGATAGAAGACAGGGAAAAGCTGTCCCTTGCATTGAAAGAATGGATGAATGAGGCCAGACCAGGAGGTTATATCTCCCTTCAGGCATATCTAGCTCCGGAACAGAATGTGACTGAGAGTTTACAGAAGGTTCGTCTTGGGCTTTTAAAAAGATTGAAACTGGTTACATCTCTAGGTTATGGTCCCCGTTTTCTGCACTCCACAGGTCAGTTACACAAGGGAGGGCCGTACAATGTATTATTCCTACAGATCATTGATGAGCCTAAAACAGAACTACATGTTTCTGAGACAGATTATACCTTTAATTCCTTGATCCATGCTCAATCCAAAGGGGATTATGATGCTTTAAGGCAGAGAGGGAGACGGATTATCCGGATTAACCTTAGAACCAATGTACTGGAAGGTTTGGAAAAACTAGCCTCAATGATACAAGACATGGATTGAGGTATTATCTGAAAATCCTGAAAGAAGCAGGTCTTATAGAAAGAAGGAGGAAAGAAAACAGGATTTGCTACAGAATGGCCGATGATTCTGTAATCCAATTACTGAAAGATTTATTCAAAGGAGAGAATAGAGATGATTAATATCAATGAAATCACAGATGGGACATTTAACTCAGAAGTACTGGAATTCAAAATTCCGGTAGCAGTTGACTTCTGGGCACCATGGTGTGGTCCCTACCAGATGGTGACTTCTGTTCTGGAGGCACTTGCTCAAAAAATGACAGATAAGATAAAGTTTGTCAAAATCAACACGGATGAAAATCCGAAAACTGCACAGCAGTATCAAATTATGGCCATTTCATCCTTATTGGTCTTTAAAGAAGGCAAGGAAATCGATCGAATTGTTGGCTATTTACCTGAAGACCAACTGGAAGCTCAATTGAATAAAATCACTGGAGAATAATATAGCCCATTCTGCTGTTTATCTTTCGAAGAGCATTCATCTCAGAATTTTAAACTGAATCCAAATCTGTACTGCGGTTTTTCATGACTCTTCAACGGATGGATGATCTCCCAAAGTAAAACCCAAAATTTGGAACCTACAGACAAGTAAGGATATTGATAGCCATCATTACGTGATAATTGAAATCCTGCTCCACCATAGAATCTGAAGATGAATATTTTCTTAGGAATGAGATAAGCGGCACCTGCCTGGAATTCGAGATCAGAAGTAGAGGAGCGATAATCCATATGTCCGGTTGCATAGAAATTATCACTCACGTGATGCATGCAGCCAATTCCAAACGGATTGATAAAGAAAGAAATATTCAGGAAATTTTCAGGATTGTGCCTTCTGGAAGATTCGGCTAGAACACCGGATGCACTAAAGAAAATGACTAAAGCTACCAACATGATGGTTAAAGTTATCTTTTTCATCTGGACCTCCTTCGGCTTTTTTCAGCCTGGATTTAACATTACGCAAGTAACATGCCATTTTTTATTCATGGAATTTTACTGTTTTTATGTCTTTAGATGAGGACAGGTGTCAAAAAAAAGGATATGAGCCTACTGGCTGGTTTTTTTATTATTTTTTGTTTCTTCACCCAATTCTCTTATAAAATATAGGAATTTGCTTTTGATGCTCGCCACAAATCTCTCACAATTTCCCTTGATTTCCAGACACCTGATGCGAGCAAAACCACACATCGGGTTGCCACAATCCAGATACCTCTCCACCACCTCCTGCATAACAGGGCGAAAATAACCATACTCCCCCTCAAAGCGGGTCTCATACTCCATAAAATGTCGTGAAATAATTAATTATGTGTCATTTTGTTACATTCTCAAATCCATTCGCTCTTCTCCTCCAAGCGGGCATAATACTCACAAAGTGGAGTTATTTACATTTATTTTTAAATAACAATACCAATTGACAAATACGCAGTACTTCCTGGTTCAAAAGCAGATGTCTGCCATACCTGTGAAAGATACTGCGAAATAAACTGCCCTTACGGCGTTCCTATCCAGCGGCTCCTGACTTTAGCTCACAGGAGATTAACTTTAGCTTAAGATTTTTCTTCTGATTACCAATTACTCGGTTTCCGGATCAGGAAGTACCCAAACCATAACGTAAATATAATATAGATGGCCACGATGCCCCAGCCAAGGGTATTCATTAGTCCGGATAAGTTTGCAGATAAAGAGACGAAAAAATTCACGAGATCGTAAAGGAATCCGAAGAAAACGATGGCCTTAAGGGCTTTAGAAACTTCGGAATTTATTGCCAAACAGCAGAGGACAAAAATACCCACAAGTGCTCCTCCGTATTCTCGAGCAAAGAAAACACCACCAGAGCCCAATGTCACATCAAACAATGACACCAGCTTCTCCGGTATAATCAAGAGGGGAATACCAAAACCAATGGACACAAAGGCCTTGATGACCAATAAAGTTTTAAGTTTCATTTCCTGAAACCTCCTGGATTTAAAATTTTAATATATAATAGAGTTGAAATGATTTATTCATTTTGAAACTAAAAAGAATAATATAAACAGCAGAGGAAATTTAATCAAACCTCGAAAAGTAATTCATCCAATCCTTGCTGCCTAAAAATTGGTTGACAGCGAAGTAAAAATTATTATGACGTCGAAGGAAGGGGTGTTTACCTTCTTTATGTTTTTCTTTTAAATCGCTTTTAAATAATGGTAGGACCTGGCCATCATCTGGGTTGAAGGAATATAAGTTGAGCTGCTGTTCATAGACATTTTTTGCTTGGTCTATCGGTGAAGAATCATCCCGAACCCAGAGCGAACGCGATTGAGTTATAAGGTACTGTCCATCCTGGTAAAGGACTGGGTGAGAAACTCTGTCAGCATAGAACATGAAATTTGCGGGCTGTTTGTAAGTAACTTTGTGAACCCACTCCGGAATATAAATCTGGGTAATACCTCCACTTTTCTTACCTTTTTTGTCGATTTTTTGGATGGCGTATGTGTATCGATACGGATCAGCCTTCTGCTGAGATTGGGGAATTTCCTCATAGTGCTGATAGAAAAACGAGAGGGGGACTCCTTTTTTTATTGAGTGGGAAGCTGTTTGTCCACCGCCATTGCTGTTTTTGAGAAAGCACACACTCTTGTAGGTGAAATAGCCTTTGCTCTTTTTATCCTTGAAGAGTTTATTCATACGGAGAATAAATTTCGGAGAAGAAGGTCTGCTGACCCTGAAAATGACAAGTTCAGTGCTTAAAGGCTTCGATATATCCCAACCGTAGCCGCCGGGCCTCCTTTTATACCTGATCCAGCTGGCCGGTAAAAGCCATGTGCTGCCGTTCCATCCGGGCCTGTAAAAAGTTATGAGACTGTATTCTCCCAGCTTGGGAATTTTTAATTGTGTGGTACGCCCGACCTGATTTCCATTGGAGTCTGTTTCGAAGAAAAAGGTCTGGCATGACCTCCATCCTATTAACGCCTTACTGGCTTCGAAGTAGGAAATAGAATAGACCACACCGATCACCCCATCTAATCCTTTTGAAGCCGCAACAGATGGCCACAAAATATGTATATTCTTATTGGCCGATGTGATTGCTGCAATTTTTCTGAAAGCACCTATCAATTTACCATCTTTATCAAAGCTGGCAACAGCCAGGGATGCGCTGTCATACCTCGAAGTCAGGTATATGACAAAAATGAGTCCTCTATTCCCAAGCCAGACAGCAGAGACGTCTTGAATTCCTACTCTGACCCCGGGAGGAGGTTGATCAGGGGATGAGGGGCCAGTGAGGGCACCGGCAAGGATTGTTGTTGTGTCTAATGGCTTTCCTTTATGATTGAGGGGTATACTGACCAGGTCTTCTTCCAGGTCATTAATATCAAAGTCAACACCAAAGAGTACACTTGTGTTTTCTCCGGTTATCACCCATTCGTAGGCACCTCCATAGGATCCGGCTAAATTGATGTTTATTTTTCTCAGCGGATAGCCGGAAATGTTGTCCTGAGCAATTGCTGATAATGAGAACAGGAAAACACTTCCAAGGAGGATAATGGTGATACGTAGAAATCTCTTGTGTTTCATGGTTCCTTCCCTAAGATAATATAACCAATATTTTCCGTATCAACTTTACAAAAAATGATACTTAGCATCATGTTGATTTAAAATCCATTCTTAACAGATTTTTTTACCATATGCAACCTAGTGTTTGTTTGTGTCTTCAGATTTCAATCTAGGGCTGAGAAGAAAAAATGCTGCAACCTGTCTCTCAGAAATACTCTCCTCTTTCCTCAGCTGCCATCAGGAGTTTCTGCTAGACAACTTGAGGGGGAAGAGGGCGCTCGACTGTGAAGATGAGCTTAAGGTGACGGATGATCCTATCAATGACTTTATGATCTTCGATTAAACAAGTATAAAAAATGGGATGCTATTTTAGTCTAATTGTCCTTGAAGTTGCACTATTCCTTGAAGGGTATCATTGTAGCGCTCTTTATATTTTAAAAAGATTTCAACATCTTTTCTTGTGTAATATGGCTTGTCTTTGAGTTCTTTTTTAAGACCTTCAATACCTTCTTTTGCAGCTTGTTTTGCAACTTCAGCCATTTTTCTCATACCTTCTTTCTGTTGTGATGTTAGATAAGTTTCTTTAATTAGATCTCCTAAATCTGCAGTTTTAAGGCTTGCTTCAATGCTCATAAGTAATTTATATAAAAAGTCAACCTTAGGTGCACGTTTAGCAATTTCAACAGCTTCTTCTAAGTTCTCAAAACCAGCATTTTTTACAATTGATTCTATTTGCTCTTTAGTTGGACGAGCAGCATTGATTTTCTTTTTTACCTCTTCCTGCATTTTGTTTATTTTCTCTTCATCTTTTTTGCTCATTGCTTCTATTTTTTTCCCCATTTCATTATAAAGTGTTCCCGAGGTTTTCCCAAATTCATTAAAGATTTTTTCTACCTGTGAAGCAGCTTTAAGCAATCTTTCCCAGGATTCTTCACTTATATATGGTTCTCCTTTACTTAAAACATCTTGTACTCCAACAAGTGCACGTGTTGGAAAATTTTTATCTTCATTACTTTTCTCGCTTGCAATCTCTGCCTTACTCTTTTCAATTTCAGAGATTTCTTTAGTCTTTTCGACTTCTATGATTTCCTGGGCTTTTTTTTCTTCTGTGTCCTTTTTTGATACTGAACTTTCTTTAGAACAGTAAACTGATAAAAAAACAAAGAGTATAATAATTAAAGATTTTTTCATTTTTCCCTCCAGATTTATACTAAAAGCTTTAAATTAATATGTCAACAAATGAAAATATAGGAATTTGGTTTTGATGCTCGCCACAAATCTCTCACAATTTACCTTGATTTCCACCTGCTGACACAGCAGAGTAAGCATATCACACGAAAAAGAATATCGTCAATGGCGGAAAAAGAATGAAAAAACGGCTGATAAGGGATGGGTTTGACAATTCAGGATAGACTCCACCACAAATCCGCATACAAATCCTGCAACATGTCTCTCAGAAATAGTCTCCTCTCTCCTCAGCCGCCATCAGAAGTTCCTGCTGGACAACTTGAGGGGAAGGAGGGCCATCGGCTGTAAAGATGAGCTTAAGGTGAGTAGCAGAAGCCCCGAGTCTTGCAACTAAAAACAAGAAGTCTTTCACTACCAACACTCTCTTTCGGACTGTTTAGCATATTCAATGACAAACTTCTCAAAGAAGTGGAATCGCCTGGGGAAAATTCCAAATTTAGTTTGCCACCAATATATAAATCCTGTACATTACAAATTTATATTATTAGATAAATGAGAGTTTCCACTTATATTTAGCTGGAGATAATTTTGTTTAGAATTCCCTTAAAATTTACGGTAAAAACCATGGCGGATAAGTTGAATGGGCTCAGGGAAAAAAAACATCCGGACTTGTCTGCCCGTTTGAAATTTAAATCACTCAGGAAGGATTTAAGCCTGGCTATTCGAGGCACCGATATCGACTACACCACAGTCCAGCTTAAGCGCGCCATTCTATTCCTGGCTCTTCCAATGGTTTTGGAAATGGTCATGGAATCCATATTCGTGGTAGTGGATATCTTTTTTGTAGCAAAGCTTGGTTCCGAGGCTGTGGCTGCTGTGGGTCTTACCGATTCCGTTATTACCTTGGTCTATGCGATTGCATTGGGTTTGGCTATGGCCGTAACCGCCATGGTAGCCCGCCGCATCGGAGAGAAAGACAGGGAACGAGCTTCACACACGGCTGTTCAGGCCATCTATATTGGAATAGCTGTATCAATTCCGATTTCTCTTTTGGGCATTTTTCAATCGAAAAATATCCTGCAAATAATGGGTGCCTCGGAGAGCGTCGTTCGAATTGGTTCCGGATACACTGCTATTCTGATTGGCGGAAGTTCCACCATAATGCTTTTGTTTGTGATTAACTCTGTTTTCCGCGGTGCCGGGGATGCAATATTTGCCATGCGCAGTCTATGGCTGGC
>Ga0209986_10004950_pt1 | contig 11158 bp, 5 predicted proteins | sample BlataG_FD_183168 | JGI IMG/M metagenome (GOLD analysis project Ga0209986, IMG submission 183168) | Deep subsurface microbial communities from Black Sea to uncover new lineages of life (NeLLi) - Black_00105 metaG (SPAdes) (version 2) | ecosystem: Environmental > Aquatic > Marine > Oceanic >...
CGGCCCGTCCTGAACCCATCATCCTTGGAGCAACCAGCTACCCCAGAGTAGATTCAACCAATCCCCAGCGCTGTACTTTTCGACCGCCCCGCGCTGCACTTTTCAACCGGCGTTCACACTCGCCTCAGTGCCCCTCGTTCAATGCGCTGCTACGACGAGGTTCTTAGGGCTTTCCCTGATGTGTCTGCGGGTTGCGCTTTCCAGCTTCTAGTTCCTCAAGCCGCCGACGCAGGAAGGCGTGTGAAATGCTTGCCGCTTTCGCACGAGCCGCTTCGTCATAGTCCCAGAACTCCTGCACGATCGCCTCACACTGCGGAAAGTGCGATCCGTCATCACCGCACCGCTGGCGAGCCAGCTTAAGACGACGCTTCAGGTTCGCCACCAAGGCGGCTTGAGTCGGATCGCCATACAGGTTTCTGGTTTCCTGTGGGTCGCTGCGGAGGTCGTAAAGCTCCCAGCCCGCAGGGGTCTGATAGCCCCCGTCATAGTTGCAGCCGTAGAAATAAATCAGCTTGTGGGTCTTGGTACGAATGCCCATGTGTGCCGGGTTGTCGTGATGGGCCATGTGCATCCAATAACGATAGTAGGCCTCTTGTTTCCAACCCGGAGCCTCATCGCCCGTCTCGAGGAGCGACCGAAATGAATGCCCCTGCACATCTTCAGGCACCGACCCACCAGCAAAGTCGAGCATCGTCGGAGCAAAATCGACATTTTCAATGATCGCATCAAGCCGCTGTCCCGCTGGAATGACGCGGGGAAGCCTCACCAGAAACGGCATCCGCTGTGATTCTTCATACATCCACCGCTTATCCTGATAATCATGCTCGCCCAGCATGAACCCCTGATCGGCGGTGTAGATGATCAGCGTGTTATCAAGCTCTCCTGTCGCCTCAAGCTCGTCCAAGAGACGCCCGAGATTGTCGTCGATGCCCTTCACGCATCTCAGAAATTTTTTCAGATACGCGTTGTAGGCCAACCGCTGGCATTCTTCTTCCGAATAATTCTTGGGGTCAAATCCCTCGGGAAACTCGTCGGGGTAACGTTCAGGCAAATCCTGCAGGTACGAACGCCGCGGATTACGACCACCAATCGACGTGCCAATGTGTGGAATCAGTTCGTCGTTTGCTCCCCGAGTAGCAATTGAACCGAATGCAGAATCACGGACCGAAAGCGTGTCAGGAGCGGGAATGTCTGCCTCTGCCAGATAAGACTCATACCGCGGCGCATTATCAAAATAGTCATGCGGAGCCTTGAAGTGATGCATCAAAAAAAATGGCTGATCAGGGTTCCTGCCCTCACGAAGCCATTTCAGGCTGAGTTCGGTGATCGCATCTGTCACATGAACCCCATCAAAGGTGATCAGATTCTTCCCCCACGGCTGCTGACCGCGGATCCGAAACTCCGGGCTGTGATAGCGGCCCTGACCGGGCAACACGCAGTAGTAGTCAAAATCTGCGGGCTCATCCTTCAGATGCCATTTTCCGATCATGGCCGTCTGGTAGCCCGCTTGCTTCATCTGGCGGGCCAGCATCTGACGACCCCCTGGCACCCGGCCGCTGAGGTCAAACGCACCGTTGACGTGGCAATACTGCCCGGTCAGCACGCACGCGCGTGATGGTGAACAAATAGAGTTGGTGCAGAAGACATTTGTGAGCAGTGCTCCCTCCGTGGCAAGCCGGTCCAGATTCGGAGTAGGAGCAACTGCCGCCAGGCGTCCACCATAAGCAGAGATCGCATGTGCTGCGTGGTCATCCGACATGATAAAGAGAATGTTCGGCCGCTCAGCCCCCTGGACGAGCGCCGACACGGAAAAAAACAATAGAAAACTGGCTAGCCGCATAGCTCGTTCCCACTCATGGAACTGAAGTATCAGACCGCATGTAGCCCGCACTACATGCTACGCAATTAACTCGTGAATGACCTCACCGCCAAACTGGCTGAGCTGCTTGTAGCGACCGCCATGAAAGTAGGTCAGCTTGTTGTCATCCAGTCCCAACAGATGCAACAACGTGACGTGCACGTCCCGAATTGGATGGACACAGGCAACCGCCTTGGCACCAATTTCATCAGTGCCACCAACGATCGTCCCTTTCTTGGTGCCACCGCCGGCAAACCACATGTTCATCGCGTCAACATTGTGCCCGCGACCAAGCGAGGTCACCCCGCCACGGTAGTTGTTGTCGGGCGTCCGGCCAAACTCACCCGTCCAGACGACCAGCGTTTCATCCAGCAATCCGCGACGACGAAGGTCCTTAATCAATGCTGCAATCGGCTGGTCGACACTTTTTATGCGGGCAGCATGGCCGCGTTCAAGATAATCATGGCTGTCCCAGCCACCGGAAAAGATTTGCACAAACCTCACCCCTGACTCCACCAGCCGACGGGCGAGCAGACACTGTTTGGCGAAGGCGCCGGTTTCTTTTCCCTCCACGCCGTACATCTTCAGCGTGTCCTCCGATTCGGTCGTCAGGTCAATAATTCCTGGAACCTCAGCCTGCATACGAAAAGCCAACTCATAGCTTTCCATCCGTGCCGCAAGTTCTCGGTGCTCTGGGTGCTGCTGGAGATGGGCCTGATTCAACCTGGCAAGTTCATCAAGGCCCCGACGCTGATGCAGCTGCGTTCGATGCGAGGCAGGGTTCAAATCCAGAATTGGCGACCCCTGAGACCGCAGCTTCGTTCCCTGATAGAACGCCGGCAAGAACCCATTGTTCCAGTTGGCACTTCCAGCCTGCGGTGCGGCCAACTCAGTCATTACCACAAAGCCAGGCAGATTTTGATTCACGCTCCCGAGACCGTACGTCATCCAAGACCCGATCGCTGGATCACCGCCGAGTCGACTGCCGGTGTTCATCTGCAGCAACGCCTCGGGATGGTTGAGCGACTCAGCCTGACAGCCACGATAAACACACAATTCATCGGCGACTTCCGGATCTGCCATGTGGACAAACTGGTCGCACATGTCGATACCCGACTCGCCAACTTTCCGTGACTTAAACGGACTGCCCACGAAAAACCGTTTCCCTGTCGCCAGGCCCTCGGTTCGCTTTGATTCACTGAGATGCAACTCATTGAGTGCCGGCTTCGGGTCAAACGTGTCGACCTGGCTCGGCCCGCCTTCCATGAACAACATAATCACGGCCTTCGCCTTGGCCGGATGCATTGGCGACTTCGGAGAAAGTGGTCCGGCAGTGGCATCGTTTGCCAACAAGTCAGTAAGCGCTAACGCACCAAGCGAACTGCCCAGACCATACAGAACTTCACGGCGAGGAAGGACCTTCATTTTTTATTCCGTTGTGACGGGGCACGGTACACGCGGAAGCAGGCTCGACAAACAACACACAACATATATTGTTCAGCCACTAATAGACGTAAGCAAACTCATTGGTGTTGAAAAGCAAAAGGCACACATCTGCCAACGCTCGCGTCTTTGCATCGACCAGCCAAGGTTTGGCATCAGGGACATAGTTTTTAAATACCGGCAGAATTTCAACAAAATCGAATGGCTTGCCGGAAAACTCTTCCACCAGCGACCGCACAACTTCGGTTGGATATTCCGACCGTTCAGGCTCGTGCTTCTCGTGATGCCTGACCATTGCTTGGATGTACGCGCGCATCTGGTTTTGTTCGTCAACGCTGGGCGTTCGGCCCAGCACACGCTGGAACGCCAGCACAATTTGCTCCGCAAGCGTCGCCGTCTCTTCCCGCAAGCGGATCGCCAAGGCGATGGACCGATCCGACATCACGGTGCTGTTGAGCAACGTGAATGCCTGCGGCGAAACAGCAGCCGAATCCCGACACTCACACGAATCGTTGGGAGTTGGCTGATTCATTACCTCCAGAAATGGGTCCGCCTGCCCCCGCACCCGGTAGGCGTAGATCGTCCGGCGGTTACGTACGTCGGGTGTCCGCGACGGTTGATGTGCCGGGGCGATTGAAAACTGAATCATTCGGGGCTGCAGCGCAACCTCCATATTGATTTCAGGCATAACGGGCAGGCCGCCCATTTCCCTGTTGAGCTCACCCGTTGCAACCAGCAACGAATCACGAAACTCCTCCGCCGACAAGCGACGCGGAATAAACCGAGCGAAAAGCTTATTCCCGGGGTCAACCTTCCCCAGCCGTCCCAGATCAGGATGGCTGGTACTGCGTTGGTACGCATTTGACATCATGATCAGCTTGTGGATCTGTTTCAGTTTCCAACCACCGGCAATCAATTCGCGGGCCAGCCAGTCGAGCATTTCGGGATGCGTTGGCGGCTCACCTTTGACGCCAAAGTTGTTTGCCGTACGAACGATGCCAGAACCGAAATGGTATTGCCACAGACGGTTGACCAGCGACCTTGCCGTTAGCGGATTTTCAGGATTCGCAATCCACTGCGCAAGCCCCAGCCGCCGCCCGCTGACGCCAGTGGTTAATGCATAGGGGTCATTAGGGTGACCAGCGGCGGCCGCCACTCCCGGCGCGCTCAAAACGCCAGGACTTACCTTGTCTCCCTTCGCTGTCAGAGCACCGCCCATCAAGATGAATGATTCAGGCCGCCAGTTGGAATTCAGCTGTTTCGGCGGACGAAGCTTGCGACCGTTCTGCCAGAGGTCCGCTCCATTGAAGACGCTCTGCGCGAACGGCTGAAAACGTTCCCGCCGGCGATTCCAAATCCATTCGTCCTGCTCGCGAACCTTCAATCGTCCTTGTTCGACTTCAGTGAGCCCACAATGTCGCGGCGGCTTCTCATCGTCAGGATCATCCTTGCGGTCGTTGTGCGATTTGTAGGGAAGACCACGTTCCTCATACCACTTCCGCGCTGCTGACTCGCGCTTTTCGTGCAGCGATTTCACCTTTGCCGACGCGAACTGGTGGAGCTCATCGACGTGTGTCGCCTCTTCCTCGAATCGACTCTGATTCTCCTCGGGCAGGAAATCAGCCGGCATTTCAGCGGGCTGTGTGGCCGAAACAGCCGCATAGATGCGGTAGTAATCACGGGTTGGGATTGGGTCAAACTTGTGATCATGACACTTGCAGCACCGCATCGGAATCGACAAGAACGACTGGCCAATCCCGTGAACAACGTCATCACGGTAGAGCTGCCGCGCCTCGTCCTGCGGAATCATCGCGGTCCCCCACGGCCCCATCCGTAGAAAACCGGTCGCGACGATCGCTTCTGGATCACCGGGCCGCAATTCATCGCCGGCGATCTGCTCTTGGATGAACAGGTCGTACGGTTTGTCGTTGTTCAGTGATCGGATGACATAGTCGCGGTACCGCCAGGCATTGCTGCGTTCGTAGTCATTCGAAAACCCCGCGGTATCGGCATAGCGGACAACATCAAGCCAATGCTGCGCCCAGCGTTCTCCGTAGTGCGGACTGCTCAAAAGCCGATCAATCAGATCATTCCAAGCTTGGCTTTGGTCGTGCTCCCAGGCCGCCAGAAATTCCCTGATCTCACTCTGACTTGGAGGAAGGCCGGTCAGATCAAACGTCGCCCGGCGAATCAATTCCCGCGGTCGAGCAAACGCTGCAGCCTCGATGCCAGCCGCCTTGAGCCTGTCGTCCACAAACCCATCAATCGAGTCAAATTCAAATGTTTCACGAAGCGGCCGAAATGCCCAGATCTCCTCCTCCCGGTATCGCCGATACGTCCACTGATCATCCAATCCGCCGCTGGTCGACACGAGGATGCCAAATTCATTTTTTTCGACACCGCGTTCATTTTCCATAATCCGCTGCTGTGTTTTTTGATCGGGCCATGCCGCCCCCGCATCAATCCACTCGCCAATCCACCCGATCTCTTCCTGTGTGAGCCGATCATTCTCCTTGGGAGGCATTTCCAGACCCTCCCAGCACACAGCGAGATAAAACGGACTTTCCGCTGCGTTGCCAGGAATAATCGCCGGCTCTTCAGATTCGCCACCGCGAATAATCGCCTCACGGTTCCGAACGTCATACCCGCCCTTGAGGTCAGCCTCGTTCGCACCGTGACAGCCGAGGCATTTCTCCCGCAAAACTGGCAGCACCTTCAGCGTAAAGTGCCGGGCCCCATGCAGATCAATCGACACCGGCTCCGCTGCCAGCGGAGTGGCTACGATTACAGCTGCTACCCAGAGGAGTCCTCGACTCAGAAATTTCATGGCGACTGCACCGGGGATGTCTAGGGCTTTCCAGACTCATACATTTCAGCAACCTCTTCTGCCGAAAGCGCTGCAGAAAAAATTGCAAATTCATCAATTCGGCCATTGAGATTTCGGATCGCAAAATCCGAATCAGGCCTGGTTGGCATCGACCAATTACCAATCGAAGCCATTCCAATTCTGGTCGTTTCAACCAACTGGTGAAGCGGAATCGATTCAGCAATGAGTTGCCTGCCATTCAGGTAATGCGTCGTTGTCTTCGCGTCGACATCGTACGTTGTCACCAGGTGGAGCCACTTGCCACTCAGCGTTGGATTCCAAAACGGTGGTGACAGCACAACACGATGTTCCTGTCCTCCCTGCTGCTGGCTGACACGCACCGAGAAAAACAACTGCCCCGTATCCAGAATCTGCCAATGCGGCTCTCCACGCTGGTAGTTGTCCGTCAAAAAGAGCGAGTTGTACCAGCGATCCAGGCTGTCGATTCGCACCCAGCAGGCAAATGTCAACGAGCGGAACTCACCAGGAATGTTGACCCTCACGCGGTCGCCTGGTTGCTTCAATTCCAATGCTCCCTTTCCGGGCCAACGGCCAGCTACTCGTTTAGCGCCGACAATTGCCCCGTCCAAGTCATCGCTGGTCGCCTCAGCGGAATTCTGTAGCGTTCGCTGCCAACGCTCGGGCTGATCAAGTGCGTAATAGGCAATCAACCGTTTGTCTTGACGAAGCCGCTGCGAGAAATCCTGCCAACGCTTCAGCCGCTCACTATTTTGGTCTCGGGCCTGTTCATCGAGCATTGCCAGGTCCGTGTATTCGTCTTGAGCAATGGTCATTCGGTTGATGACCCCATCTTTTTGCGAAAAGCTCTGGCCAGCCCTGACGAGTTGGCTGGTGACTGCATCGGGCTGAACCTTCACCTCGCCGTCAAAGACCTGCACATCTGAGCCAACTGCTGAGACCGACAGGCCAAACTCGGTTCCCAGGTCGATGACCTTCATGCCATCGACATCAATCTGAAACCCTCGCGCTGCGGGCGGAACCTGCGCCCGAAGCCTGCCACTGTGAAACTTGGCTGCCGTCGATGACAACAACTCCAACTCAGCCGGTCCTTCAAGAATTACCGATGCTCCGCAAAAAAATTCAACCTGGGCATATCCAGACCGAAGCTTCAGTGTCCCTGGCTCCAGTGCCTCACCAACACCGATGGAACTGCTTTGGTGCTGCTCCCAATCAGCATTCACCAGCCGGGTCACCATGGCGATGCCACGAGAAGTCGGCTCCTCGATTGCCGCTGGTCCGCTGTTCACGATTCCCGGCTGCGAAACGATGCTCTCAGTCCGAGCTTCCAGGTACGCCCAACGACCGGCGATCGCAACAAATGCCAAGGACACGGCGATCGCAAATAACGACTTCCACCCAGCCCCCACCCAAGCTTTTTCCCTGGCAAGCAGCGGTTTTGCTAGCCCGGATTCTGTCATTCCTGCAGACCACGCTTCAGACTCCATCGACAACGCTGCGCCGAGCATTTGCCAGCTGACAAAACGGGCCCTCAGCTTGGCGTCCTTCCGAAGCATCTCCCGCAACTCTGCCACGTCCACAGCCGGCAGATCTCTGTCGGACCACTGCTCTAAGAGTGATTCAAGACTTTCAATTTCTGGATTCATCAAGCGGACTCCGTGAGCTTTCGCTCGATACATTCGGCAAGCCGACGACGAATTCTCAGCAACGCTACTTTCACCGCGCTGGCCTGCTTCCGCTGCGATCGGGCTAACTCATCGATGGAACATGAACGGAAGTAACGCGCTCGCACCATTTCCCGATGTTGAGGGGACAGCGTTGCCATGCAGCCACGCAGGGCCTGTCGAAGCTCCTCGAATCGCTCGGCCTGTTTTTGTGTCTCTTCGGCAATCAATTCAACCAACTCAGTGTCCAGCAGACACCTGTCGCGACCACGATCACGGACGTGGGCAAGCACCTGGAACCGGGCGATTGAGAACGCCCAGGGCAAAAAGGGCTCACCAGACCGAAATTCTTGTTTTTTTCGCCACAGCACCAGATTTGTTTCCTGCAACACGTCGGCTGCCCGCACGTGATCGCCGAGCATCGAAAAGATGTACCCGTACAGCCGATTCTGATGTTCGGCAATATGCTGAACCAGAACTTCTGATTGGTCATTTTCCGCCATCGCACTCCTCTGCACCCTTTCATTACCCCATTCTGCCAATTGGTTACATCAATCGGTTTCACGAACCAAATTGGTTTGGGGGGAACTGGCCCTCAGGCTCGCCACCCCGGGTCCTGGTGCCGGGGAATCCGGACTGGTGGATAGAGGGCCAACGGAAACACCGAAAAACAGCATGAAGAATGGCCCCTGGCCCGGGGGGTGTCATTCAGCGGGATGCAGTTTGCCCGACTGGATGGCTCGTTCAGGAAATCCGCTCCGAATGCCCCTCATTTCCGCTGCATCGAGCTGATTTCTAGCTGTAAGATGGTAGAGGTGAAGGACCTAGAAGAGAGATGCCTGCGAATGGTCGCTGGCTGCCGCTGTCGGTCGGTGGCTGGCTGCCGCTGTCGGTCGGTGGCTGGCTGCCGCTGTCATGAGTGAAGACGCTTCTTGCAAAGGAATACGGATGTGTGTCGCGAGTCACTTCCGACGTCCCTTTGGTCCAGCGGTCGCGTCCCTCGTAGCAGCTGTGCTTGGCTGCAGCTTTGGCAGCCTGCTGGTAGCCGCTGCTGAGCAGCCGGAACCGACCCGCCGGCAGCTATCTGTCTCAACCGGTGAGGTGGACGGCTGCCTTACGCTGCACGGTGGCAGGGACCGGCGACAGCTTGTGGTGACGGTAGGTGCCGAGGACGGCACACCACTTGAAGACGTTACCCGGAAGGTGCAGTACGCCATTACGCCGGCAACACTCGCCCGGATAGAGGATGGCCTGGTCATTCCACTGACCAACGGCTCAGGTCAGCTGACGGTCACACTTCCCGCCCAACAACAGCCAGTCGGCGGCGAAACAGTGCCGGCTGTTCAGGTCTCACTGAGTGTTGATCGGTTCGACGATGACCCAGCCATCGATTTCGTCAGCCAGGTCGTCCCGATTTTTACCAAGCACGGGTGCAACGGCGGTGGCTGCCATGGCAAGAGCGGAGGCCAAAACAGCTTCCGGCTGTCGCTGCTCGGATTCGAACCCGCCGAGGATCATGAACATATCGTCACCGAGGCTCGTGGCCGCCGGGTATCACTGACCGCACCGCGGCAGAGCCTGCTGCTGACCAAGGCAACCGCGGCAATTCCCCACGGCGGCGGCAAGCTGCTGACAGATTCGACCGCCGACTACGACCTGCTGTTGCAGTGGATTGAAGAGGGCTGTCAGCCCAGCAGCAGTTCACCACCGACGGTGACCGGCATCGAAGTCTTTCCAGCCGAGCGGCGATTGAAACCGGGCGGGCAGCAGCAGCTACGGGTGTTGGCAAGCTATTCAGATGGCCGCATGGTGGATGTGACCCGCCTCGCCCAGTACGAGGGCAATGCCACCGAACTCGCAGACGTCGACAAGGCCGGGCTCGTGCAGGTGGCCACCACAACAACCGATCGGCGATCGGGCACCGTCGCCGTCATGGTGCGGTTCTGCAGCCGCGTCGCGGTCTTCCGCGGAGTGCTACCGCTTGACGTTCCGCTGGCAGAACTTCCGGAAGCTGAAACCTTCAGCCGGAACCTTGTCGACCGGCATGTGCTCGATCACCTCCGCAAACTCCGGCTGCCACCATCTCCGGTCTGCGATGATGCCACCTTCATCCGCCGCATCACGCTCGACCTCGCCGGACGCCTGCCCACACCGGAGGAAACCAGGCAATTCCTGGCTGCTTCGGAACCCACCAAGCGGGATGCCCTCATCGAGCATCTGCTTGCCTCACCGGACTATGCCGACCACTTTGCCATGAAGTGGTCGGCTATTCTCCGCAACCAGCGTTCGGACAACGAACTGCATCGGCGGGGAAGCTACGCCTTCCATGCCTGGATTCGTCAGGCGCTGCTGGAAAACCGTCCCTACAACGAATTTGTCGCCGACATTCTGACGGCCAGCGGTGAGGTGGCAACGAACCCACCGGTCATCTGGTATCGACAGGTAAAGGACGTCAACCAGCAGGTCGAGGATGCGGCTCAACTCTTTCTCGGGCAGCGACTGCAGTGCGCCCGCTGCCACCATCATCCGTTCGAGAAATGGGGCACGGACGACTATTTCAAGCTCGCGGCATTTTTTTCCCAGGTGAGTCGAAAACCGGGAACCCAGCCAGGTGAGGATCGGATCTACCATCGCCGGGGAACACCGCAGGCAAAGGGTCCCAAGGCCATGCACGCCCCGGCCGTCCTCGACGGTGAACCGGCGACGGTCAGCAACAGTGATGATCCTCGGGCAACGCTGGTTACCTGGATGGCTGAACCGGACAACCCATTCTTCGCACGATCGCTCGTCAACCGTTACTGGAAGCATTTCTTCGCCGTTGGCCTGGTTGAACCAGAAGACGATCTACGAATCACCAATCCGGCAACCAATCCGGCACTGCTCGACGGGCTAGCTGCCGCCTTTGTCGAGTCGGGGTTCGACCTCAAAGCCGTTATCCGGCTGATCTGTCAGTCCCGCACCTACCAGTTGGCTTCCGAGCCGAATGCCTTCAATGCCGAAGACCGTCAGAGCTTTTCTCGATACTACGCCCGGCGGCTCCCTGCCGAGGTTGCGCTCGATGCTGTCGACCGGCTCACCCTGGACGCCACCCGTTTTCAAGGCGTACCGCCGGGCACTCGAGCCGTCGAACTCCCCGACCCAAACTTTGACAACTATTTCCTCACGGTCTTCGGTCGCCCCAAGGCCGACAGCGCGTGCGAGTGTGAACGCGGGAGTGAGGCTAACCTGGCACAGTGCCTGCACCTGATCAACTCCGATCAGGTGTTGGCAAAGCTAAAGGGCAAACGTGCCCAGTCGCTTGCAGACGACACCGCCCGAACAATCGCTGAGAAAATTGAGGAACTCTAC
>Ga0209986_10004951_pt1 | contig 11157 bp, 8 predicted proteins | sample BlataG_FD_183168 | JGI IMG/M metagenome (GOLD analysis project Ga0209986, IMG submission 183168) | Deep subsurface microbial communities from Black Sea to uncover new lineages of life (NeLLi) - Black_00105 metaG (SPAdes) (version 2) | ecosystem: Environmental > Aquatic > Marine > Oceanic >...
CAGGGCAGAGAGTAAGTATCGTTCCCTAGAGAAGTACGGTCGTGACCTCACCGAGTTTGCTCGCCGGGGCAAGCTTGACCCGGTTATTGGTCGGGATGAGGAGATTAAGCGGGTGATGCAGATACTTACCCGGCGCACCAAGAATAACCCGGTGATTGTTGGCGATGCCGGGGTGGGCAAAACGGCTATTGCTGAAGGACTGGCACAGAAGATTGTAGCTGATGATGTCCCCGATTCGCTCAAAGGGCGCAAGGTTGTGGCTCTGGATATGGGAGCATTGGTGGCGGGGAGCAAGTTCCGCGGCGAGTTTGAGGAGCGACTCAAGGCGGTGATGGATGAAATACGGCAGGCACAGGGAGAAGTGATACTGTTCATTGATGAAATCCATACCGTGGTGGGGGCTGGGGCAGCTGAGGGGGCGATTGATGCCAGCAACATGCTGAAGCCAGCCTTGGCTCATGGTGAATTGCAGTGTGTGGGAGCCACCACCCTGGACGAATACCGCAAGTTCATTGAGAAGGATAAGGCGCTGGAGCGCCGCCTCCAGCCGGTGTTCATCGGTGAGCCTAGCATTGAGGCCACCATTGAGATGCTCAAGGGGCTCCGCCCCAGGTATGAGGCACACCATAAGATCAAGATTAATGATGAGGCTCTAGAAGCAGCGGCTAGACTCGGTCAGCGCTATATTTCAGACCGGTATCTGCCGGATAAGGCTATTGACCTTATTGATGAGGCCGCCAGCAAGCTGCGTATTGATACTGAGAGTGCGCCGCCCCAGGTTAAATCCCTGGAGCAGAGACTTAAGCAATTAGTCAATGAGGAGGAGGCAGCCTCACAGCGGGAGGATTATGAGCATGCTGCCCAACTTAAGAGTGAGAGGGTGCGTCTGGAAGAGGAGTATAACCAGGCTAAGACCAAGTGGCTTCAGGAGGAGAAGATTGACGGCGTGGTGGATGAGGAGGATATTGCCCAGCTAATCTCTAAGTGGACGGGTATCCCTGTATCACAAATGCTGGAGGGTGAAGCCGAGAAGCTACTTCATATGGAGGAGCGGATTCACGAACGGCTGGTAAATCAGGATGAAGCGGTTACTGCTATTTCTGAGGCTATCAGACGGAGTAGAGCCGGGCTTAAGGACCCGAGGCGACCTATTGGTAGCTTTATCTTCCTGGGTCCAACCGGCGTCGGCAAGACTGAGCTGGCTCGAACTCTAGCCCGGTTTCTGTTCGATGATGAGAATGCTATGGTGCGCCTGGATATGTCGGAGTATCAGGAGAGGCACACCGTATCACGCCTTATTGGCGCCCCACCGGGATATGTTGGCTATGAGGAGGGGGGACAACTTACCGAGGCAGTGAGACGACGCCCCTATCGGGTGATTCTGCTGGATGAGATTGAAAAGGCACATCCTGAGGTATTTAATAGCCTGCTCCAGGTACTTGATGATGGGCGGTTGACCGATGGTCATGGGCATACGGTAGATTTTAAGAATACGGTGGTCATTATGACCAGCAATGTCGGTGTTGAGTTTATCAAGCGGGATATGAGCATTGGTTTCGCTACTAAGAAAGACGAAGCCAAAACCCAGAAGCAAGCCTACGACACCATGAAGGAAAAGGTGCTGGCGGAGATGAAGAAGACCTTCCGCCCCGAGTTCATCAATCGCATAGATGAGATAATAGTTTTCCATCAGCTAACTGAGCAGCAACTCAGGAGCATTGTTGATTTGCTGGTGAAGGATTTGCAAGGGCGTCTGGCTGACCGTAAGCTGAACATTGAGCTAACTGAAGGGGTGAAGTCATGGTTGGCTAAGGAAGGCTATGACCCGATATATGGAGCACGACCGCTCAGACGGGCCATAGAGCGCTATGTTGAGAATCCTCTGTCAACCAAGCTATTGCGAGGAGAATTCAGCCAGGGTGATACGGTTATGGTTGACCTTGGGGACGGTGGCTTAATCTTTACCGTCAAAAAGGGAACCAAGGCTGCGGCAGCTTAAGTAAAGCGAGGTAAAGGGTGAGCCTTAATTGGGACAAGCTGAAGGGGGCTTTGAGGAAGTGGGAATATTATGTCGGTATCCTGGGCATAATCCTGACCATAGGCTTGGCGGTGGCAGTTGTTTTTTTCTGGGAGAATGTCCGGGCACTTGAGGGGTATGGCTATCTGGGCGCCTTTTTAATTAGCATCTTTGGTGGGGCCACCATTATTGTACCTGTTCCTATGCTAGCTGTAGTGTTTGCCTTAGGTGGGGTAATGAAGTATCCTGTTTTCGTTGGTTTGGCGGCAGGTTTGGGTGAGACTGTAGGGGCTTTGACTATCTATATGACCGGCTATGGTGGTGGGACAGCCTTCCTTGGCTCAGGTGGTAAAATTCAGTCAGCCTATTTACGACTAATTAGCTTGATGGAGCGGAGAGGCTCCTTAACTTTATTTATTCTCTCAGCGGTGCTTAACCCCTTCTTCTACCCAGCAGGTCTAGCCGCAGGGGCACTTCGATTCGGTATTTTGAAGTATTTTCTTATTTGCTGGGCGGGTAAGACGATTAAGGGAATAACCGTCGCTGCGGTTGGTTATTGGGGGCTGGGAGGTCTACTCCGAATGCTGGGCGTGCCGGTCTAGGCTTGCGCTCCCTGCCATTTTCTGCTAGATTAGATAGTGTCTTTATGGGGCTGTAGTTCAATTGGGAGAACGTTTGACTGGCAGTCAAAAGGTAGGGGGTTCGAATCCCCCCAGCTCCACCATAATTGTTTTTGGGGTATGAGATGACCGCACAATATCCCGGCAAGTTCACTGTTATTTTAGAACCTGAGGAAGATGGGGGCTACTCCATTCATTGCCCTGCCTTGCCTGGTTGCTCTAGCCAGGGGAACAGTATTGAGGAAGCCCTAGACAATATCAAGGAGGCTATCTCTGGTGTGTTGAAGGTGCGTCATAAAGAGGAGATGCCTGTGCCTAGAGAGACCCCTGAGATGCTAACTGAGGAGATTAGACAGATACTGGCAGGGCGGGCTGAAGACGGGTTGCCTCTCACCATAGAGACCCGGGAGGTGGAGCTACCGGCAGAGGTGGTAGTGTAAATGCTGCGGCTTCCTATCATTTCAGGATGGGAGGCTGTCAGGGCTTTTGACAGAGCAGGATGGAAAGTATCACGGCGGGAGGGTAGTCATATTATTCTGGTTAAATTAGGTGTCCCTGTCACCCTTTCGGTTCCAGACCATCGTGAGGTGAAGCGAGGCACTTTAAGAAGTCTTGTGCGAAAGGCAGGGCTTAGCGTAGAGGAATTTGTATCGTTACTTAGAAGCTGAAGGTTCTGTCTATTGTAATCTCATCTCCACCATAATCTGGCAATGTGGCTCTTCGCTGTTGACATTTTGGTAGCGGAGGGCTTTTATTTAGACAGACACATTATAACAACATCATCTACCTCACCCCCTCAGTCCCCCTCTCCTTGGGAAGGAGAGGGGGGAAAGATTTTTAGAGAGGGGTTTCACCCCTCTCTTACTTACCCTCCCCCTTCCCTTATTAAGGGAAGGGGGTCATGTCGAAGACTCTTCGAGGGGATGGGTTGATAAATAACCTCGCTTCAGAAAATTGCACAGTAGAGGCAATCTTGTTACAATTACCTTCAGTAAAATGGCAGCTAAATATAACCCGCAACAGATAGAGAAGAAGTGGCAGCAGCGCTGGGCTGAGGATAGGCTATACCAGGTTAGCGAGGATAATACCAAGCCCAAGTGGTATGCCTTAACCATGTTCCCCTATACCTCAGGTGACCTCCACATTGGGCACTGGTATGCCATGGCTCCGTCCGATGTTCACGCCCGGTTCAAGCAGATGCAGGGCTATAATGTGCTTCACCCTATGGGCTTTGATGCCTTTGGGCTTCCCGCTGAGAATGCCGCTATCAGCCGGGGCATTCACCCCTTCACCTGGACGATGCAGAACATAGACAATATGCGTCGTCAGCTCAAGAGCATAGGCGCCATCTATGACTGGAGCCGGGAGGTGATTACCTGCCTACCTGATTATTATAAGTGGACGCAGTGGCTCTTTTTGAAGCTATATGAGAATGGTCTGGCTTACCGGGGGAAGGCTCCGGTTAACTGGTGTCCCCGCTGCCAGACAGTGCTGGCTAATGAACAGGTGGTAGAGGGCTTTTGTGAGCGCTGTGGAGCGGCGGTCAGCCGGCGAGATTTGGAGCAGTGGTTCTTCCGCATCACCAAGTATGCCGATGAGCTTATGGAGCACAACGGCATTGACTGGCCGGAGCGGATAAAGGCGATGCAGAGGAACTGGGTGGGTAAGAGCGCAGGCACCGAGATTTCCTTCGCCCTTGACCATCCCGGGGTGGAGGAAAGGGAAATCAGGGTATTTACCACTCGTCCTGATACCACCTTTGGCGTTACCTTTATGGTTCTGGCTCCAGAGCACCCTCTGGTGGCTGAACTGACCTCGCCGGATAAGAAGGCTGAGGTTGAACAGTATGTGGCTCGCTCACGGCGCCAGACCGAGATTGAGAGGCTATCCACCGAGAGGGAAAAGGACGGGGTATTTATCGGGGCTTATGTGGTAAACCGACTTAACGGTGAAAGGGTGCCTATCTGGATTGCTGACTATGTGCTCTTAAGCTATGGAACTGGGGTGGTAATGGGGGTGCCAGCTCATGATGAGCGTGACTTTGCCTTTGCCCAAAGGTATAACCTGCCAATTAGGGTGGTGATTGCCCCACCGGGATGGCGAGGGGAGGAGCTGGAGCAGGCATATACTGAACCAGGCACTATGGTGAACTCAGCACAGTTTGATGGACTCCCCAGCGGGCAGGGCATTGAGGCAATCTCTGATTTTCTGGAGGAGAAGGGCTGGGGAAAGCGAACCGTAACCTATAGGCTTCGCGACTGGCTTATCTCCCGGCAGCGCTACTGGGGGGCACCTATTCCTATAATTTACTGCCCAAACTGTGGCATTGTCCCCGTCCCCGAGGAAGACCTGCCGGTACTGCTACCCGAGGACGCTGAGTTTAAGCCCACAGGCGAATCCCCTCTGAAATACTGTGAGCAGTTTGTCAATACCACTTGCCCGCGGTGCTCAGCCCCAGCCAGGCGTGAGACCGATACTATGGATACCTTTATGTGTTCCTCGTGGTATTTCTTGCGCTATGCCAGCCCCGATTATGAAAACGCTCCATTTGATGCCGAACGGGTGAAGTATTGGTTGCCTATAGACCTTTATACCGGCGGTGCTGAGCATGCCGTTATGCACCTATTCTATGCCCGCTTCTTTATTAAGGCGCTTCGGGATATGGGGCTGGTTGACTTTGGTGAGCCCTTCACCCGCCTGTTTAACCAGGGGGTTATTATTGTTGAGCGGCAGAAGATGAGTAAATCACGGGGTAATGTGATTACCCCCGACGAGTATGTTTCTGAGCTGGGTGCCGATGCCGTGCGCGCCTATCTTATGTTTGTCGCCCCCTGGGAGCAGGGAGGCGAGTGGAATGACAGTGGCATTAGCGGCGCAAGCCGCTGGCTTAACCGGGTGTGGAACCTGGTGACGGGGGGATATAGTGAGAGGGTTGTTGATAGGGTTAGCGGTGACAAAGAGCGAAGGCAGCTCTCTCGTATTACTCATCAGACTATCAGGAAGGTGACCCAAGACCTGGAAAGGCTCCGACTCAATACCATGATAGCGGCACTTATGGAGTTCACCAACTACTTGGCTAGGGTTAAGGAAGTTGGAGCAGTTGTCTCTTCAGCTTGGAAGGAGGCTATAGATACCTTGCTCTTGCTTCTGGCTCCTACTGCCCCTCATCTGGCTGAGGAGCTGTGGCAGCAGATGGGTCATAGCTATAGCATCCATAATCAAAGCTGGCCTAAGTGGGATGAGGAGCTGGCTAAGGAGGAAGAGATTACCCTGGTGGTTCAGGTCAATGGCAAGTTGCGTGACCGGATTGTGGCGCCAGCGTCTATCACTGAGGCTGAAGCCAAGCAGGCAGCGCTGAAATCACAGCGAGTAAAGGCTTACCTGGAGGGCAAGGAAGTTATCGATATGGTATATGTCCCCGGCAGGCTGGTAAACCTGGTGGTGCGGTAAAGAGAGTCAAAGATAGGCGGAGCCTCAAATATTATAGGGAGTCCAAGAGGGACGAAGTCCCTCTTCAGAAAAAATCTTCCCCTTCCCCTTATCAAGGGGAAGGGGATACAGGGGATGGGGTTCTAAAAATTAGGGGGGTGAGAGGTTATGAGCACGGGAAATACAGAACTTGACACAAGAATTTTGCTCGCCGATTATGTGCAATCGCGGGAGGAGGCTCGATATAGAGATCGGCTATTCTATCAATTCCTTTATGTTGTAGTGATAGTCGGTGGTTTTTTAGTAGATGCTCTTATCAGAGCTGATTCCGACCTAATACGCCTATTTGTTCTCCTAGTTGCGTTTATTATCTTTTTCATCTTATCTGTAGCCACATGGTCTATTAAGGGCTCAAGGGACGCCGCTTGGAAGAATTCGGCGGCAATTGAGAAAAATGAACTGATGTCAGGACTTCTAAAAACAAACGAGTCTATTGTGAACGCAACAAAGGGAGGAAACTGGTTTGAACGCAGGCATGCCGGAAGATTGATATGTTGGCTGGTAACTGTTTTAGCTGTTCTCTCTTCAGGAGGAGCTGTATTTACTTTAATCCGATTAATTTTCATATCGAGCTGATGAAAATTGAAGGGGGGACGAAGCCCCTCTCCCCTAATTTGTATCTTTTCCCACCCACCGCCCTTAAGGGGGGATAGAGAGAGTCAAAGAGAGGCGAAACCTCTAAATATATTATAGGAAGTTTTAGAGGGACGAAGTCCCTCTTCAGAAAAAATCTTCCCCTTCCCCTTATCAAGGGGAAGGGGAACTAAGGGAGACTCTATCCTCCCTCCCTTGGAAGAAGGGAATAAAATATAGGGAGTCCAAGAGGGGATGTTAAAGAGGGGGCGAAGCCCCCTCTTAATAAAAACCTCTTCCCCCTCTCCTTGCTAAGGAGAGGGGGATTAAGGGGGAGAGGTTCTATGAAAATAGCATTTATTGGTGGAGGGGTTATGGGGGAGGCGATGTTAGCCGCTGTTCTGGATAAAGGCTTGAACAAACCCGAGGATATTTGGGTTAGTGATATTAGCCAGGCTCGTCGTAAGCATCTGGAGCAGAAATATGGTGTAGCCGTGACCGGTAGTAATCGGCAGGCTGTAGACAGGGGAGATGTAGTGGTCCTGGCTATTAAACCGCAGAATTTGGCTGAGGTAATGACCGAGCTTGGTGGTCGGCTTAAGCCGGCTCAATTGGTGCTATCCATTATCGCCGGGGCAAGAATCGATACCTTGTCTCTGGGGCTAAAGCATGGTTGTATAGTTCGGGTTATGCCCAATACCCCGGCCCAGATTGGTGAAGGGGTGAGCGTGTGGACAGCTACCGCTGAGGTAACCGAGCAGCAAAGGGGATGGGCTAGTGCTATTCTTGGGGCTATGGGCAAGGAGCTCTATGTTGATGATGAAGGGTATATCGATATGGCTACGGCAGTGAGTGGCAGCGGTCCGGCTTATTTCTTTCTGGTTGTGGAGTCGCTGATTGATGCCGCAGTAGAAATTGGTCTTCCCCGTGATATGGCTCGGGAGCTGGTGCTGCAGACCATGCTGGGCTCGGGTTACTTTATTCAGAAGTCGGGTAAAGAGCCGGCTGATTTGCGAAGAATGGTTACCTCCCCCGGTGGCACCACTGCCGAGGCTCTCCTTCACCTTGAGAAGGGCGGGTTCTCCCAGCTACTCATTGAGGCAGTTAAGGCTGCCTATAATAAAGCCAAGAGGTTAGGGGGGTAAGTACCAAGTCGCTGGCGACTACTTATTACCTAACCGCTATAGTTGTCCCTTCAACTGTCCCGAAATTCTTTAGGCTAATGGGCACTAACCTTCTTCATTTTATTAGTGTTATAATAATGGGCAGGTTATTATATCGCCATTTTACTCGTTTTAGTTTACATTTTGACGAGGGCTCTAAGTGGGAAAGAGGGGTTGATTAGGTGAAAAGTTGGCGAATCGTAGTTATTTTATTACTATGTTTGGTTCTAGCCGGTTCAATGGCTTGTAATGTATTTGGCGGTGATGGTAAGCAGGAGGCTAGTTGGGAACAGGTTAAGGTGGTGCGGGGTGACCTAACCGTTAGTGTCAGTGGTGCTGGCAATATAGATGTTTCCGATGAGGTGAATTTGACCTTTGATAATAAAGGCAAGGTAGACAAGCTCTATGTTAGTGTAGGTGACAAGGTCAGTCAGGGTGATGTGTTAGCCGAGCTAGCCCCACTTGATACTGGTGCCCTGGAGCTAGACTTACTTAAGGCACAGATAGCTCGCGATGAGGCAGAATATAACCTGAATCAGTTAAAGGATGTACAACATGCCTCTTATGACCGAGTAAAGATAGCTGAGTCCCAGCTTGAAGCTGCTGAGCTGGAGCTTGCTCAGGCCGAGAAGGAGCTAGAAAACGAGACTATTACTGCCCCATTTGACGGAGTTGTAGCCAGTATTGATGCTAAAGTGGGAGACACTATCGCCGCTGGTACTGTGATAGTTCACCTAATAGACCCTACCGCTATAGAACTAAAGGTACAGGTTGATGAGATAGATATACCAAAGATTAAGTTGAACCAAACAGCCGTTGTTAGCATAGACGCATTACCTGATGTTAAGCTTGAGGGAAGTGTCACCGCTATCAGTCCAGTGTCTGCGGCAACAGGCGGTGTGGTCTTGTATGACATAACCATTAGTTTGACTGCCCCAGAAGGTTCTGACCTTAGAGTCGGGATGAACGCCACGGCTGACATCACAATTGAGAAACGTAGCAACGTTTTATTGGTACCCACCCGAGCTATTATGCAAGATAGGCGGGGCAATTCAATAGTGGTAGTTCAAGCTGGAGAGGAACTGCAGCCAAGGCCGGTTGTCACTGGTTTAAGCAGCGGTTTACAGACCGAGATTATTGAGGGAGTTAGCGAAGGAGAGACGATACTGATAGAAATGGGGGCTGAAACAGAACCATCGGGTGAACCAGCGCGCCCACCGGGGCTGTTTCCTGGTCACTCGCCACAACAATAAATCGGAGGGCTATTGACCCGGGCGGATTCCTATAGTTAATTATTTAGGAGACTAAAGGTGAAGTTCATACAGTCCTTTGTTATCGCTATAAGGTCGCTATCGGCAAATAAGTTGCGCTCCTCTCTGACTATGCTGGGTGTCATAATCGGGGTTGGGGCAGTAATCACCCTGATGTCGGTAGGCAGGGGAGCTCAAGCTGAGGTTACCTCCCGCTTTGAGGAGATGGGCACAAATCTCCTTATTATAATGGGTGCCAGGGGTGCACCCATTAGTCTTACTATAGATGATGCCCAGACATTGGCTGACCCTAATATCGTTCCCTCGGTGGTGGCTGTAGCCCCACAAAGCCAAAGCTCTGGTGAGGTGATTGCCGGCAATGAGAGTATTACTACCACAATAAATGGCGTTACCCCTGACTATCAGCAGGTATTAAACCACACCATAGCCTCAGGTCGATTTATTTCTCATGAAAATATAGCCGAAAGGGATATGGTGGCGGTGCTGGGGAGTGATGTGGCTGAAGACCTGTTCGGTTCGGATAACCCGGTGGGGCAGCAGGTTAAAATCGCAGGGCGACTGTTTACCGTTACCGGGGTCCTGGAGGCTAGGGGCGGGGCATTTATGGGGCGTAGCGTGGATGATATGCTAATGATTCCAATAACCACTTTTCAGACCAGGCTATTTCCTCAACGCACCGCCATAGGGGAAGCTGCGGTTCAGACTATCAATGTTCAAGTAGCTAGTACTGAAGTGACAGACAGGGCAATTCAAGAGATTAGTGCTGTTTTGAGGGAGCGCCACCGGTTATCGGCTTCAGACGAGGATGATTTCACCATTGTTAGTCAGGAGGAAATAATCAGCACGGTAAGCGAGGTGACCGGGATATTTACCATAGTGCTGGGAGTGATTGCTGGTATCTCTCTGCTGGTTGCTGGCATAGGCATTATGAACATTATGCTGGTCTCGGTAACCGAGCGAACCAGAGAGATAGGCATTCGCAAGGCGGTAGGAGCCAAACGGAGGGACATTTTAATTCAGTTCATGATTGAAGCAACCATGCTCAGCTTAACTGCCGGTGGTATAGGAATAGCTGGTGGTTGGTTTTTATCAAGCTTGATTTCCCGCCTGAACATCGGTGGGCAAACGCTTCAGACTTTAGTATCGCCAGACATTATTATCCTGGCTATCTCGGTGTCGGTTATCATTGGTCTAGCATCTGGCATATATCCGGCAATGAGGGCTGCCAGGCTAAATCCCATTGATGCTCTTCATTACGGGTGACGGAAATTTGAAAGGTTGAATGAACTGGCTTGATATGGTAGCTATAATTATAACCACCTTAGTTAGTCTCAAGATTGGGAGGATAAGACCTGTTTTCTCATATCAAGGAGAGTTAAAGAGAGGCAAATGACGCCGAGGTTAAGAACCCCTCTGAAGCCAATCAGAAGCCTCGTAATTCTGGGGCTGGTAATTATCTTGTTGCTTGTGCCCTTTGCCCTGGTGCCAGCCCCGGCACAAGCCGAGCCTGAAGCTGATAGTTGGACCAGATACCCTATTCCCCAGAAGGGCGAGGATGGTGGTTGGATTCTGACCAGCGATGTTAACACTGAGAGAACCGGTGTTACCGCTATCTGTGTTGCCTATGATGGCACGCTCTATGCTGCCACTGAGGAAATAGACGGCTCACCATTAGATGGCTATAACCTGTTTAAGTCCACCGATGATGGCTATACCTGGACACCATTGTGGGAAATACCTGCCGATGATAAGCCAGCCGGTGCCACTGCTGCTTCGAAAATCATAGCCCTGCTCCTTCCCCGGTGGGAAGAAACCGATATTTTATACCTGGCGACTCAGTACAATGTATATAAGTCCACCGATGGCGGCGAGAATTTCACCATTGTTGGTGGTAAGCCTAGTGGGGTGGGCAGCAATAATGTGGAAATCACCGCGCTTGATGTTACCTCTTACCATGATAACCATTGGGTATTGGTTAGCTCCCGTGATGCCGATGCTGACGATTACGGGGGTGTTTATTTCTA
>Ga0209986_10004952_pt1 | contig 11154 bp, 10 predicted proteins | sample BlataG_FD_183168 | JGI IMG/M metagenome (GOLD analysis project Ga0209986, IMG submission 183168) | Deep subsurface microbial communities from Black Sea to uncover new lineages of life (NeLLi) - Black_00105 metaG (SPAdes) (version 2) | ecosystem: Environmental > Aquatic > Marine > Oceanic >...
TGGCACCATGCAAAGAATATATTTCCTGCACCACCGGCGGGTTTAAACGTCTGAACGCCTACACCAATCCCCCAAAAAGATAATGCAACCAATAGAGGTGCTAACCGGAACAGGACTTGTACAAATGAGGGATCAACCAGGGTTATCGCTACAGGGACACTTGCACTCTGACGGTCAACGACCAAGAAAACCGTATCACCACCCCTTTTTCCAACGCCATAATATATCGCCTCATCCCAAGGGACACGATCGACTGAAACGATTACATCATCCACCTGGAGCTTATCTGCGCTAGGTCCAGATGGGTCAAGAGCCCCGATTCGACCTGTCGGGAGGACATCCACAATCCCATCGTGAGGATAAACAATCACCCGCATAGCATTCCAGAGGATAAAACCCAAAACTGCCAGCGCAATGATAAAAGGTATACTAACCCACCAACGGTGGGAAGTGTATTTCTTCAATATCTTAGGGACAGCGCTCATATATTTATTTTAGCATAATTGTTTAATCGCTGTGTGGACGTTTAATTGCCCCCAGGTTAATCCGTTACATAATACATGAATGTAGAACCTGTTAAACTAAAAAGGACTCTACCCATTATTAGAAATAATCACATCCTGATTGATCTCTTATCCAGGGCTCGAAGCAAAATAAGTTGATCGAAACGATAAAAAGGAATTACACGGGCGTACCAATATCGCGAACAAGTGTTTCTAAAAATTCCGCTGCTGCCGGCTGAGGCTTTGCTTGCTCCAAGTTCTCTATCGCCTGGTTGCGATGACGCGCCATTTCAGACATCAGATAAACGACCACCCCACTTCCTTCCAGCAAAGCAATCGCTTCTTCAGCAGCTTTATTATCTCCAGAGGCGTCATTCAGGCACATGCGTAATTGGCGCTCATTTGACCCCGAATACATTTGCAATGCATAAACTACAGGCAGTGATCTTTTAAGTGTTGTCCACTTTACAGGGGTGCTCGAACTTTGGAGACCGTGGAAATCCTCCAAATCATCGAGTATTTGGACGAGCATACCCAAATGATATCCATACTGTTGATAACTCGATATTTTTTTTAACTCATCCGTCCCTAATCTAGCTCCAGCCTGGCATGCTAAGCCAAAAAAATAACCGGATTTCGCGGCTGCGATTTGCCAGTATTGATCCAGTGATGGTTCAGGATTGGTAAGATCGCGATGCTGACCGCTGCACATAATGAGGAAATCATTGAGAAATTTCTTAGTAACATCGGGCGCGGCTGACCGAGTCGCCTCGTATTTATACAAGCGATTCAACACCTGTGAAGCGCTGAAATACAATCCCGAGGCAACATTGATTGCCATCCCAGGTCCAGACTCCTGCCACCATGGATCCGGCTCGTCTTGATCCTCTACACTGTCCATGATGTCGGCAGCGATGTAAAACAATAACCAGGCAGCAGCTAAAATGTCAGCCCAGCGTGCATCTCCTCCCGCAGCCTGGCAACATAAGCCCGGTAAAAGTGCCCACTTGGCTGGTTCTCGGTCAGGACCTTTTTTGTCTGAACTGCCAAATGGCAAAACCAAACGCATGGCTTTAATAAAATCAGGCCACGCATCTGCCCCCAACCAAATTCCTTCAATTAATCGCCAGATTCTTTCTGGCAACTCCCGATCAAATACACCAATATCGATGATTTACATCCAACCGCGACTCACCAACGCTAATTCGGACAGGCGTACTTTGCGGCTGTCTCCTGATCGCCCGTTCTTGAGCCCGGCGGTGAGGAATGCCTGCTCTTCCCGGCTGAGCTGGAATCCTTTGTCCGCCAGCGCGCCTTCTGGATCCAGGTTCCACTGCGATGCAAATTCATTATCCGTTGACATGCTGTAAACTACCTGTGCGAGTGACATGTTATTTCTCCTTTGGATTTCTTGACTTCATAATCGAAGATCTTTATTTTTCTTTTCCAGACCAGCGTACGATAAGTGAACAGATATGACTATTTTCAGTAAATATTTACCTCCTTATTAAATAGTGCGAAATTCCCACCTAACAGTTTTGTAAACTTAACGTTTTTGTAAGCTAACCCTAATTATAGCAAAATTTCATGCAAATGTCAAGCAAATTGCTATTAGTCAATCATGAATCTTAGGATATAGACGTTTTAATTTGATACGAGCAACACAATTTGGGACCATCTTCGCTGCTGTCTGACTTGAGCAGGATGTAAGCTCTCCGTATTTGTCGATCTGACGCTTCACCAGACGAAATCAGCGGTTTCAGTTGTGAACGTTCAGTGTCTCTAAGCTTTACAATATATTTCTGTTTCATTTCCTTGCTCTCCTTGATCGTCTTTATTGTGTGTTGATCAAGGAGCAAGATGTATGCCTTCTTTATCTATTATACTGGACAAATTAGTAGACTGTCAATCGTGATTCTTAGGATAAAGACGTTTTAGTTTAATCCGAGCATCGGCGGTAGAGAACCACCAATCAACCTTAACAACTTTAGGATTTCGCTCCTTCACCCAAGCTTGAACCTCCCGGGACAAAGTCTGCTCATCTGGTATACGGCGGTTCAGGCATTGCCGGGACAAGACACTGAGTTCGATCTCAGCCATGTTAAACCAACTACCATGCTTAGGTGTGAAGTGAAACTCGAAGCGCTTGACCAATCTTCTGGCTTCATCAGGCTCAAAGACCGGATAGAAAGCAGCAGGAGTATGCGTGTTGAGATTATCAAGCACCACAATGATCTTTTCTGTCTCAGAATGTATCTCGTCTGAGAGTTCTCGCATGGCTTCAGCCCAGTCCAGGAGGGTGCGGGTGTCTGTCACTTTGACATGTCGTTGACCACGAAAAGGCTCAAAAAACACGAACGGGGTGGCGACACCCTGGCGCTGGTACTCATAATCGAACCGTTCTAGTTGTCCCGGTTGAGCAGGTATTGGGTCTCTGATGTCGGAGAGCAGTTGTTTGGGCACTTCATCCATACAAACCAGATGAACTTCTTTCACACGTTATACATGGTCAACTGGGAGACTTCGCAGGCTTCACAGATCACTTGGTACTTCCATTTGGGACCACCTTCACTGCTGTCTGACTTGAGCATAATGTAAGCTCTCCGTATTTGGACGTATGCCATGCGCAAGGCAGCTGTGACGGTATGCGAAAATGCGCAAGGTGAAATCACCATCCTCTACAGCGGAAGTTGTGACCAATAAAACCGTGGACCAAAAGGTTGAGCAGCCCCATCGTCCACATAAAATCATCTCTGGCAACGATACGGATACCGAGTAAGTGGAAAGCCCAAAGCAGAAGTGAACCAGCATGGAGCAGATTAGGAAAATTGGCTCTCAGGTGGTTTTCTGAATAAAAATAAAAACTAATCAAGAGAAATTTCGATGTATACTTGAGAAGATTTTATTAATCCTAAGAAATGGATTGAGTAAATGGACTCCAATTTATATTCACAAGGAACCAACGTGTACACGATTGACCATAATTTCCTGGGTATTCGAGGAGCAATTGCCAGTTACCTGATTCCACATACTGGCGGAGTGATACTCATTGAATCTGGACCAGGATCAACAATTTCTGCTCTTACAGCAGGAATAGAGATATATGGATACAAAATAAACGATGTGACGGATGTTTTACTCACACACATTCACCTGGACCATGCCGGCGCGGCAGGCTGGCTGGCTCAACAGGGTGCGCACATCTATGTTCACCATATTGGCGCACCACATTTGCTCGACCCACGGAAACTACTTGCCAGTGCAGAGCGCATCTACGGGGATAAAATGGATGAGCTGTGGGGCGAGTTCCTATCGGTGCCTGAGGACAAGCTGTGCATACTACAAGATGGTGATATCGTTGACGTGAATGGGCTGCGATTCCAGGCATTAGACACACCGGGGCACGCAAACCACCATTACGCTTATCTATTCGAGGATATATGCTTCAGCGGTGATATAGGCGCTATCCGGATGCATGGACTACGCCATATCCGCCTTCCCATGCCACCTCCTGAATTCAACCTGGAATTATGGAAGGAAAGCCTGGGTAAACTGCAAACCGAATTTAATAAAGGAAAGTTCAGGCGAATTGCACCCACACATTTTGGAATTTTCAACGATCCGGAATGGCATCTAAATGCCATTTCGGAAGCTTTAGATGAGATTGGGGAATGGATGGAAACTGTTATGCTGGGTGAACCTTCATTTGATGAACTGAACCAAGGGTTTTTGACATGGACCCGGGAACGATCCCTTGCCGAAGGTCTTGAACAAGAGACGCTTGATATATATGAAGCCGCCAACCCCTCGTGGATGTCCTCATATGGTATTCAACGCTACTGGCGAAAATTCCGGAACAGAGATTAGGAAGTGTAATTGGTCGTTTTTTGGCAGGTTATAATCTTTGGACATAAAATTCTTAAATAAATATTAACCGGAGTAAACATCCATGGCATCTATTGGAAAATCATTCCCGCGTGTCGATGCGATTGCTAAAGTTACCGGAAAAGCCCTCTATCCCGGAGACATCAATCTACCGAATCAAGCGTATATGAAAATACTGTTTGCAAACCGACCTCACGCAATCATTAAAACCATTGAGACTTCAAAAGCCGAAGAATTAGCTGGTGTGCTGGCTGTCTTTACCGCCAAAGATGTACCAGTCAACGAGTACGGTCTCATTATGCCGGACCAACCGGTTTTATGTGGTCCCGGATCCAGCAAACCGTACGCAGACCGGGTTCGTTTCGTGGGAGATCAGGTGGCAATCGTCATCGCCGAATCGGAAGAAATCGCTGTAAAAGGGCGCGATCTAATCGAAGTGGAATTCGGTGATTTGATCGTGGTAACCGATCCGCTCGAGAGTATGCAGAAGGGAACACCATTGCTGCACCCCGATCGCGATTCAAACACTTTCTGCCACTACCGCATTCGAAAAGGTGATGTAGAAGAGGCTTTCAAACAGGCAGACATAATCATAGAAGGAGAGTACCGCACTCCATCACAAGAACACGCTTTCCTACAGCCTGAAGCAGGATTAGGATACATTGATGAAGAAGGTCGCGTGACAGTAAATGTAGGTGGTCAATGGGCTCATGAGGACCAGGAACAAATTGCCCATGCCTTAGATTTACCTCTCGACCGGGTGCGCGTTATTTATCCTGCTATCGGAGGGGCTTTTGGCGGGCGCGAAGATATGTCAGTGCAAATTGTATTGGCGCTCGCTGCTTGGAAGCTACACGAACGTGGAATCTCGCGCCCGGTAAAAATTATTTGGAGCCGTGAAGAATCGATCATCGGACACCACAAGCGCCACCCATATACGATTCGAACCCGCTGGGGTGCTACAAAAGGTGGAAAGGTTATTGCAGCTGATGTCGAAATGGTAGCTGACGGTGGCGCTTATGCTTATACATCCACCAAGGTACTCGGCAACGCCACACTAATGTGCACAGGTCCATATGAAATCCCCAATGTAAAAGTTGACTCGTACGCCGTGTACACAAACAATATTCCTGGAGGCGCTTTCCGAGGCTTCGGAGGTCCCCAGGGCGCATTTGCCGCCGAAATGCAGATGAACCGACTGGCGGAAGCTTTAGAGTTGGACCCCGTGGAATTCCGCTTACTTAACATACTGCAGGAAGGCTCGCTGCTCTCTGTCGGTACTCCTTTACCTAAAGGGGTCAGTTTATCCCAGGTGGTCAAGGAGTGCGCTAGAGCCAGTGGATGGCAGGAACCCGAGCAGAAAGGGCAATCCAGTTCATCCAAAACGCAACCACATCTCAAGCGCGGCGTCGGTTTCGCGGCGGCTTTTAAAAATGTGGGTTTTTCTTACGGTGCTCCCGAGCAGTGTCAGGCGACTGTAGAGTTACATGGCGGCGCCGAGATTGAAAAGGTCATCCTCCACCATGCAGGAGCGGAGGTGGGGCAAGGCGCCCATACTGTCTTCGTCCAGATGGTCGCTGAAGCAGCGGGAGTGGCAGTAGACAAAGTAAAACTGATCGCCTCGGATACAGCTCACACGGAAAATTCAGGCAGTGTTTCAGCTTCCCGCATGACATTCATGGCAGGCAATTCGATCAAAGGCGCAACGGAAAGAGCATTAATAAAGTGGGGCGAGGAGGAACGTCCGGCAATTGCTGCTTACCAATACCGCCCCCCACCGACAACACCGTTCGATCCCCAAACCGGCCAGTGCGAGCCGAATTTCGCATACGGCTACGTAGCCCAAGCGGTGGAATTGGAGGTCGATACCGAAACCGGGCGTGTGCGAATCCTAAATGTAATATCGGCAGATGATGTGGGTAAGGCGATTAACCCCCAACAGGTTGAAGGGCAGATTGAAGGCGCTGTTGTCCAGGCTGCTGGTTATGTATTATTAGAGAATTTCATTCAAAGGGACGGATATGTAGAAACTCAACATCTTTCCACCTACCTAATTCCTACAGTTCTGGATGTGCCCGATAAAGTGCAATCATTAGTTATAGAATACCCAGACCCAATTGGACCTTGGGGGGCACGCGGCATGGCAGAGATGCCATTTCTACCACTCGCTCCCGCGGTTATCGCGGCGGTCCATGATGCAACCGGGGTGTGGTTCCACGAATTCCCCCTGATCCCCGAGAGAGTATTGCAGGGGCTAGGAAAAATATAATCGTTCAACTGCCAATCTGCACACTGTTCCTATCTGATGAAAGCCACTCAACTCAAGAAATAATAACGGTAATCCCAAAATAAAAGGTTGGTTACGCATAGTTCAGTAACTGCGAGCCAACCTTTGTTAATTATAAAATTTTTTGCGTTTAGGCTTTACAAGGACTAGATATCTGTCTCGAGAAGGTTCAATAGAGATCCCCTGAGTGAAACCTCTCCATCCTTCATGCATGAATAAATCTACCTTTTTTACATCCATATCTCGTTACTGGTAGGAATCGTGCAATTTTTCAACTGCACAGCAACATGCTACCCGAGCACTCATACAGGAGTAACAAGCAATTGGTTGCCATAAGAAAAAAACCTTTCATCCAGTTTGGCGATTTTAGAACGAGGTAACATGAGAAAAAACCGAAGCCAATATCGGAAAATCCTAGGATTGGGCGTTTTCCTGGCAATAATATTCATGTCAATGATAATCCCCACATCCGCCAAAAAGAATCCCGAAGATCCAACTCAGTTAATCAATAATGCTTCCGACGCCGGAAATTCTGTTTACTTACCATTTATTTCAAAATCTCCTTCCCCAACATTTGATCTGACAATCGACTGGCTGGAAATCACGCAGGCTGTACAAACTGCATCAAATGACATGCCATTGGTAGCTGGTCGTCCGACAGTAGTGCGAGCATATTCTAAAACCGATCACTTAGGAGGAACAGAAAACATTCATGTTTCCCTTTCAGCGTGGCAAGGCGGGACCCAATTACCAGATTCTCCCCTCGTTTTAGGACCAAATGTAATAACACCCTCCCCATCCCGAACAGATATAAATAGCTCAATTAATTTCCAACTACCCAAATCCTGGCTGACGGGAAAAGTGACGATCGAAGCGACTGTTGATTCAAGTCATGTTCTTTATGAGACAAATGAAAACAACAACATGACCTCGCTCATATTGAATTTCAATTCTGTCCCGTCTTTAGATGTAAAAATCATTCCCATCCATTACTATCATCATGGTAATCCCAATGATTATTATCCTGCTGTATCACAAGATATTCTAAGCAATGACGTTTGGAATCTATATCCTGTTGATAATGTAAATATCTCATTCCATTCCCCGAAGACATATTACGGTAATCTATATAATGTAGATAATTGGATCAATATTCTAAATACTATCACCGACATGAAACTGTCTGAAGGCGCTCCCGACTCACAAATTTGGTATGGATTGCTTCCAGTAGAGGATGAGAGTGGAGACACATGGTTTAACCGTGGGGTCATAGGACTGGGATGGCTTGGTGATCGTGTTTCCATTGGACTCGCAGATTATTCAGATTATGGTCTTGATGGAGGCATTACTGCCGCCCATGAATTTGGACACAACCTGGGAAGGGAGCATGCCCCATGTGGTAATCCCGCTGATCCAGACCCGTACTATCCATATCCCGGCGGAATTATTGGTCAGTACGGTTTCAATCTAAGCCAGTTAACAGTCATTCCAGATAATTACAAAGATATTATGAGTTACTGTTCTCCAGAGTGGGTATCGGATTACACTTACCAGGGTCTATACAATGATCAAAGTACGCACGGGGGCTCAATGCCTCAGGGAGAATTAGTGGAAAGCATTTTTGTACGAGCATCACTTGATCATGATGGACAGGCTAAGCTTGAACCATTTTATGAATTCATAGGTCAGCCTACACCTTCCCCGGAATCAAACGAATACAGCATAGAAATGCTCAATGACGTTGGTGAAATCATCGCAGTTCATCCTGTGAAAATCCTCAAAGCGGAAGAACACGGCATTAATGCTTATTCAATTAGCGCTGTAATTCCAAAGCCCCAAGAGCTAATAACCACAATTCGGTTTTTAGAAAACGGTATAGCACTCAGTGAAAAAAGCGTTATCAGCGATACGACCGCACTCGCAATCCCTGATCAAGCAACCGAAATGACTGCTGATCAAATTGGGGATGAAGCAATCCTGAACTGGGGCGTTCCCGGCATCCCAGCTTTGGTACGCTACTCTTCTGATGATGGTGTATCATGGACGACCCTGGATATCGATATTACGGATGGTCTACTGCTCCTTTATCCGCAAAGCATGCCAAAATGTGAAATATTGTTCGAGATCACACTGGCAGACAATGTCTCTCCTGCTAGCTACTATTCATGGGAGAATAATTAAAATCAAAATACTTCGAAATTAGATTAATGACATACTTTTAACATTGATATGGTATTGCGAAAAGTTTCCGGGCATGAGAGCCCGGTCGCTGAGAGGAAGATAAGATTCGCTCCCCTTAAAGCATGGTAATATGAATGTCGTGTCCAAAAATAGCCATAATCGACCCAACAGTTAAATGATTTGTTTTCATCGAGTTTAAATGAACAGGAGTGACCCGTTGTTCATTGATGTACCGCTGTCATCGGTGATAGATTCTATTGGTAATACACCCGTAGTTGAATTGGCGCGTTTTACTGAAGGTTTGGACGGTCGAATTCTAGCTAAACTGGATTACCTCAACCCAGGTTTCTCTAAGAAGGACCGGATTGCCCGCCAGATAATCGAGGACGCCGAATCATCTGGTGAGCTGCAGCCTGGTCAAACGGTCGTCGAGCTGACAAGCGGGAACACCGGTACAGGGTTGGCAATTGTGTGTGGGATAAAAGGCTATCATTTTGTGGCAGTAATGTCGAAAGGCAATTCCATCGAAAGAGCACGTATGATATCTGCTTTTGGGGCAGAAGTCGTGCTCGTTGACCAGCTGCCGGAGTCTCAACCAGGTCAAGTCTCCGGAGGTGACCTTGAACTTGTTGAGCGGGAAACGCAGCGCCTGGTGGTTGAACGGAACGCTTTTCGGGCTGACCAATTCATGCTGCAAGGAAATTATCGAGCCCATTATCTCCATACTGGACCGGAATTCATCCGTCAATCTGGAGGAGATATCGACGCTTTTTGCGATCTTGTTGGCACAGGCGGCAACTTTGCTGGATGCGCGGCAGCCTTCAAGGAATTCAATCCCTCGATATTGTGTTATGTCGTTGAACCGGAAGGTGCTGCCGTTCTCTCAGGTCAGCATGCTACTTATCCCAACCACCGCATCCAGGGTGGAGGTTATTCAATAACGAATCTGCATTTGCTGAATCCAGATCATATTGATGGATATCTTCAAGTGAGCGATGATGCAGCAATCCTAACCGCACGCCGCCTGGCAAAAGAGGAGGGTATCTTTGCCGGGTTTTCCTCGGGTGCCAATGCCGCCGCTGCCTTGCAGCTCATTAAGGGATCATGCAAGGGCAAAACCGTTGCGGTGATGATGTGCGATTCGGGATTAAAGTATCTAAGCACGGACCTGTGGGAGTCAATTTAAACAATCAACATCAAACATTTACAAGCTCTGGAGTTGGAGTGTGAACAATGAAAACTATCGGCTTAATTGGGGGGATGAGCTGGGAATCATCCATTGAATACTACCGCATCATAAACGAGACCGTGCGTGAAAAGCTGGGCGGCTTACACTCAGCCAAAAGCGTTATGGTTTCAGTGGATTTCGCGGAGATAGAAGTCCTTCAGCATCGAGGCAATTGGGATGAAGCCACTCAGTTATTAATCACCAGTGCCCGCCAGGTTGAGGATGCAGGTGCAGATTTTATCCTGATATGCACGAACACAATGCATAAGATGGCAGAAGCGATAGAAGAAAATATAAGCATTCCGCTTCTACACATTGTGGATGCAACAGCAGAAAGGATCAAATCGGATGGCTGGCATACAATTGGATTATTGGGAACCAATTTCACTATGGAAGAGGATTTTTACAAAGGTCGTTTGGCAAAGAAATACGGTCTGAAAGTGTTGGTGCCCGACGAGGAGAAACGTGTAGCCGTTCATAAAGTTATTTACGACGAGTTAGTGCTTGGTAAAATTAACCCCGCATCAAAGGTACTTTATGAAGATATCATGGCATACCTGGTTTCAAAAGGCGCACAGGGGATAATTCTGGGCTGCACGGAGATTGGGTTACTTGTCGGTGAAGGGGATTGCACGGTTCCATTGTTCGACACAACCCGCATTCACGCTATCGCTGCAGTTGAGAAGGCACTAAGAGAAGGACCTCCCACAGGTGAATGAGACTCGTTACTGCGTTCAGAGATACTCGCTTTTATTCTTTCTGGATGGAATGAAGAATCTCATTTGGGCTGTTGTGAGGAATAATTTATTTTTCAATTGTTTAGTATAATTGCCTCAGCTCTTTATATAAATCTAGAATCTGCAACGCCGGTTTGTTGATCTAACCAAAACAGGAGTTTACATTTATGTTCAGAAGATTATGGTTGAGAATGGCTGTTTTTTCGATGTTAATTCTTTTATGGTGTTTGATAAACCAACGAAAAAAGGAGCAAAAAGAACAGCCCCAACTTAAAATTAAGATTGATGCGGGAGAAATAATACAACCATCTACAGCCACTACTCATCCGGAAG
>Ga0209986_10004953_pt1 | contig 11154 bp, 5 predicted proteins | sample BlataG_FD_183168 | JGI IMG/M metagenome (GOLD analysis project Ga0209986, IMG submission 183168) | Deep subsurface microbial communities from Black Sea to uncover new lineages of life (NeLLi) - Black_00105 metaG (SPAdes) (version 2) | ecosystem: Environmental > Aquatic > Marine > Oceanic >...
GATAGAGATAGAAATACCCAGCGAAAATTTTATAGGTGTTTTAAAAAGCATAGATCCTCCCGGCGTAAACGATCAAAGGGCAGAGATCGACAGATCTTTAAAAGAGCCTATCGGAACTGAAACGATGAAAAGCGCATTGGATCCTGAGTAAGTTTGCCATGATTATAAAGAATACAGATGAACTGACATCACACGGATTCGAAGAGGGAAGGAAGGCAGCCCTCGAAATCTGTGAATATGCCATTCGATCTGTAAATGCGATGGATTTGACAAAAAAATTGTTGAATTTAAAGGACCATATACTCGAGATCAATGGGCTTCATTTGGATCTCGCTAAGCTAAACAATGTCTATGTCATTGGCGGCGGAAAAGCCACCTACTCGATAGGAAAGGCTGTTGAGGAAATACTGGGAGAAAATCTTACCGGTGGGATCATAACCGTAAAAAAGGGGGAAAAGAGAAGACTGAGAAAGATCAAAGTTGTGGAAGCGGGCCATCCCGTGCCGGATGAAAACGGATACAATGCGACAAGAGAGATTGTCGATATCGCTCAAAAAGCAGGCCAAGATGATTTAATTATCTGTGCGATTACAGGCGGAGCATCCGCCCTGATGCCCCAACCTGAAGATGGGATAAGCATGCTCGATCTGAAAAATATAAACCAGCTTTTATTAGACTGTGGAGCGCCGATAGAAGACATCAATACGGTGAGAAACCATGTCTCAAAAATAAAGGGAGGTAGATTGGCGAGGATGATCCAACCAGCAACGCTTGTCAGTCTCATCCTCATAGATGAGATCGCCGGTGAGCCCTGGGGGCCTACTGTCGGGGATAAAACAACATTTGACGCAGCCATAAAATCTTTAAAAAAACATAAGCTGTGGGATGCAGCGCCAGAATCCATAAAAGTTCATTTGATAAAAGGGAAAGAAAGTCCCTCAATGGAATCACTATCACCGGAAGAAATCCGGGAATTAAAGGTACACAACATCATAATAGGAAACAATATTTCGATGTGTGAAGCTGCACAAGAAAAAGCGGAAGCACTGGGATTGAACTCCTTCATTCTTACTTGTGAGCTGGAGGGAGAGAGCAGGGAGGTGGGGATTTCTTTTGCGGGTATAGCCAAGGAAATAACGAGACGGAACCGACCCTTGAAGCCTCCCTGTGCCGTAATTGCCGGAGGAGAGACGACGGTAAAGATACAAGCGAATGAAAGGGGATTAGGCGGACCAAGCCAGGAATTTGCTTTGGGCGCATCCCTAAAGATTAGCGGCCAAGAAAATATAGTCGTCTGTTCTATCGGCACAGATGGGACAGACGGACCCACCGGAATTGCTGGGGCTATTGTGGATGGCAGGACAATTCAAAGAGCAGAAGAAACCGGGATAGATATCTTCGAAAGCTTGTCCAAGCATGATTCGTCTCATGTGGCGATAAAACTCAAGGATGCCATGTATACTTATCCTACTGACACGAATGTGATGGATTTGTATCTGATGGTCATATTATAGAATGGAGGAAAATAGGATGAAAACTAGGATCAAGGACATTAAAGCCAGAGAGATTCTGGATAGTAGAGGGGAACCGACAATTGAGGTCGATGTGATAACCGAAGATGGCACGCTGGGAAGAGCTGATGTCCCTTGCGGGCTTTCCAAAGGAGAGCATGAGGCGCTTGAAGTCAGGGACGGCGGCAGCAGATATGCAGGGCGGGGAGTCAGAAATGCTGTTTTTAATGTTCATGAAGTTATCCGGCCTGCGCTTTTGGGTAAAAATTCTGTGGAACAGAGAGAAATCGATGAATTGATGATCGAATTGGACGGGACGCCGAATAAATCCAAACTAGGATCAAATGCTATAGTAGGCGTTTCACTGGCTGTGGCCAAGGCGGCGGCGAATGCGCTGGGTAAACCTTTATACGAACATATAGGAGGCGCTGGTCCGCATATTTTACCGGTTCCTGTTTTAGATATGATAGAGGGCGGTCTGCTGGCGGCAAGCGGGCTCGATTTTCAGGAACATCAGGTGATGCCTGTAGGGGCCGAGAGTTTTTCCGAAGCGATCCGGATTGGAATGGAAGTCTACTACAAATTGGGTGAAATTATCAAAAAAGAATGGGGCCGTCACTCTCTGAATGTAGGTGCGGAAGGAGGCTATACTCCGCATGCCATGAATGACCCTAGAAATGCGCTGGATGCGGAGTGGAAGGCTGTAGTCGAACTCGGCTATCAGGATAAGTTCGTCATGTCCTTGGATGTGGCCGCGTCCCATTTTTATGATAGACAAGAGGAGAAATACAAATTCATGGGAAAGAAAATCACTCCTGAGGAATTGATTGAGTACTATATAGAACTTGTCAATGATTATCCTATCGTTTCCATAGAAGATCCTCTTCAAGAAGATGATTATGAAGGCTATGCTAAACTCACTTCTGCTCTCGACATCCAAATCATCGGAGATGATTTTTTCGCGACAAATCCTGAAAGGATAAAGAGAGGTATTGATGAAGGCGCGGCAAATGCGGTGCTCCTCAAAGTAAACCAGATAGGCACTCTGAGTGAAGCCCTTGATGCCGCACAACTTGCCTTCAGTAACAATTTCGGAGTTCAAGTGTCAGAGAGGTCCGGAGAGACAGAAGACACCTGGCTGGCGGATCTCGCCGTGGCTATCAATTCAGGCCAGATAAAAACTGGTGTGACCAGAAGCGAAAGGACATGCAAATACAATCGTCTTTTCAGAATAGAAGAAAGTGATAAATCATTAAAATACGCCGGGCGACATTTCAGACACCCCTGTTAATTTTGCTTTTGGGATTGGGCTTTGCTGTATTTTTTTTCTCATCAGAAGTTCTTTCCGTGAAGCGGATATGATTTTTTATCGATTTAAAAATAAAGATAGTTTTTCATAAAAGAAAATCTTGGAGGTGTGAGATGTCATTCAAAAATATCTATCACAGGCAATTTTTATTTACGATTGCCCTGTTAATTTTATTTATTTTTACCGGCTTTGTGGCATTAAGTTATTCTCAGGAGATAAGCCCTGAGATTTATAAGCAACTCAAATTACGCCATATAGGCCCAATCGGTAATCGAACCATCGCAGTTGTTGGAGTCCCTGGTGATCCAAATCTGTACTATATCGGTGCCGCTTCAGGAGGTATATGGAAATCCATTGATGGAGGTATTAATTGGAAACCCATTTTTGATGATCAGCCCGTTTCATCAATCGGTTCATTAGCCATTGCGCCCTCAGATTCCAATATAGTCTGGGCAGGTACGGGTGAAACCTTCATCCGCAGTAACATTTCTCAGGGGATAGGTATCTATAAATCTACGGATGCTGGTAAAACCTGGCAATGTATGGGTCTTGAGAAAACCGGTAGGATCGGCAGGATTATAATCCACCCTAAAGACCCGAACATTGTATTTGCTGCTGCAATGGGCCATTGTTATGGTCCTCAGCAGGAACGGGGAATTTTCCGCACACTGGATGGTGGAAAAACCTGGGAGAAAGTACTTTTTATAGATGAGAAAACGGGCTGCTCTGATATTGCCATGGACCCCAATAATCCTCGCATTGTTTTTGCAGGAATGTGGCAGATGCTTATAAGAACTTGGGGGAGGTGGAGCGGAGGTCCGGGTAGTGGTCTTTATATGTCTAAGGATGGCGGCACGACTTGGAAGCGCCTTACGGGTAAGGGACTGCCAGAAACTGAGATGGGTAAGATTGCCGTAGCTGTAGCACCGAGCAATTCTAATCGTGTCTATGCCCTCATTGAGACGGAAGATGAAGGGCTCTGGAGGTCGGATGATGGCGGTGAGACCTGGAAGCATGTCAATCACGACCATATGCTGATCAATAGACCTCTTTATTATACACGGTGCACCATTGCTGCCGATGATCACAATGAGATTTATACCATTGCTGGTACGATGGGCAAGTCACTGGATGGGGGTGAGAACTTTAAAAGAGTAACGAATATGGTAGGTGTAGATAATCATGACATGTGGATCGATCCCTTGATACCTGACCGCATGGTTGTGGGTAATGATCAGCACGTTAGTGTCTCCACCAACCGGGGTGAAAGCTGGCATGGTGTTTCTCTTCCTATTGCTCAGATGTATCACGTGTATGTCGACAATCAGATCCCTTACTATGTTTATGGAAATCGGCAGGATGGCCCCTCCTTCCGAGGTCCCAGTAACAGCCTTTTTGGCAAAAGAGGAATCCCCTCAGGATTGTGGCATTCCGTAGGAGGTTCTGAATGTGGTTTTTCTATTCCGGATCCAGTTGATAACAATATCGTCTGGTCTGGTAATTTTGAGGGGTTGGATCGTTTTGATTTACGTACGGGTCATAGCCGTGCCGTTGATGTTTGGCCCATAAATAATTATGGATTGGCTGCCTCTACGGCGAAGTATCGCTGGCAATGGACTTTTCCTATTGCCATTTCACCCCACGATCATAACAAAGTCTATGTTGGCAGCCAATATGTACACCAGACGACTAACGGGGGAGAAAGCTGGGAAATTATCAGTCCCGATCTGACGACAAATGACAAAAGCAAGCAGCAGCTAACGGGAGGAATTACTCAGGACGATACGCAGCCTACTTATTGCTGTGTGCTTTTTGCAATCGCCGAATCTCCTGTTGAAAAGGGATTGATCTGGACGGGAAGCAATGATGGACTGGTGCATGTCACTCGAGATGGTGGCTCTAACTGGACCAATGTAACCAAGAACTTCCCCGACTTACCACCCTGGGGCACGGTGAGCAATCTAGAGCCATCTCGATTCGAAGCGGGCACCTGCTACATAACGATCGATTTTCATCAGGTTAATATTAGAGATCCCCATGTCTACAAGACAACCGACTATGGGAAAAGCTGGACATCAATTAGCTCAGATATTCCCAAGAGTGAGTTGAGCTATGCACACTGCGTAAGGGAAGATCCCGTGCGGAAGGGTCTGCTCTACTTGGGAACAGAGAATGCTTTGTACGTCTCCTTCAATGATGGTAAAAATTGGATTCCTCTCCAAAACAACCTCCCTCATGCCCCAGTGCACTGGCTTACCATCCAGGAGCATTTCAACGACCTGGTCATTGGCACCTATGGCCGGGGTTTTTGGATCCTGGATGATATTACACCCCTGCAACAGCTTACTCTAGAGGTCGTAAAATCCGATGTCTATCTTTTTGCACCAAGGCCAGCGTATCGATTCCTCTTTAAAGCTCCTCATGTCGTAGATCCAAGGGACCAATGCAGGGGAGAAAATCCGCCTTACGGAGCTTCTCTTAATTACTATTTAAAGATAGATTCAAAGGATGAGGTTAAAATAAGCATTTCAGATGAAAAAGGCCGGAAGATACGGACTCTTAAAGGGACCAAAAAGCAAGGCATTAATCGTATTTGGTGGGATTTACGGTATGAATCATCCACAGAACTCAAGCTAAGAACAAGTCCTGTGGGGCATCCGCATGTCGTTGTAGGGCCTAAAGGATGGAGACCTTATTTAGATGGAGGTGATAACCGAGGGCCCAAAGTCATACCGGGGACTTATGTGGTTAAACTTACTGTTGGTGTGAAGGAATTTACTCAAAAACTCATTGTAAAAAAAGATCCGCATTCAGTTGGGAGTAAAGAGGACATTAAAGCTCAAGTAAAGGTTTTGCATGAGATTCATGATAATATGAACTCTGTTGCAAAAATGATCAATAAAATTGAATGGATCAGGAAGCAGATTTATGATTTACAAGAAATCCTTGAAGGCGACAAAAATGCTGAACAGATCTTGAATAAAAGCAAAGAACTGGATAAGAAGTTTATTGCTTTAGAGGATAATTTCATCCCCCTGGGATATACGGGTAGGTATGATCGTGATGGTCTACGTTGGCCCGATAAGTTATACGGCAAACCCTCATCTCTTGCCTCTGGTATAGCGCAAACTGATTTTGCACCCACGACTCAACAAAAGGAAGCTCATGAAGTGCTGAGCAGTCAACTCTCTTCTTATACAGGCGAATACGACGAACTTATCAATAAAGATCTCAACGATTTTAATAAGTTGCTAAGGGAAAGTAATATTGTCAACATCATTGTTGCAAAAATGCCTTGACCATATTTTACATTAATGTTTTATTATGTCCCTGGGATTAATGTGGGATTTGATTAAATTGTGCCACTTTATAAAATCTTTGAACTTGTCGTTTTAAGTTTGATAATTTTATTTCAGGATGTTAGGGAGAGGAAAATGAAGAAAATTGTGAGAGATTTGTCTCAAGTAAAACAGGGAATTCTTGTCTTTTGTCGCAAACCAAAAAGGAAATTCCTATCTTTAAACCGAGGAGGAAGGATCGTGAAGCGTTTGCCACATCTGCTCGTTATGGTCGGAGTCATCGGTATCGTCATTGTTATCGCACCATCAGCCGGTGCAACCGATACACCTCCACGACCGATGAAGGTCGACGACTACTTCCGGTTCCGCGACGTGGGTGATCCGCAGGTCAGTCCGGATGGCATGTGCGTAGCCTACACGATCTCCACCACCGACTTAGAGAAGGAGTCCTCCGAGACCCGGATCTGGATGTCGCCCATCGATGGCGGCGATGCGGTTCCTATGACCGCCAAGGGCAAAAGTGCATGGCGGCCGCGTTGGAGCCCAGACGGTCGTTATCTGGCGTTTTTGTCAGCGGCCAAGGAAGGTAAGACCCAGGTCTGGACCTTGTTCCGCAAGGGCGGTGACTCACAGCAGTTGACCGACATCTTGCAGGGCGTCCGTACCTGCGAGTGGTCGCCCGACAGTGCGCGGATGGTGCTTGTGCTCAAGGACCCGCGACCTGAAGACGTGGAGGCAAAAAAGAGCGGCAAGAAGAAAAAAAAGACCAAGCCGCCGTGGGTGATCGACCGCCTCCAGTTCAAGGCCGACTATGTCGGCTATCTCGACCACAGGCGAACTCATCTTTACGTGTTCGACGTGAAGTCGAAAACGACTACGCAGATCACATCGGGGGACTACGACGATACCGATCCGGTTTGGTCGCCAGACGGCAAGAAAATCGCATTCACCAGCAACCGCACTGCCGAGCCGGACAGCAACTACAACACCGACATCTGGGTGGTGGCGGCGGACAATCGCAACAAGGGCCGGACCTTGATCCAGGTCACCTCTGATCCTGGACCGGACTCAGATCCCGCCTGGTCTCCGGACGGCAGCAAAATCGCGCACCGGTCGGCCCCCGACACCGCAGCCATGCTTTATGCGACCCGCCACCTGGCGGTGACTCCGGCGAGAGGCGGTAACTCGCGGATCCTGACGCGCGAGCTCGACCGTAATATCTTCTCCCCCCGCTTTTCAACCGACGGGCGGTCGATCTTCTTCGTGCTCGAGGACAGTGCCGAGTCCCGTCTGGTCCGGATTCCGTCGAAGGGAGGCAACCCCGAGGTCCTGATCAGCGGAGAGAGCTCGGTGGCTCGCTACACGAAGGGTTCCAAAGGCCTGATCGCAGCACTCGTATCACGGCCGCAGCTGCCAGCCCAAGTCTTCATACTGGAGGGAGACAATCTGCGGCAGCTGACCCACACCAACGCGGATTTGCTCAACAGTCTTCGGCTGGGGGAGGTGGAGCATGTCCAGTTCCCCAGCAGGGACGGCACCGCAATCGAGGGCTTCATCGTCAAGCCGCCGGGCTTCGACCCGAGCTTCCGGTACCCGGTGGTGCTCAAGATCCACGGCGGGCCCCAATCCCAGTACGACCACAGCTTCAGTTTCGAAGGCCAGCTCTTCGCAGCTGCGGGCTACGTGGTAGTGATGCCCAACCCGCGCGGCTCCACCGGCTATGGCCAGGCCTTCTGCATGGCCACCTGGCAGGACTTGGAAGGGATCGCCTACGAGGACGTGATGGCGGCGGTCGACGACGTGATTGCTAGGGGATACGGTGACCCCGACCGGCTCGGGGTCTGCGGCTGGTCGTACGGCGGCGAGCTGACCAACCACGTGATCACCAGGACTAACCGGTTCAAGGGGGCCTGCACCGGCGCCAGCACCTTCATCTACATTTCCAACTACGGCCACGACCAGTATCAGCGCTGGTGGGAAATCGAGCTCGGCCTGCCGTGGGAGAACCGCGAGATGTGGGAGGAAATGGAGCCCTTCAACCGGGTGGAGAACATCACAACGCCGACGCTGATCCTGTGCGGAGAAAAGGACTGGAACGTCCCGGTCATTAACTCCGAGCAGCTCTACATGGCGCTCAAGAGGCTCGGCAGGATCACCGAGCTGGTGGTCTACCCCGGCGAGTTCCACGGCATCGGGACACCGTCATACATCAAGGATAAGTATACGAGGTATCTGGACTGGTTCGCCAAGTATGTGAAGGGGAAGGGAACTGAGGCAGAAGAGTGATGCGGTTAGCTCAGTAAAGTGAAATGGGGAAAACTCCTATCAAGATAACTGTTCTTTTCGACGTTTAACAAAGGCAAGAAGAAGAATAGAGAATATGGGCTCGTCTAAAACTACGGAAATAAACTTAAATAAATCATCAAAATTTCAAGAGGTTTCAAAAGAATCTCCTTCTCATTCTAGAAGAAGTATCTGGACTGCGGCAATCCGAAGTGTGGATTTGCAAGAACTCGCTGCCCTGACTGTGGAACGGAAAGATTGTTGACCTTTTCATGTAAAGTTCGCGGATTCTGCCCATCCTGCCATGCCAAGAGACGTGAGGAGTGGGGCGAGTATTTCTGAGGGGCTTCCTAGCTGCTCTCTGTCGATTTGAGAGGGGGAGTCTATCTTATAGCTAATTGTTTTGTTGTTTTCGGCGCTTTGTCTCTATTTTGTAGTTATTGACCTCGTTGTTTTTCCTGTGATGAGCTCATTCCAGAACGTTAGCGGATGAAAATTGTGAAGTTTTTACGCAACAGAGAAAACGAATTTCCTATATTTAAATCATTCTAACCTGCATAATAAATACTTTTTCAGAAGTATCGATTAATTTCCCAGTCCTATCTAATCGTGTTAGGAAACCTCCATACTCATTGTCCCATGTGTTTTTTGTCCAGAACGGCAAAACATTATCCTTCAGATTAATCTCTGCTTTTTTCTGCATTTCTAACAATTTATTTCTAATTCTTCGCTCAATGGGCATATCTGCTCCTCGGCCTAATATTATATTGGCTATCTAAACCGGATTATTTCTGGGATTTTTTAAGGAGGGCATCTAATCTTTCTCTTTCAGCAGGAGGCATGAGATGATAGTACTGTTTTTTATAATCACTGAGTATATTCAATGCCTTCACTTTATCCCCAGCGTTTAGATAGAATGTGGCAAGAGCAAAAAGAGCCTTCCTGAAATCTGGATCGACTTCAAGAGCTTTTTCCCAGCAGTAGATAGCTCCTTCCAGATTTCTTGCGTGCTTGTAGGCATGACCTAAGTCATAGTAGGGAGCTGCATATTCGGGATCGAGTTCTATAGCTCTTTTGTAGTATTCGAAGCATCTAGAAAAAATGGAGGAATCTCTTGATTGTAGACCATAGGAATGGTAGGCATTGGCAAGGTTGTTGTTAAGCCCAGGTAACTTATCATCAAGGGAAAGAGCCATCTTGTAAGCTTTGATCGCCTCCTCAAAATTGCCTTTCTTGTCATAGGCAAATCCCAGATTGTTCCAAATTGCAGGATCATACTCTGCTTCTCTAATACTCGTTTTTTTAAAACTGCTGATGACTTTGTCATACTGTTGATCAGATATGAGCAGCTTCATGTATTCGATAAATATTTCATAGTTTGAGGGGAGAGCCTTGAGTCCTCGCTCCAGGATAACAAGAGCCTCCTTTGTATTTCCTTTCTCTTGATAGATAGAAGCAAGGATTTTATACGGCAAATCAATATTTTTTCTCTCCTGTATGATTTCTTTCAAAATCTTGATTCCCGCCTCTTGTTTTCCCTCTTCATACAGCTCCCAAGCTTCCTCTACCTTATTTATGTAGGGAAGGATAATCTTTACATCATCTTGAATGCCAAAATTCTTTTTTGGCGAAACTTGAACGCTCGAGACATAGCCCAAGCTGGCCAGCTTTTCCCTGGTTTCCCGGTCGACTTTTTGCACAGCATCAATTTTCTGGGATGGTGTCAGTTCATCAATGATTTTCTTGAGCTGTGAGGTGAGCTCGACTATTTTTTTTCGTTCAGCCAGGTTGTTAAGCTCATCAAAATCTTGGTCCAGGTCATACAATTCAGGAATGGGAGAGTCAATGAATTTTTTCTTCTCGAGAATAAAACCCTTCAGGGGTGCCCATCCCCGGCTGTAGTAGGGATACAAAGACTCGAAATAGATAGGCCTTCCGGGGAGCTTCCTTCCTTTCATGGCAGAGAGGAGAGAGATCCCTTGCAGGAAAGATGGCTTCTCGATTCCCAGCACATCACATACTGTCGGGAAGATATCGATATGACTGACGTAATGCTCAACGCGAGCCGGAACTGTTGCTGGATGGGAAATGATGAGAGGGATCCAGGTGGAAGAGTTGTAGGCGAAAAAACCATGAGTCTTCTCACCATGCTCACCCAACGATTCACCATGGTCTCCAGTGAAGATGATGAGAGTCGAATCGAACAGGCTGTTCTCTTCCAGGTGGTCAAAGAGCTTTCCCAAGGCCAAATCGACGTAGGCCACCTCCCCTTCATACAGATACTCTTTGTATTGGGTCTTGAAAGGCTCAGGCGGTTCGTACGGGGTATGCGGATCCCAACAATGGATCCAGAGAAACCAAGGGGATTTTCGACTTTCCAACCATTCCAGGGCGCCCTTGATCACAGCTTCAGCACTTCTCTCTAAAGAAGAAAAATTTTCAGTGTGAGTGCGGCTGTAATTATCGTCGTAAATGTCGAAACCCTGGGATAGCCCGAACCTTGAGTCGAGAGGGTAAGCGCCTACAAACGCCCCGGTTTCAAAACCATAATTCTTGAGATGCTCGGCTAAGGTTAATAATTCTTCCCTTACGATAAAATTTAAATTTTCATGAACGCCGTGATAAATAGGAGTTGCCCCAAGGAGTATATTCACATGAGAGGGCAGTGTGGTGGAGGTGTTGGCAAAGGCTCTGGAAAAAAGTACACCTCTCTCCGCAAGGTCATCGATATGCGGAGTTTTGGGGAGCTGGC
>Ga0209986_10004954_pt1 | contig 11150 bp, 9 predicted proteins | sample BlataG_FD_183168 | JGI IMG/M metagenome (GOLD analysis project Ga0209986, IMG submission 183168) | Deep subsurface microbial communities from Black Sea to uncover new lineages of life (NeLLi) - Black_00105 metaG (SPAdes) (version 2) | ecosystem: Environmental > Aquatic > Marine > Oceanic >...
CTGTCACTATTGCGGCTTCGTTACCACCGGGCATGATCGCTGTTCAAAATGCGGCGGGTCCGATATTCTCTATCTTGGCGCGGGAACCCAGAAGGTGGAAGAAACCATCCCACGCCTGTTCGAGGGCGCCACGGCGATTCGTTTTGACTCCGACTCGGCTGCGGGACGGACAAAAGCCTACCGGATACTGTCCGAGTTTGCCCAGAGGAAATACAACCTGTTGCTGGGAACGCAAATGGTCACCAAGGGGCTGGACCTTCCGGGAGTGACGCTGGTGGGGGTGTTGGCCGCTGATCTTAGTTTGGATTTCCCCGATTTCCGCGCTTCGGAGAAAACCTTTGCACAGCTTTTGCAGGTGGCCGGCCGTTCGGGAAGAGCCGAGAGACCGGGCGAAGTCCTGATCCAGACGTACTATCCCGACAGCGACGTCATCAACGATGCCGCCGCCCAGGATTACCAGACCTTTTATGAGCGCGAAATACGCTCGCGTGAACAGCTCCTCTACCCTCCATTTTTGCGGCTGGTCAACTGTATCCTCTCCTCGGCTGATGAGAAGAAGCTGGAGTCATCGGCCCTGTCGTTTCGAGACCGCCTGCGTGAGATGATTAAAGCCGCAAGTCTCAAAGTAGACCTTCTCGGCCCGGCGCCCTGTCCACTGTATTATTTGCGCGGACGTTATCGGCGTCATCTGATTGTGAAAACTCGTCAGGTTGTGAAGTTCGTACGGATGCTCACCGACTGGGAGAACCGCCAGCCCCGTTTCAAGGTGCCCTCGTCGATCAAGGTCGTCATCGACGTCGACCCTGATGATATGATGTAGCTGTTACAACGCAAACGGCAAAGCTTACCTACGGGCACGGCGGTGGTGGATCACCACCCTGAAATAGGTATTCCACCAGGTAGGTCAGGTCAACAACGTTGAGTCCACCAATGCCGTCGGTATTGCCCTCTTCGGGGCAAGGCGGCGGGTCACCGCCAAAGAACAGGTATTCAACCAGGTATATCAAATCAGCAATGTTAAAGCCTCCGTCACCGTCGATGTTGCCACGTATGGTACAACAGCAGGCATCGCCGACGCCGTCATCGTCGGTGTCGGCCTGGTCAGGGTTGTAATCATCAGGGCAGTTGTCAAGATCACAGGTGTTGGCAGGGAATCCAGGATCGCCAAAGCCGTCACCGTCGGTATCGGTGCAGACGTCACAGCTATCACCAAGCCCATCACTGTCCGTATCGGTTTGGTCAGAGTTATACTTTTCCGGGCAATTGTCAAGATCGCAGGTGTTGGTTGGGAATCCCGGATCGCCAAAGCCGTCGCCGTCGGTATCGGTGCAGGCGTCGCAGCTATCACCAAGCCCATCACCGTCCGCATCGGTTTGGTCAGGGTTATACTTTTCCGGGCAGTTGTCAAGATCACAGGTGTTGGCAGGGAATCCCGGATCACCAAAGCCGTCACCGTCGGTATCGGTGCAGACGTCGCAGCTATCACCAAAGCCGTCACTATCAGTATCGGTTTGGTCCGGGTTGTAATCTTCCGGGCAGTTGTCAGCCCAATTGGGCAGTCCATCGCCATCAGGGTCATTGAGCGTTACAGTGACGTTGAAATAGCATGTATCGGCGTTCCCGACCACGTCGGTAGCGACCACTTCGACTGGTGTCGTGCCTACTGGGAACAGCGTGCCGGAAGGCAGATTTGCCGACACGGCTACATCCGGACAGTTGTCGGTGGCAGAGATATCATAATTCACAACAGCGCCGTACTCGCCGCTATCGTTCGGAACTTCGATGTCAAGGGGACAATCGACAACCGGCTTCGCAGTATCATTTACTACCATGTTAAACTGGCAGGTGTCAGCATGACCGACGGCGTCAATGGCGATCACTTGTACCGGCGTCGTTCCGATGTTGAACTGGGAACCTGAAGGCGGCGTCACCGTTACCGTCACGCCAGAACAGTTGTCCGACCCCAAAACGTCAAAGCTTACCACCGCACCGCATTGGCCGGGATCATTGCCAACGGTTATGTCGTCCGGGCAACCGGCTACCGGAGCCTCGGTGTCGTTGACCGTTACACTCAGGGTGCAAACATCGCCGTATCCGCTCCCGTCTACCGCAACGCAGGAGACGGGTGTCGTTCCAATGGTGAAGAATGTCCCCGAAGCAGGCGTGCAGTGGATCGAAGCCGGGCAGTTGTCGCTCACCGTTGAGCCGAAGTCCACCACCGCTCCGCACTGACCGGGGTCGTTATCAAGCGTTGTGTCGGACGCACAGTTGGCGACGGGGTATGCGGTATCGTTCACCGTCACGTTGAATAGGCATGTGTCGGCGTTGCCGGAAGCATCGATCGCTATGCAGGTAACGACCGTCGTTCCAACGGCAAAGAACGTCCCGGAAGCAGGCGTACAGTCGATGGTAGCCCCGGGACAGTTGTCGTTTACCTTCGCGCTGAAGCTCACCACTGCCCCACACTGATCGGGATCGTTATCAACCGTTATATCAGCCGGACAGTTGGCGACGGGGCTTTCGGTGTCGTTCCCCGTGACATCGACACCTCCGTTGAAGAAGTCAATAAAGCGCTCCACCCCGCTGCCGCCTCCCAGGCATTCGCCGGGGGCGCCAAATGGGGTTGGGAAGGTAGTATCATAGGTGATGACGAATTGCGAGTCGCCGTCAAAATCGTAGACGTCGTCAGAGATAAAAAGGGTGTCCCCGGTCCTGGACGAAATAGTATTATCACCGCAGTCATACCACCACCATCGTATCTGCAGGAAATCCCCTTCAGCCGACTGGTCGTCGGTTATTTGAAACGTTGCGTTGGCCAGCACTCCCGACGAATCGCCATAGCAAGTCGGGTGGTACGGGCCGTTGTTGATATCAGCTATCGTAATGATTCGTACGCCGTTACCTCCTGTTAGATTAAAGGTGAAGTATTCCCATTGGCAGCCAACAAGGAGCTGGCCCATCTCCACGTTCTGCAGGCTGAGGGCCGAGTCGTATCTGAATAGAAGATCAAAACCTCCCATATCAAGACCGGGTGGGGGGTTCTCAAGTGTAATGGCGATCTCAACCTCCTCCCCCAGGGACACACACTGTACTCGTTCGATATTGATTGCCACCTTAGATTTGACATTGCCGGCAAATAGCACCAAAATGAAAAGCACGATGATTTTTCTCATATAGTCTCCAGGAAATGTCAAATCCCCGGCCACCCGTGATATACGAACGTCGCACATATTATCAACGTACAGGTCCTTCCTTGCCTGACCTAGACAGGCTATGCCTATCCTTATCATCGACCATGAGCAAGATATCTGTAAGACCCCCCGTATCGACTGCGGTCACTATTTCCTGAACAAGGAAAAACGTCGGGACCTCAAGACGGAACCCGCAGCGGTTCTGCCAACCCAATTGATGGCAGAAGCACAAGGGTTTCTGCCCTGTAAAGACTAATTCGCCTTCTTGAATGCCTTCATAAAGGCGACCAGTTTCTCGATTCCTTCGAGGGACATGGCGTTGTACATCGATACCCTGACCCCGCCGACACTGCGGTGCCCCTTCAGACCGACAAACCCGGCCGCTTTAGCCTCGGTGATGAACTTTTTCTCCAGCTCCTCGGTGGGCAGGCGCATGGTGATATTCATCCAACTGCGACTGTCAGGTTCGACCGTGCCCCGGAAATAGTCGGCATTGTTGTCCATCACTTCGTAGATGCGCTCCTTCTTGGTAATATTAACTTTTTCGACGGCCTCAAGTCCACCCTGCTCCTTTATCCACTCCAGTACAAGCTTGACCATATAGATCGCAAAGACCGGGGGGGTATTGTACAATGAATTCTTCTCGGCGTGGGTTTTATAACTGAACATGGTCGGCAGGTTGTCGGGACATTTGGCCAGCAGGTCCTCGCGTATAATGACCATCGTAACTCCCGCCGGACCAAGATTCTTCTGCGCCCCGGCGTAGATTAGGGAGAACCGGCTGAAATCAAGGCAGCGGGAAGCTATATCGGAGGACATGTCGCATATCAAAGGGATGTTGCCGCTGTCGGGAAACTGATGGCACTGCGTGCCGAAGATGGTATTGTTGGAGGTAACATGAAGATAGGCGGTATCCGACGGGAGGTCTATCTCGGACGGTTTGGGGACCCGTTTGTATTTTTCGTCCTTGGACGAGAAGGCAATATGCGCCCGGCCGACCTTCTGCACCTCTTTGATCGCCTTACTCGACCAGGAGCCAGTGTCGACATAGGCGGCCGTTTTCCCTGAGGGGAGGAAATTCAGGGGAATCATGGCAAACTGCGTTGAAGCGCCGCCGCCGAGAAAGAGGACCTTGAAGTTGTCCCTCAGCCCCAGGATTTCACGCGTCAGCGCCATGGCGCCGTTGTTGATCTCATCGAATTCCGGTGAACGGTGGGATATTTCCATCACCGACATCCCCGTCCCGCGATAATCAAGCAGCTCCCGCTGCGCCTGCTGCAAGACTTCCAGCGGTAGGGTCGCCGGGCCAGGGTTAAAATTATAAACTCTAGCAGTCATAGTTCTACCTCAGAAATTTCGGAAACGTTGTTTCATTTATGTTCAATACCCTGTTTATTTCTTTTCTACAAATTCTCCGATGAGGCGCTCTATTATCACACCGATTCTCAGCATGTTCTCCGTTGTGGAAGCGCCAACATGTGGACAGAAGATACAGTTAGGCGCCTCGAGAAGCGGAGAGTTTTCCGGCGGGTCGGAGTACCAGACATCGGTGGCAAAACCGGCCAGTTTGCCGCTTTTGAGAGCCTGAGCCACGTCTTGTTCGACACAGACCTTCCCTCGGCCAGTGTTGATGAGATAGGCGCCATCTTTGAATTCGGCCAGAGTCTGTTTATTTATGATTCCTTTGGTGTCATCCATGAGGGGCATGTGCAGGGAAACGAAGTCCGACTCGTTAAGGACCTCATTCATGCTCGGGCGAATCTCGGCGAAGTCCGTGAAATTGACATCGGGATGCCAGCCGAGCACCCGCATCTGGAAAGCCCGCGCCCGCGCCGCCAGGGCGAGGCCAATGCGACCCAGGCCGAGGATACCAAGCGTCTTGCCGTACAACTCCACGCGCTTCAATTCCTTCTTAAGCCATTTTCCCTCATGCATCGATCGGTCGGCCCTGGGTATCTCGTTGGCAAGGGCGATCATGAGCGCGAAGGCTAACTCCGCCACCGCCGTAGTGGAAGCTTCGGCGGTGTTGCGGACGATTATCCCCTTTTCCCTGGCGTACTCCTGGTCAATGTTGTCAAGCCCGACCCCGCCCCGGATGGTCATTTTCAGCTTAGGGGTGCTGTCGATGTACTCTCTGGTAACCTTGGTCTTGCTGCGGACCAGCACTATCTCCGCCTCAGCCAGGCGGCTTTTGTCGTCGGTCACTTCCCCGTACTTGGAGAGGATCCCGGGCAAGCTGGGATGAAAAGCGTCCGAAATCAGTATCAGCATGGTAATAATCCTTTCTTTGTACCTGCATTCACAAAGGTGATGCCACATTCAAACGGGGCAGATGTGGACATCTGCCGCCCACCGAATCTGCCGCCCATGGTTCATCGCAATAATCCTTTCTTAGTTATTCATCAAGTAAGTTTACAACCATTCCACTTCGCAGTTTTGGTTCAAACCAGGTTGACTTGGGCGGCATCACTTCGCCGGCATCAGCTACCCTCAACAATTGCTCCACCGAGGCAGGATACAACGAGAAAGCTACTGCGTACCGACCGGAATCAACCAGCCGCGTCAGCTCTCCGACACCGCGAATACCGCCGACAAAATCAATCCGCTTGTCGGTACGAATGTTTTCAATGCCGAGTATCGGCGTCAGGAAATTGCTGGAAAGCACCGCCGAGTCAATCGACTCCGATGGGCTCCGGGTGTCGTAGGTTCCTTCTTTGGCCTCAAGTTCGAACCATTTCTTGTCGCAGTACAGGCCGAATCGGTAGTTTTTATTCGGGACGACCGGGTCTGGACGAGGTGTCACGGCGAATTTCTCGCTCGCCCTTGCCAGCAGTTGCGCCGCAGTCATGCCGTTCAAATCTTTGACCACCCGGTTGTAGGGTAGGATGCGAAGCTCATCATCGGGGAATATCACGTTCAGGAAGAAGTTGTAATGTTCCTGCGCGCTGTGACTCGGATTCTTTTCTTTAAGGCGGAGCGCCACCTCAGCGGCGGCGGCCGAGCGGTGGTGGCCGTCGGCGATGTACAGCTCATCCAAGTCGGCAAAAGCGCTCACAAGGTTGTCAATCAGCTCGGCGTCAGCAACCACCCACATCTGATGGCATACACCATCCTCACTTACAAAATCATATCCCGGAGGGTCTTGAGCGATCTTTTCAAAGATTGCCCATATTTGCGGCCGGCAGCGGAAGATGGAAAAAACCGGCCCAACCTGCGCCCGAACGTACATGATGTGATTGGCGCGGTCGTCCACCTTTTCCGGGCGCGTGTGTTCGTGCTTCTTTATTTTGCCGTTGTTGTACTCCTTAACCGAGGTCAGGGCCACCAATCCGGTCTGGCTTTGTTTGTTCATTGTCAAGCAGTAGAGGTAAAAACAGGGACTCCCGTCGCGACAAAAGATCCCGTCATTTACCAGTCTCTCAAGATTCTCCTTGCCGCGCTGGTATATTTGCTCGCTGTAAATGGGAGTGCCGGGCGCGAAATCTACCTCTGGTTTATTAACTCTTAAAAACGAATTCGGACTCCCTTTTACTAACTTTCGTGCCTCATCACTGCTCAAAACGTCATAGGGAGGTGACGCCACCTGTGCGGCATATTCCGGCCTGGGTCTCAGACCTTTGAAGGGACGAATGACGGACATAGTAAAAAACTCCCTCTCAGATACTGGGTTGCTGTCATGCGACACCGCTTGACAGCCTCTTTGTTTCGCCAATTGTGAACAAATTCACAACTCTCAAATATAATGAAAAGCCGGAATAATCCAACTGTATTCTGGGTGCTGTTATGCGACTCGAACGCAGGCTGAGCAAGTTTGTTCGGTCTGACAAAGGTCGACCGTTGGAAAGTAATTGTTACCGGCCAAAGTCTGCAGGAAGCTGTTGGTTCACTTCAGAGGCCCCCACACAGGGTTGGAGCAGCCGCCGCTTTTGGTCAGACGGCGCTGATTGCGTCCGGTAATATCCATGGTGTAGATGTCGCGCGGCCCCAGGCGCGTTGATGAAAAGATGATGTGCTTCCCGTCAGGCGAGAAGTGGGGGTTTTCGTTCGTGCCCACCTCGGTCAGGATACGGTAATCGGTTCCGGAGGTATCGATTGAGGTGATGTCAAACCGTCCCGCCTTGGTACGGCTGACAAACGTGATGCGGTCACTTCGCTGAGACCAGACCGGCGAATCATTATACCTCCCCTCGTACGTCAGACGTCTGACATTAAGCCCGTCGGAGTCCATGATATAGACCTGGGGGCGACCGGAACGGTCCGAGGCAAAGGCAATCAACCGCCCGTCAGGCGACCAGGTCGGGGAAGTGTCAATCGCCCAGTGGTAGGTCAACCGTTTGATAACCCTCCCCTTGAGATCAAGGACATATATCTCGGAATTTCCGTCTCTGGTCAGGACACAGGCGATCTTGTTGCCATCGGGGGAGATTGCCGGCGCGGCGACAATGCCCGGGAAGCTGGCAACGCGGGACACCTTGCTGCTGTATACATTTACCTTGTACAATTGCGGATCCCCGTCCATGTAGCTGGTGAAATAGACCTCCTCGCTCTTGGGTGAGAAGAAAGGAGAGATATTTATCGAGCCGGTCTTGGTCAACTGTCGTTCATTGGCGCCGTCGTAATCGGAGAGGAACAACTCCTTCGCCTCGCCGACCTTTTTGGCATAGACAATTCTGGTCTGGAAAATGCCCTCCTCTCCGGTCAGTGTGTGGACGACCTCGTTGGCGACGTCGTGTCCCAACTCGCGCCAGAGGGATTTGTGATGTTCAAGAGTCCCTTTGGCGAATTGTTGTTTGCGAGCGGTGTCATATAACCGCCAGCGGACACGCAGGTTGGGGCCGGGAAATTCCGCCTCAAGCTTGACCAGGTAGGTGGCGCCGAGCCGCTGCCAGCCCAAAAGGTCCAGCTCAATGATTTCATAGACTTGTAGGTAAAAGGTGTCCAGAGGCACCAACTCGAAGTCGGCATAAAAGTCGAGGTCGTTCTGGATGATCCGTGTCGCATATTGTATCAGGGTGGAGTCTTTAGCGTCGATGTACTGATTGCCGATATAGCGCATCTCGTCGACACCGATCAGGGTTGGTTCGAAAACACCGGTGATAGTATCGAAAAAGATGTTTCGTACTTTATCTCCCTGAGCAAAGGCGCTTGAAAGAGAAAGGAGCAAAACGACGCTTGAAAGAAAAAAGGTATTTAACTTCATGTTATGGCATCGGCTATCTATTCTTGAAAGGAACGGTTATCCCGATGATTTCATCTCGAAACTCCCGGGGAAGGGGAGGAAAGGGAGCCGACCGTTCTATGGCCAGCAGGCAGGCCTTGTCGAAGGCTGGGATACCGGATGGTGTATCCACGTCTAACTTAACGACTCTCCCTGACCGGATGACCTGAAAATAGACGGCGCACACGAGGGTACCTTCATAGAGCACCGGATTTCGCCAGTTACCGGCAATCTTGTTAAAGGCCTGGGTGAACCAGTAAGGGTAATTAAAGGAGACGTTGTCGATGGTCGCTCCCTGAAATGGCGAGCCGCTGCCGGTGGCTGGAGATTCAATTTCTTTCCCGTTCCCTTGTGAAGCTACCTGACCGGTCGTCTTGGGCTGGGGCTTTTTGTCTTTCTCATTCTTCGGCTTGACGATCGCCTCTTTAGTCGTAGTGGGCGCATCGATAGGAATCTCCGGCAATACATCTGAAAGCGCCTGGGGAATCGTAATCGGTTCGGGTGCCTGAGAGGGAATCGTAGACGGAAGGGAGATAAGCGAAACGTGGATTATCTCATCATAGGTCCGACTTTTTTTGATTTCAAAGGGCGCTGACACAACGGTGGCGGCAACAATAGCCAGATGCAGCGCCAGTGAGAACAGAATCTCCCGTGTCATAGGATCACCGCCGGGTCTTCTTAAACTTGCCTTCCTCGTGTTGGGCGGTCACCAGGCCGATCGATTCAATCCCCATTTCCTTGAGACGTCCGATGACCTCAATGGCGATTCCGTAGACGACCGCCGAGTCACCCCGCAAATAGACGTTCGAGGTGTTCTTGGCGCGCATTTCTTTTTTTAAAGCATCTTCGAACTTGTCCAGCCTGGCCCAGACATCGTTGATGTAGATTCCTCCCTTGGCGTCGATCGACACCACCACCCCTTCGGCTTCTTCTTCTAGGGCGGCCGCTTTTGTTTTCGGCAGGTTAACCTCGATTCCTGACTGCAGGAGGGGGGCGGATATCATGAAGATGATTAACAACACCAGGACAACATCGACCAGATTGACGATATTGATGTCCGCCAGAGCCCGATACTGTCGTCGCTTGCGGCGAGGCATCAGAGGGATTCCTTTTTGGCTCGTGTTAGAAACTCTAAAATGAAGTTGCCGGAAAAATCGTTGAGAAATTTCATTTTGTTGTTGGCCCAGTTAAAGGCAATGACGGCCGGTATCGCGGCTCCGAGACCAGCGATCGTTGCCAGCAGCGCTTCGGCAATTCCCGGGGCGACCACCGCCAGGGAGGCCGAACCGCGCTCGCCTATCGCCCAGAAGGAGTCCATGATTCCGACGACGGTGCCCAGCAGTCCCATAAACGGAGCCGAATTCGCCGTCGTGGCGAGGAAGATGACTTTCCGCTCCAGACGGCCCATCTGTTCGGTAAGTGTCTTTTCCATTGTCATCTCGACAATTTCAAAGTCCCTATCATCCAAGGGGCGGCTGCTTTCCTGCAGGGCGCCCCCCTCGTTTTTTAGTTCGTGCAACTGATTGAGTTCATTATGGCCGGCTATATAGATATTAGCCAGGGGGGAGCCGGAATGTGATTTGGCCTGACCGACCGACTCCGAAAGCTGCCGCGAACGGCGAAACAAATGAAGGAAGGCCTGGTTGTCCCGTTCCACGGACTTAAACTGGCGCCACTTATGAAAGATAATTACCCATGACACAAAAGACATACACGCCAGAGTCAGCAGAATGAACACACCAAACGCCGATGTCTGACCAATGATCTGCCAGATGGAGCCGGAAAATATACTCAGTACTATCATGTGATCCATACCCGTTTGTACACTCTACATATTCAATAGTTTGCGCTCTACACGAGCCGGCCAAAATAGGAGCAACTCATATCGCGGCTCAGAAAATAGGCGGCCTTTATATATCAGTCAACAAAAAGAGGCTGAAATTGAGTGGGAGCGAGACAGGCTTACTTTATTGTTGACTTGAATATAAAAGGTGATGATTTTCCACCCGTTAATGAGCGTTCATGAACTTGTGGAAAGGAGAGCTATGAAGAAATTACTGAACGTTTTTTTGCTTATCGCATTTGCCCTGGCCGTCAGCTTCGGCTGCGGTAAGAAAGAAAGCGGCGAACCTGCCGATAAGGTGCCCGCGGAGGTCAAAAAGGCCGAAACAATGGACACCACCCGGATGGATTCGGCCATGATGGATACCACCGTGATGGAATCAACCACGGTGGATACCACAGAAGAGCCTCCAGATAGCATGTAGGTGATTGCAGTATGGGAAAAACCTCCCGTGATAAAGCGGGAGGTTTTCTATTCTTGACGCAGCGCATGGGGACGCACACCGCGCACAGAAATCTGTAGGGAAGGTCTGGCACAGACCTGCCATCTATCTGCCGGACAAAGTAACCCTACAATTGCCTGAATACGAAGGATTGAGTTAACGCGGCGCACGGGGACGTACACCGCGCACAAACCTGTTCTGTTACCTATGTCTCCGGTCTATTCTGTTACCTATCTGCCCGGTCTGTACCCCCGAAAAAACCCACAGCAAGCTGTGGGCCACCCAGCGAACTACAGTTGTTGCGGTGACCCACTGGCTTCCCTGCTCCTCGCTCAAAAATAGTTGGTTGGCTTGTGTTTAACCTTTAGCCTTCAAGCATCTCCACGTTGGCGCGGGGGATGATGGCCCTTTCCCCGGCTTCGAATTCTACTTCCAGCACACGGGCTACAGACTCAG
>Ga0209986_10004955_pt1 | contig 11149 bp, 12 predicted proteins | sample BlataG_FD_183168 | JGI IMG/M metagenome (GOLD analysis project Ga0209986, IMG submission 183168) | Deep subsurface microbial communities from Black Sea to uncover new lineages of life (NeLLi) - Black_00105 metaG (SPAdes) (version 2) | ecosystem: Environmental > Aquatic > Marine > Oceanic >...
GGAGTCACCTCTACCAATTCAACATCTCCGCCATCTGCTTGAAGAGATGGTCTTATCTTCTCTAAAGCTGCCTTCACTCTTTCTTTCATTGCTTCCTCCTAATATAAATTATTGATTACACAGATTATAATCAGATTACACAGATTAATATTATTGTGAATCTGACATCCCTCTTTTTAACGAGATAATGTTAGCATATTTTCTATACCTTGTCTATATTCGATATAATTAAAACTCTCTTACTAAAAATTTTTATTGAGCTAGTACATTAACCATTGTCTATACTTTGTGCTAAATTAAAAAACTTAACAAGTTTTAATACAATACATCAAAACACATCTAAGCGATAATCTTATCGAATTGTTCTACCGTTATTGCCGGGACACTATTAAATGAAATCCCAGTTAATTTATTCAGGGCTGCTGAAGATTTTATTACGTCATCTACACTAGGAAAATTTACAATAAAAAGCAAATCATTTTCTCCTAATAGAGCATATTGAGAGATTACTTCACCGCCATTTTTTTTAATAAGATTATTAGCCTCCACTGTGCGTGCACCGCTTACTCCCTTTATAGCTTCTGATGAATACTTCCCAAACATTAAAAATGTTGTCATCATTATACCTCCTTTTTTCGAGAATTCCGCTTATTTAATAAATTTACAATTTAAAAACAACAAGCTAAAATCCTTACTCCAAGATAGTGGAATGTTGTACTAGCTCAATAAATTATCGACTTTTTCAAACCAAAGAGAAATTTCTCGTTTCGCCTCCTCAATGGATGCTGAGGCATGAACCAAATTCTGTAAAGCCCGCTTTTCTTTTGTAGAAAGATCGGGTGAATCTATCGAAAAATCACCCCTTATTGTACCCAATTCCGCAAAAAGAGGAACCGTATTCCCAACTATTTTTCTTACAACTTCAATAGCATGGTTTCCACTTAAGATAATTACAATTATTGGTCTTGAAGTTATTTGCTGAATCAGCCATTTTCTAACCAGATTACCAACTTCCAGGGTATCATCAGTCCCTAAATCCTCTGCAATATTTAAATTATATTTTTTATAGGTATCTACGGTCTTTTTACCAACAGATCTAATCCAATTTTTATCATCAGGATAGTGTTGTCCGACAATTTTAGTAGTAGCATTTACTATTTTCATTTCTTCCAAGCTTAGTCCCACTCTTTCAAATCTCGTAATAATTTCCCCAACCAGGCCTCTTTTAAATGCATCGGGCTTTATTAACACCAGTGTTCTTTCCATTCTTCAATTCACCTCAAAATTTTTCCCCTTAGTCCTTTTATTAAATAAAAACCAGCCTATCCAAAAATCAAAAACTTGCTTTTCCTTTTAAAAAACTATATATCATTATAATTCAACAAATCCTTAAAAAACCCTTCAACTTGATTGCCAAAGAGCTGGTCATTGTCTTTACTCTCCAAGAAGGTCGATAATAGTCAGAATTTTTCGCAAAGAGATTTAAATAGAGACAAGGCGCCCTTTCTACTAAAAGATAATTAATTATCTTTTAGCTGTGAATATCTCAGGAAGTAAACCATCAGCTCCATACCCTTGAATATAAAAAGTTCCTTCAATCAAGGTTATCTGAATTTCACCAGGAACATTAGCGCTTTCCGGAAACCATTCCGGCGTGTTCATAGCAACTTCATTAAAGGGATTATATAAGCCTGCATTTTGAGCTATATTTACCGCACCGTCACGATTAATATCTTTATCGGTAAGTTCTGCCTGTATTAAAGTTTGGACAGCTCTAACATTAGATCGAACTATGGTATTTTTTGCCTTTTCTTGGACTATGACATTTTTCCCCTTTACTTGCTGGTCACCATCATAAACTCTTAACCCGATTAACGCTAATAATCCGATAATAGATAGTGCTAACAATAATCCGATTAGAGCAAAACCTTTTTTATTTTTCATTGCTTATTCCTTCAGGACTAGAGTATTTTTAAGTGAATCGAAATAATTCACATAATAGATAAAAAATTTAAATTATTCCTTTATATTTTCATAATACTACAAATCTTTTAAAAACCCTTTTTTTATTTAAAAAGTTCAATTAAATCAGTCCTTAAGTTTGCTTACCGATTAAAAATTTACAAAATATTTAAGGGTAAAGTTAATAAAAGTATGGGTAATGAATGCCGGCCAGAATGATTTCCCCCGATAGGCAATATATCCGAACCACAATCCCATCGGAATACACATCAGTATCTCTATTTCAGGTTTTCCGATATGAAGAAGCACAAAGGGAACCATCTGTATGAGTATGCTCCCTTCTTTAAATCTTTCCTTAAGTCCGAAGAGGAGAAAACCGCGAAGCAGGAATTCCCAGGCAAAAAGAAGCGGAACCATTTGAGTGAAGAAACTGTAGTAATCAAAAGGTTTGGTATAATACTGACCTACAGAAGAAAAAAGAGAACCGATATACAATACCGGGATGGCGATAAGAACTGTTATGGCTACGTAAAACCCCCATAATTTGTAATTCCCGAGCCTGAGGCCAAAATTAAGAGGATTCTTTCTCAAAATAATTAAAATGGTAAAAACAGGAAGAATTATGTAATATACCGTATAACTTACCACCAAAGATGACCCTATCGGTCGATAAATTGCCAGAACAAGAAAAAGTGTTGACATGCATAGGATAACCGCTTCCTTATAATTATTTTTAAAAAAAGAATATATCTCCTGTAATTCTTGCTTAAAGAGATTTATCATAATACCTCCTAACCCGGATAAGCCTATATTAATTTACTTATACGATAAACTTTCCAAAAATCCTTCTTTTTTAAAATAAAAAATCCAAATAGGAAATAAAAAAAGCCCTTCAGCAGTATGCCAAAGGGCTGGAAATTGTCAAGCTCCCCCTATTGGAGACGTTTGGAACTTTTTGTATGAGTGATGAAACTGAAAAAGTGTGTCATAAGTTAGAAGAAGTAATTGGTATCTGTTAAAATTATGTAGTGGAATAACTCTTAAAAATAAGTTTTACCTTTTGAACTAACTTAACCTTTCTATTTTCTAGGTTTAGAAATATTAGATGGTGCACTGTAACAAGGCACCATCTCTATCTCATTTCGATATAATGAGCAGCCAAACTTTACTCTCCGTAAATAGCATCAACTCCTAAAATATCTCCTAACCCTAATGTTCTTTTCGTATTATCCCCCAGCCAAGTGAAAGCATGCATGGTGAGTGCACCATCCTTAGGAGAGCGAAGGTCGTTTAGGACAAGGGAAATATGATTATAGAAAATATTAGATTAAATCAGTTAATTCTTCAAGACTAAAACAAGCTCTTAAGTAGTGCTTATTGAATTGCTTTTTAAACTAAAATTATGAAAGGAGAATTAATAGATTAATATCCTAAATTTTCTCCAACTAATACAAAGGTAGTCTTAAGTACATTTTTAGGTGAGGTAATAGGTATTTTTATTCAATTTATTAAGGATTTTAAAAATGCTTCCAATATTGTCTGGTTCTTAACATATCAGACGGTCAACTAATATTCATTTTTAACCTGTTTTTAATACTTAATCAAGGTACAAATTTATCACGTACTTTATTCTTTACTAAATAACGATTTGATTATTTTTATATGGTTATTTTTTGGGTTTCTTTACTGAGACGGTTTCAGTAGCGATTTTGGATTGCTCAGCAACCTTCTTAATTATTTTTTTCTTTTTTTTCAACTTCTTCGGATTTTTATCTCCCATTTAATATCACCTCCTTTTTTACTTCAACTATTTTACTAAATAAAGGTAATTCAATGTATTGTTTATTATATACTACAAGCCTATTCAAAAATCCTTCTTTTCTATGAAAATATTTATAAAAATGAAAAACCCCTTCAGCAAATACATCTAAAGGGGTCTTATTCTTTTTATCCAGGATATTTTAACCTAGAAGTTAATAACGTTTTCGATTATCGCCAAAATCTCTTCTGGGTTTTTGTGGTTTGGCTTCGTCGATCTTTAATGGACGATCGTTAAATTCTGTATTATTTAAAGCATCTTTAGATTTTTCAGCTTCTTCTGAAGAAGACATTTCCACAAAACCAAAACCTTTGCCTTCGATAATATTAACACTTTTTACAGTACCATATTTACCAAAAAGCTCTTCCAGTTGCTGGTTAGTTACGGAATAGCCTAAATTCCCTACATAAAGTTTACTACCTTGCATCTCTTTTTCCTCCTTTTTTATTTTTTCTTCAGTAATTTTATTTAGAGGTAAAGTAAAACAAGATAGAAAAAACTCTATTTTATATATTACTGTAAATCAATCTTCAAATAAAAGATTAATTTTTCAATGTTATAAACTATTCATTTATAACATTTTCACTTATTTCCAAGTGACGTTTTATTATACATTATTTGGGAAGAATGTCAAGTATTTCTCTGAGTCTGAGTCCAATACATTTGCAACATTGAATGATCTTTGTTACTCAGTAATGTACTACAGTATTCAACAGGCGTTAAAAGATTCATGCTTCGATGAGGCCGATAGAAGTTATACTCAATAGGATGTGTAGCTATCTATATTAATCCTTCCTTTCATAATGACATACATCTCTTTTTGTTTTTATTGTCCTTTTTCTTTCATCCTAAAAACTGTACATATATAAATGAACCTATTTAGTTATAGAAAAAGAAAGCCCCCCAGCAAGGAAGCTAAAGGGTTGTAATTTGGCTGGCTCCCCCAACAGAATGATTTTCAAACTTTTTGCATAAGTGAGGAGACTAAAGAAGTATATCAAAAGTTAGAAGAAATATTGTGTGTATAGCAGAATATCAACCAACATAATTATAAGATAACATACGGAGGTTTTTACTCTCATACCAACCGTACAAAATGCTTTGAATATACAATTCAATACAAAATTTATAGAAATAAAAAGGAGAATGAGAAAATGAAAAATAATTTCAAATAGTTTACTATTAATAAAGAATTTGCTATGCTAATTAGTAACAAAAGAAGGTGTATTCTTATGAAAGAAAAAATAAAAGATATTTTTTTAAATTTAGGTGCTGATGTTTGTGGCGTTGCTAATATTAATAGGTTTACAGGCGCTCCAAGGGGATTCCATCCGAGGGACATTTATAATGCATGCAAATCGGTTATTGTATTTGCTAAGACTCTTCCAAAAGGAATAGCTAAAGTAAGTCCAAGAATCATTTATCAGCATTTTAATAGTATTGGACTTAATGAATTGGATAGGATTGCCTATTTGGCAGCTATCGAAATTGAGAGACATTATAACGGATGTGTTGTCTCCATTCCTGCAGATAGCCCATACGATTACTGGGATGCAGAAACGTTAGAAGGTCGTGGAATGATTTCTATGAAGCATGCTGCTGTCCTTGCAGGTATCGGTACGCTGGGGAAAAATACACTGCTTATGAATAGTCAATATGGAAATACGCTCAATATCGGTGCAGTCTTGACGGATTTAGACCTTCTATCGGATTCGACAGCAGAAGAAATATGCATAGAAGACTGTCGGCTTTGTTTGGACAGTTGTCCTGTTAAGGCACTAGATGGGCATACTGCTAATCAATCACTCTGCCGTACATATACATATGAGAATAATGCTCGAGGTTTTGCCGTCGTAAATTGCAATAAATGCCGAGTTGTATGTCCCAGAGCATTTGGAGAGAAACAAAGAAAATAATGTATAGTTATCTACCAATTCACTTGCTTCATATATAAGGATTATAACCTACTCATCTTTATTCTCTTTCCATTATATTTAATCAAAGAAGTTCTGTACTTTTTTCTCCCTTCACCTCCCTTACTTAAGATTCGCAGAGTGCCGCTACAACCATTTTTTTAATTCTATTTCTATTATTTTATACACATTTGTATTACATATAATTTAAAAGTAGTTTGGAAAAAGAAAAGATATCCTGTAAAATAATAAAGAGTTACTTAGAGTATATGTTCTATTTTTCTTTCTAAAGAATTCGAAAAAGAAAGAGAAAAGTTACAGAGCAATAAAAAAGCCCTTCAGCAAAAGGCCAAAGGGCTGGAATTAGCAAGCTCCCCCTATTGGACACGTTCAGAACTTTTAAGGGAAATATTGCAACTGAAAATATTAGATTAAATCAGATAATTCTTCAATATTAGATGTAATCTTCAAAAATTATAATCTGTAAAATGTATATAAATAAAAACTTTAAACACAGGGCTATTAAAAACTTTTTTATTGATTTCGTATATAGTATCAAAATCTTCTGGTTTCTCAGAACGAATAGTAATCATATTTCAATTCTACCAAAAAACCGCCTAAGCTACAAAAATATTAGATTTTCTTCAACTTCGGACCAAATTTTAATTTTACCATTTTGCTTTTATACTTAAACAATCTACTTGCTTAAAAATTCAAAAGCTTGATGGATTAGAAATGCTGGCCAAACTAGAGCCTTTAAAAAGCCAATGACTCCCATCCAGAATGTTGTAGCATTACCGATGAAATAGACAGCCGCACCAATTAGTCCTAAACAATAAACGACTGACCCGCCTTCATTAATATGTTCTTTCATATTTTTTCTCCTTTTTCTTTTAATTATTTTAATTGTCCTGTGCAGTTATCATGCAACATTTTTCCCCTATGCATGATACTTTAATATTTGGAAAAGAATAAGACAGGGGAAAGTAATAAATGCTTGAGACTTTTAGATTATATTCTACCCTTTAGATTAGAAACCCTTCTTTTTCTATGAAATATTTATAAAAACAAAAAAGCCCTTCAGCTTGATTGCCAAAGGGCTAATATTTATATATAAATGGTGGAGGCTATTAGACGAGTTTCGTAACTTTTGTGTCGGGGTTGTCAGAAGACTAGATCTTTATGACTCTGACTGAACTGCTGGATGTTTAGGGTCAGCCCATATCATTGAGCATGACTTATTATAAGTTTTAAAAATTATATCCAATGTCAAGGGCTAACCACAGAAAACTACTTATAATTCCACCTGTAAAGCATTTAACCTGTCCAGAGCCGTCTACGACAAGTATTTTAAAGAGGTTTATTAAGTTAAGTAACAAAAACTAATTAGTTTTATGCCTTTCCCCCTAACTCACCTAAGCTTGCGGAAGGAGCATTCTTAACTTTAATAAAATACCTATTATTTTTACGTTCGGTCTCAATCTTTGTTATATCAAAATCATCCGGAAGTAACCTTATGTGAGCGATATTTCCCATTGGCACAAGCATTACCCTTGGCTCATCATCAATATCAACTGGATTAACTTGTCCATATATAACAACAATTCCTTTTCCTTCGACCTTTATCCAGTTTTCTGTAAACTCTAAAACTTTTCCGATAAAAACCCACAAAGACTGTTCACGAAAGTTTCTCTTAAATCTTATCTTTATAATATTTGAAACTATCATACGATTCCTCCTTTTTGTTTATATTAATTTACTTATACGATAAACTTTTTAAAAATCCTTCTTTTTCTGGAAAATAATTTATAAAAACAAAAAAGCCCTTCCGCAAAAGGCCAAAGGGCTGGAAATTGTCAAGCTCCGTTTAACAATTCTAGAATCTTCTTTCACTTTATAATTGTTTAGATATATTAATTAAAAAACGGCATAATTTTCTATTTCAGCATTTTTTTTAATGACTCTAGTTCTTCAACGGCACCTTTAAGTTTTTCTTCTAACTTTTTAATTTTTATATTTACGTTGGAATATTTTGTTAGTTTATTCTCGCTAGATTCTTCTATTGATTTTTCATCGCCTTTCTCTTTTTTTTGAGTTGCTTCTACTAAACCAGAACCAAGTATGCCAGCAGGCAAGGCGAACATCCCGATTCCTAAGAAGGCAATTAAAGCTCCTACGATCTTTCCTAATGGAGTAATGGGATAAATATCACCATAACCTACGGTAGTTAAAGTAATTATCCCCCACCACATCGCCTCTGGAATGCTAGAGAATGCTTCAGGCTGGGCTTCTTTTTCAATAAAATACATTAAACTGGAAAATATTATTAATAAAATAAATACTATAAAGACTACTAAGATCAATTCTTCTTTCTTATCTTTTAAGACTTTTTTAAGTATCAATACGGCTTTTAAATATCGACCCATTTTAAATAAACGGAATAGGCGGAAAAGACGTACTGCCCTGATAAATCTCAAATCTAAAGGAATTATCATGGGTAAATAAAAAGGTAAGACAGCTAATAAATCGATCATAGCAAAAGGAGTAAAAATATATTTTATTCTTCCGGTTATAGAATTTCTAAAATTTTTATTAATAGTACAAGTCCATAATCTTAAGAGATATTCTATGGTAAATATAGTCACGGAAAATACTTCGAAGATATGGAAATAATATTGATATTGTAAATTTAATCTTTCAACGGTAGCTAAAATAACAGCAATTACATTAAGCGTAATTAATATCATAATAAATATATCAAATAATTTGCTAATTCTATCTCCAATTGCTGCAATTTATAATATTTCATATAATCTTTTTTTAAATTTAATATTCATCTTTTATCATCTCTTTCTAGATTTTAGAAAAGTAATCACTCTGTTTCTGTCTTTCTTGTTAAACCTTCAATTAGATAGATTAGGATTAAACCTGAGAATTCTTCAATGATAGGTTTTATTCAGCAAATATTATATAAATATGGCAATGGCTTAAAGGAAATCGGTCATGACCAGAACAATAAAAAGTGTGCGAATTTCAATGTTCATAGGGTGTTCTCCCTTCAAGCCGTTTTCTCACCAGATTTCTTGTACCGAAGATGAGAAGCGCGTTCCTAAACCAGTTCAAGCCAATGGCAATCAGGAAAAATAATACCAAGTTCCGAGGCTCGAATGCTTTCGTTTTGTGTCCAACTGTTTGAGTAGTCATCGAGGTCTCCTTGTCAGTGCGCCTAACTCAATATTTAACATAGCTAGTTATTTAAAAGTATCTCGTCCATTAAAATTACAGAATGATAAAAACAATAATTCCAATTTCTTCTACTTGCCTAATACCATAAATCTTTTAAAAATCCTTCTTTTTATGTAAAATATTTTAAAAGAAAAAAGCCCTTCAGCAAATACCAAAGGGCTGGAATTAGCAAGCTCCCCAGACAGGACGATTTTCGCAACTTTTGCATGAATGATGAAACGGAAAAAGTATATCAGGAATTAGAAAAAATAATATATGTAAATATTTGATATAGATTTTATGGGGCATATCCCTCTTTAAATAAAAAAATATATCTTTATAGCATAATAAACACTACTTCCTTTCTAATAATAACATGTGGCGAAACGGTAGCATTATATTCTTATATCTTCAGATACACATTTAATATTATGAAGATTTGCTCATTATCTGTTTATAAGGTAAAACTAAACCAACTATCCAAAGTATGACAAATATTACACTAAATGGAGCATGCGGAGTCCAAAGAATTAGCAGCCCAAGCATCAGAATACCACCTATAACCAATATTGCATACCAAGCCCATCTCTCAGCTTTTCTATAGGGTATCAAGGATATGATACAGACAAACAAACCAATACCTAAAGTATGTAATCCATAGATTTGGTTCATATGGATCATAAATGCGGTATAGGAATTCGTTGCTCCATACATTTTCATCCACATCTCCAGATATCCCGTTGAAAAGAATAAAGCCCATAGTCCACCCAATATATTCCATGCCCCAACAATGAAGATAAGAACTGATGCAATGTTTAACTTGTTACTCTTCACCCTATATCACCTACCTCTTTTTTTCTGCTACCGTCTCGCAATTCCGTTGTAATAATCGAATGAATAAGAATTAAAGTCTCAACATTTGGCCTCATAGTTGCTCGGCTAATTCCAGTAAATTGTTTATTAAATACTTCTTTAGCTTTAAATGTAGAATATTCCTGAATTGTGATGATTTGGTGCGGATCGTAGTTTATTGTATCAGCAATTATTAGATATTAGAAAATTACCTTATATCATATTATACAACAAACTCTTCTTGAATCCTTTTTTCATCCTAGAAATTTTTAAACATTTCTTATCGGTGATTGGTAAACAATAAAGAAAGCCCTTCAGCTAAAGGCCAAAGGGCTGGAAATTGTCAGCTCCCCCTATTGGACGCGTTCAGAACTTTTAAAGAGGATATAGCACTTGAAAATATTAGATTAAATCAGTTAATTCTTCAATATTAAAGCAATATTTAAAGTTTAGAATTTGTAAAATATTGCAAAAAAACGAGCCCTTCAGCAAATGCCAAAGGGCTCGTTTTCTCCTTTTCTTTTTTAAATATTCCGGTAATACTCCTTTAGCCATCACACTTAATTACGAACAACCCATTTAAAATATCTTTATTCTATAATAATTTCGAAAATTTGTACAATCCCTTAAAGATTATTTTGAAAAGTATTTATCGAAACATTGGTGACCTCATCATCGGTCTCGTTCTGTTTGGATTAACTAGTGCCCCAGCTATTGATCTTAGCGGATTCGGTCTCAGATACTGACCAGCACCAGAAGTAATCGGCCTAGACATTGGAGATATTGAGCTTTGACAAATACCGAGTTTCTTCTGAAGCGACATCCAATCTTGAGGGGATATGTACGCTGAACCTGATGTGAATTTTGGGGTCCTTTTTGCAATAGCATCAATTTTTGCCCCATAATTCTTCTGCATTTGTTCATGAGCATTGAATGGCTGAGGTTTAGATATGCTGCTCTCAAATCTGTTTAGCAATGTCCTTATCCTTCTTTCTTCTGCCAATCTTGACTCAGCACTTTTTTCTATTCCCTGCAGCCGATCGGTCGTTGACATGAATGGATCATAAGGACGGCTCTTTGGCTTAACAGGCTTGTGCATAGATTGTAGCATCCAGTCAGCGACTTTGACCTGATTAAGGAAGCTATAATTCGGCCCCCTCTGATGTCTCAATGTTACTTTCTTTGCTGCTTTTTGTTTAGGCGGCACGGGAATTTGTGACCATGGATGCTGAGAAAATGAAGTTCGTGGCTTAAGGGACGTTTTGATTTGTTCTTTGTATGGAATATTAGTTGCGATATGCTTGACTGATTTCCCTGCCATATGTCCTGCATGTACTGCATGTGTAGCTTTACCAACAACCTTTGCACTTCTGATTAT
>Ga0209986_10004956_pt1 | contig 11147 bp, 9 predicted proteins | sample BlataG_FD_183168 | JGI IMG/M metagenome (GOLD analysis project Ga0209986, IMG submission 183168) | Deep subsurface microbial communities from Black Sea to uncover new lineages of life (NeLLi) - Black_00105 metaG (SPAdes) (version 2) | ecosystem: Environmental > Aquatic > Marine > Oceanic >...
TAAAAGTTAACCGCTACTTGACACACTATCACAATGATTACAATTGACAATTCCTAGGCAGATATAGAAGTAGAATAAAAACCTTAGAATCTAACGTTCTCGCTTTCCGTTTATGTAGTCTTCCACCCATTGTTTAGCCGTGGAATCTGCTACTTGAGTTGGCGGATGTTTGAATGCGTACGAGGATATGCTTATCAATGCACCACCTATCTTGCGGTTCAAAGCAATTTTCACCGCTCTTATAACATCAACCACTACTCCCCCACTGTTAGGTGAATCCTCAACCTCAAGTTTAGCTTTTATCGTTACAGGTTGGTCACCGAATTTTCTGCCCTTAAGCAGTATATAACAGATTTTTTTGTCGCCGAGAAACGGAACATAATCTGACGGGCCAATTCTCGTTGATACATCATATGGAACAAGGCTTGTAACAGCTTCAGTCTTGCTGATCCGTTTTGTCTTTAGTCTTTCCTCAACAGTCATGTTTTGGAAGTCCGTGTTTCCACCCAAGTTTAGCTGATAAGTCTCCTCAACCATCACGCCTCTGTCTAAGCAGAGTTTAACTAAATTCCGATGCAGAATTGTTGCTCCTAATTGGCTTTTTATGTCATCTCCAGCCACGGGCAGCCCTTTATCCTCAAATTTTTTGCTCCATTGAGGGACTGAAGCTATGAATTCCGGTATGCAATTCACAAAGGCGCATCCAGCGTCCAAAGCTGCTTGAGCGTAGAAGTGGGTTGTGTTTCTACTTCCAACAGGCGAATAATTAACGAACATGTCTGCTTTTGTCTCTTTCAGAGTTTCCGCAACGTCTGCCTGTTTAACCTGACTATTATTGTAGACTTTAAATGCTTCTCTCATATGCTTAGCCACCCCGTCGAGAATTGGGGCTGGTGAAACCTTTACGCCTAGGGGTGGCACATCTGCGAACTTTGCACAACAGTTCGGCTCAGCAAATATGGCTTCAGCTAAATCCTTTCCAATTTTGTTCTTGTTGACATCGAAAGCCGCAACAAATTTTATGTCGCTTACGTGATACCCACCGAAATTCACGTGCATAAGTCCGGGAACTACGACATTTTCCTTTGCCTCTTTATAATATTCCACTCCTTGAATGAGGGCGGACGCGCAATTACCCACTCCTGCTACGGCGACACGAATTTCTGGCAAGTTCTCACTCCCCCTTTTCATTAGATGGTCAATGTTTTAAGAGTTGTCGTCTATAACTCTTTCTTGGGAATAGGCAAGGTTAAAAGGGAATATGGAGATAAAACATGAGGAGATAGGTGAAAGCGCTTGGGTGAAAGCAATGTTGACGTGAAATACGAACCTTTCAAGGAAATCGTGGTGATGCAACAGAACATTTTCTCATCACCAGACGACATAGCAAGATTCGCATCAATAATTGCTGGAGGCAAAACAACTGGCTTATACTGGGCTGAAGGGATGGTATTCCTGTATTTCCCTCTTCCAGCATCAACAGAAACAGCGGCCAAGGCTCTAATTGAGAGCAGACGGGTCTATTGGACTTTTGTTGGCTATGCACCCATGCCAAACTATCGACCGATAATTGAAACAAAAGAGAAGATAATGGTTCCAGTCATTGACATGTCTTCCAATCCAATGTTTAGAAGAGTTGCAAAATGGTTGACGGAACAAAAATAAACTCGTTTCTAAAAGCGCTCGTGAAACTCGTTGAAAATATTACGCATTAAAGGAATAGTCTTCTCCGGAAAGGGTGAAGGAGCAAGATTCATTGAACTTCCATGGGTGAAAAAACAGATAACAGAGAAGCTTGGCTTTTCTCCATATCGTGGAACACTAAACATTGAATTAACCAAAGAAGAAATCGAAAAAAGAACTTTACTGGAAAAGGCGCAAGCAATAGAGATTTCACCAGCCAAAGGCTTTAGTCGTGGAAGATGCTTCAAAGCTAACTTAATGGATAAACCGGAATGTGCAATTGTCATTCCGGAAATCCCAAATTATCCAGAAAATGTGATAGAAGTTATTGCAGCAACAAACTTGAGGGAGAAACTTCAACTTAGAGATGGAGACTCCGTTGAGGTTAAAATCCTAATGGAATAGGCGTTGTTTTCCGCTTGTTTTGTAAAACCTTTCTAAATATTCCTTTAAGCATTTTTTCTTTTTAAGGTAAAGACCGTACCTCACAAGGGCGTTCATTGATCGTGCAGCATCTTCCGGCGAAAAATAGGCTGGAATGCCCAGTTTATCAAACCTAGAACGTGTGTGCAAAGCCATCTCTGTTTCCCCAATGTCACACGCGACTACGGGCTTGGCGTATTTACTTGCGACCTTTGCCACCCTGTCAATAAAGTCCTCTTGCAAGGCTGGAGTGTGATGCAGACCCAGCACTATTATCCCATGAAGTTCAGGGTCCTCAAAAAGTATTTTTGTTGCAAGTTCAAACATCTCAGAATTTACCGAACCAGTCAAGTCAACTGGGTTAAGGTTTGTGGCAAACTTCGGAAGCTTTCCTTCTTTCTTTAATCTCTCAAATTTCCGAATAGTCTCTTCTGAGAATCGCTTCACGTCTAATCCTTTTATTTCACATTCGTCAACAGCCATTATGCCTGGGCCACCAGCATCCGTGATTATTCCCACGTTTTTTCCCGCTGCTGGTGGTTGCATGGCCAACGCCTTTCCAGCGTCGAAGAACTCTTCCATGTCCTTTGCCCTTAAAATCCCAGTCTGTGCGAAAGCTGCGTCATATATTTGGTCTGAACCAGCCATGGCGCCAGTATGTGAAGCCGCTGCCCTTGCTCCAGCTTTCGATCTTCCACATTTAAGGGCTACAACAGGTTTTTTCTTTGTAACCTTTTCAGCTACTTCTAAGAACTCTCTTCCGGATTTTATATCTTCGAGGTACAATAGTATGACTTGGGTTTCCTCGTCGTATAACAAGTAATGCAGCATTTCTGCCTCATTTACGTCACATTTATTCCCGAAACTCACAAATTTGCTAACCCCGGTTTGCAGACCTGTCAAGTAGTCAAGGGCTGCGACCCCGAAAGCTCCGCTCTGAGTGACTATTGCTATGTTTCCAGGCATCGGACGCGGAGTTGCAACAACCTCGTCTCCCGTTGTTAGAACCCTTGTTTCAGGCAAAAACAGCATGTCCACACCTGTTCTTGAATCATAGACCCCGAGACAGTTCGGACCCAAAACCCGTATCCGAGCCTTCTTCGCTATAGCCTTAACTTGATTCTCAAGTTCGTAGTTTCCAATTTCGCTGAAGCCTGAAGTTATTACGACAGCGGCTTTTGCCTTTTTTGATGCCGCATCCCTCAGCACATCTACAACATGCTTTGCTGGAACAACAATCACAACAAGTTCGAGTTCCCCATGGATTTTAGTTACCGAAGGATAACACTTGAACCCCAGAACAGAATCTTCATGTGGATTAACCGGATAAATCTCCCCTTTAAAAACTCCTCTCCTTTTGTTCTCTGCGAAATTTTTGAAAATTATCTGTCCTGCCTTGTTTATCTTTCTAGATGCCCCAACAACAGCAACCGAACGAGGGTTAAAGAACGCGTGCATCTGCTTTACAGAAGGTTCCATTAGTATTTCACTTTCTGCTCTTCCTAATAATGGCTATGGGTTTATGTTTTACTGTTTCAAGCATCTCCCAACTCACGTCTGTTAAGCCTACCTTAAACTTTTCAGTCATGTCCCACACGGTTTTTCCAGAACCAAACCCTCTCACATGATTTGCAATGTTGGCAATCTTTAAGGCTTCTTCAACGTTTATTTTGTGTCCGGCCACAGCAATAGGCGTCGGATGTTTCTTAAGTTTAAACATACGTGCAATCACATAGGTTATGAAACCGCCGAAAGAATGAATACCTTTCATCGGCTTTGGCCTTGGTGTGAAATGGAAATTTCTAAACGAGTAGGTTTTATCTGTGTCCACAACCATCACAACAACCTTCTTTCCAAGCCTTAACCGTATATGCTTACGTAATTTTTCCGCTATCTCATCCGCGTTACTCAAGGGTAAACTGACGTAAGCATAAGCCAAATTACTTCCGTCAACACCTCCTTCCGAACCAAACATTAGAGCCTGCAACAATCCAGCCTGCTGCAAGGCAACCTGCTTATGACGGCTTCCCACTTCAGCTGGATATTCACGAAGATATTGAAGAAGTCTTTCTCGAAAATGACATAATGGTCCTAGAAGGTATCCCCAAACTATTTGCATCCAGTAGTTGGCTATTAACTCTGCACACAAACTTGGTTTAATCACGTTTTCATCGACAATATTGCTTATTGCTGTTGAAATCGCCTTCTCAGATACAACCACAAAATCTCTATTCAATATTTTTCCTCTGACACCAGCAATTATCTCTTCTAGGAAATTTTCTCCAGGTCTCCAATATTTCGTGGCAATAGCCAACGCTTTGTACTTAACCATTTACATCGCATTAATTTTCTTGAAACAAAATATGAACTCTAAAGGCTCTGGAAATGTTTCTTTATTTCTTGAACATTGCATTCTGGCGGTTTCATTTTTCCTTCAGGGCAATAACCTAATTTCACACATGATGGCCCAGCGTTTTCAAAAAGGACAGGTGCAACCTTCTTGACTTGCCTAAGCATTTCAGTTGCAGCCCCTCTTATTTCCCACTGGGCACGAACACAACACCGCAAATTAAAGAAGTGACGTAATTCACGAGCGTTCATTGTCACAATTATGTTTGTTTTACATGCGTTTGGAAGAATAAACCTTGCATCCTCTTTGGGAATCCCCAATTTCAGAAGCCTATTGTAGGTTTTAGAAATTCTCTCTAATGTTTCTTCAAACAGTTCTTTTGCTTCCGTTTTGCTTGCTATGCTGGCAGGGGTTACATATTTCTCAAGCGTGTTATAGGTGACGTAGCGTTGGCTTTGCTGAGTATAAGACGCAACACGATGTCTGACGAGCTGATGGGTCATGGCTCTGGACACGCCTTCAATGCTGAATGTGAAGGAGGCGTGTTCAATCACTGAAACGTGACCGTAACCAGTTACCCGTTTTATTATTCGCTTAGCTTTATCGGGATCCATTTTCTTGAAAATTTCTGAGGGGCTTCCGGTTCTTGTTGATGTTAAGGCTGCGGTTCCGCATAAAAGTACAGGGTCTGCTGTGTAGCGAAGAAGCTTGACTTTCAATTTTTTTGACCTCACCTTGCAATGTTGTATGAAAGTAGTAAATTTGCTTTGTGTAAAAAAGACAGCCAATTAGATCGAGTTGGAACTTCACGAGAAGGCCTTTGAGAAAATTTAAATGGATGATTCATACACAACCTAAAAGAAAGTAGTCAACGTTGTTTTGCTAAAGGTGAATTAGCTTGGATTTGCGGTTGCTAACATTTTTGATGGAGTTCGTAAGCTCTTTCATAAGCTTGCTCGTTGGATATTACGCGTTGAAAGGGTATAAAGAATTCTCAATTAAGAGCCTTTTTCTCCTCTATTTGGGCTTCATAATTCTTGGGATCGGACTTTTCTGCGTGTTTTTAGTGCACCATACTTCGTCATATTAATAAGGACCTTGGAACCTGCGCCTCATTTAAGAAGTCTCATCAACTTAGCGGGGTTAATTTACAGTTTGACCCAGCTTATAGCCTATAGCCTTTTTTCAGCCACTTACATCTTACAAGCTAAAGCTTTAGGTGAACGCAGCTTAGAGCTGGGCATAGTTTCTGCTGTTCCTTTCCCAATATATGGATTGTTTTTTAACCTGGCACTTGAGTTGATTGCTATAGTTATGCTTGGATTCATAACTGTACACTCCTTCAATAACTGGAGTCTTAAAAAGAGCAGTGGGTCAGCATTGGTTTTCTTGGGCTTTGGCTTTATGTTCTTAAGTCATCTACTTTTCTTGTTCATGATAATGGAACTTATGTTTCTGTTCTTGGGACAAATAACTCAACTAGCTGGTTTTCTGTGCTTGTTGGCTATGTTGGCTAGGGTGAACAGGGTACATGCCTAGAGAGCACAAAGAATATCAGAAACAAGGCTATGCGTACACCATCTTGCACATCATCTATTCGATTGCTTAATGCTCTTCGGTCTTAATAGCACTAAAACTTTTAAGGACCTAGTGCAATTGTATGACGGCACTTTTTAGATGTATCCCGTGTGCTTATTGAATAGTCGCGACCATTACAGAGATTCATGTTTCCGCTAGGAGTTTCGATAAAAATAACATCTCTAAGATAGGTACTACATATAGGGGGTTGGTTCGATGGGCTCCTGGTAAATTTTGATGGTTGGGGGGTCATTAAGGCTTAAAGTGTGGTCGTTTTCGTGTTTAAGCCATGCATGTAAGATCGCACTTAGAAAGCTTATAGAAGAAGGATAGAAGCGGACTTAGGAACATGCATTTGACTAAGTTTTGTAATTGGGGGTGTAGAAAAGCATGCTTAATCGGGTTTTTTAAGCCTAGGGGGGTTAAAATAGGCTAGGTGTGGGTTTCGTTTAGGGTTTAAGGCTTGATGTAATCAAGAACTGCGATAACGAATTTGATCCCCATACATGGACTCTCTATGTTCACAATGATGAAATTCCGGAGTTTTCATCATTCCTCATTCTACCACTATTTATGATAGCAACAGTACTAGTAGTTATGATGTATAGAAGAACATATAGTGTAGAGTAGAAGCAGTAAAGCTGGTCTCAAGTTATGGTGCTTCTTAAAGCTGGTGACAGAATAAACATGGTTTATAAACTACGGTCTTTCCAAAATAGGGAAGATTAGCATGTAAGTTACGTAAATAGGACAGTATACCAGCCTGAATTGTCTGTTAAGCCAATATTGGAGATTTAATAGAAAAAAAGGGGTTATGGGTCTTCTTGTCCGTATTGGCTTGTGCATCTGACAACGTCGTAAATGGTTATTTTACCGTCATCATCTAAGTCGCTGTTGGGGTTAAATTGCGGATCGCCTCGCTTGGAAGCATAAATGCTTGTTATCTTCACGAGGTCGTAAATGTCAACGTCAAAGTCGCCGTCAACATCGCCTTGAATGGTTACAACAACCCAGCTGTCTACGAAAGTGTTGTCTGTTGTGTCTGTTTCGTTCGGAACTGGCCAAGCAACTATGACTATAGTATAGTTGCCCTTGGTGAAGCCTGTGGTGTTCCAAGAGAAGGTAATGATGGTGCTGTTTCCGCTTGCTAAAGTGATGGTTTTTGTTCGGATTGGTGTTGAGTTGGCGTAGGCAGTTACGTTGAAGGCCTCAGCTCGGTCGCCTTGATTTCTAATGGTTGCGTCTATCTGCACGGAGTATCCTTGCCCAACTACAGTCTTTGAGGACAATGCGCTTGCTACCTCTATATCTGGACGTGCCATGATATTCACGATACCATCTACATAGGTGTTGTCTGCTATGTCTGTCTCGCCCAAGACTTGATGGGCTGCACCTTTTATGGTGTAGTTTCCCTTTGTCATGCCTGTCGTGTTCCACGTAAAGGGTAGGATTGAATTGTCGCCTGCAGATAAGTTGGTGACCGTCAGTGTTTCGATATTAGTGGTGTTGGCGTGTATGGACACGTTGAAGGTCTCGGCAATAGTTCCTTCGTTTTGAACAGAGACGGAGATGTTGACTAATTGCCCTATGTATATCTGTAGGGGAGAGCATTGGAGGTCTGTTACAGCTATGTCATGGATAACCAGTATAGTGAAGTAGACCCTGTCTGAAGCAGCCATGTTGCCTGAAGTGTCGTTTGCGTAAACTATTATGTTGTATTGACCGTTAACCAGACCGGTTAGAGTTGAATTGCATTCAACCGTAACGTTTTCCTGATTGTTCACGCTATAACTCATCCAGTAGGGTCTTTCGTCAACTGTGAAAACTACAGGAACAGAATCTAACCCGTATGTCACATTTTCTGGGGACAAGAGGTTTATAACGGGCGGGGTTAAGTCTTCAGGGCCGATGTAGAACTGTGTGCTCTTGCCGTCAACCAGCTTTCCTTCTACAAAAACTAAACCATAGGCTGTTCCGAAGCCGAGACGAGCCCATTTTAGTATAAAGATACGCATAATGTAGTGCTTAGTAGCATTGTGGAGAATGGTTGTATTAAGCCGATCTAAGCCTATGGAAACGTTTGTACAGTCTAAGACAGACACATTTATAGTGATATTTTTCGGGTCAGGAGTAAGATTTCTCAGGCTTATGTTGAAGTAGACAGTCGTTTTTATTGGAAAGTAGTTTTGTGGGACTCCGAATCTATCACAGGAGAAAAAGTCAGTTATCAATACATAGGTTCCTACATCTGCTCCAGCAAGTACACTGAATTTCAAGGACAACAATGGCAATAAAAGAGCCAAGACTATACATTGACGCGTGAGCATGCAGATTTCCCCTCTTTCTCCTTCTCCTCAAGCTGGAATCTTGCCAGGCGGTAGCTTAGTTTTCTACTCATATTTTCTCCTTCAGCTTTTATGGTTTGTGGCAGAAAATGCGCGCGGATATTTTCTTTCTCTCCTTTTTGCAAGCTTATGTTATACCTTCTACTTTCATTTAACGTTTGTTACATTTGATTCTAGAAGAAACTTCTGTTTCTCTCACCATAAAACAGAGAAAATGGGGGTCTGCCGGAGGCATCTCCACTAGCACTTGTAATACACGTTAGGGTTTAATTTTCCACGTTATGGGTTACTTTCTTTTCCTGAAGAACATCAGTCCGTCTTTCTGGCAAACATATTCAAAGCTGCTTCAAACAACTTGCAGGCTTCGTCTAAGCTGTCAGCAACCTTTACGGGAATTCGTCTCGCTTTCTCTTTTTTGCACATACCGCGCTGTGTTATGAACTGAAGCGACAATTCCTTTATCCTGGTCTATGTGGTTTAATTAGAAAATGACATTTACGGAGAGATCTTCTATTGTTATTGTCATACATTACACAAAGTATTTGCTATAACAAAAGAATATTCTGCTCTCATCAAAACCCTAAAAGCTACACCTATTTATCTCATGAGGTATGAATAACATGAAGATTAAGGTAATAAGATTTGAATCTTATCTAAATAGTAAAAAGATCTAAAATGTTCCACAGAGGAACAAATTCTATTTCTTATTTCTCCAATTCTATAATTCGAAAAACTTCAATAAATGTTAGTTTAAACGATGATCTTCTGAATGAAACATTCATACGAATCACGCGTCACTCTTTATTAACAGACCGACAAAGCTTCACTTAGCAAGCCCAAAAGGAGGTGGAAAAAAGATGAAGTCGAAAGTAAAGATTCTCGCCATCACACCAGTAATAGTTGCCGTTGCAAGCGTATTTTTGTATGCGCCATTGACTAACGCATTTCAGCCCAATGGGGATCCAGAATCTGGTGTAGAAATACTCAACGACATGAATTTCGAAGCGCGTTGCAGAGGTAGACCTCGCGTCAAAGCTCGGCGTGGTTGGTGGTTCCTTAATCACTCAGAACCAACGGAAGTTGACGGAGCCGCTGTCGTTCTATTCAAGAACATGCTAATAGTAGACACTGGAGAAGGGCAGATACGAATTCATTTGCCACAAGCATGGACTGTTGACGGAGAAGTAACGATGAGAGAGGAACTCTTTGAAAGTGGCTACTTGAGTGAAGGCGAAACCATAACTGTTAAGGCATTGAGAGCAGATGTAATCGACAAGGAAGGATTATGCGTTTACTTGCTACTGGGCTACGAAATCATCAACGAATCTACAGTCCACGCGTATGCCATCCTACCCTTCAACATAGAAACCTAGGCGCACACTTTTCCCAATTGTCACAAAACAAATTAGCTAGGGCTAAACACGAGCGTAGACGCGATCGCTTGTGTATCTTCCGCTTTCCATTTCCCTTTCTATTTCACTCAAGAGCAATATTCGCTTGAAAGTTGGCGGATGTGTCGAGAACCATGTGTTTATTTTTGACCATGTTGATTTGGCTTCTTTTTCCATGGCTAGATGTAATTCTCTTTCATCTAGCACCCCGTCTTTGTCCAAGTCGTACTCTTGCTTTCTAGACATTATATGCTGAATTTCCTGTTTAGCTAACGCTGGATCGCCGATGTAGAACGCTCTAGCTCCAGACGGCGGTTTTGGTGAAAGTGACAAGCCATATGTTATTTTTGCCAGTGCACTTTGGAGGCTTCTAGGCGAGGTAGTTACATAAGCTGAGTAAGCGTCTGCGTAATGCTCTCGCAGTCTGCTAAGCTTCATCACGCAAAGCAGCGAAATGATGTAGACTACGTAGGAGATTATTCCGACTAAGAAGAACGCAGCTCTTATACTGCCTTCTTTGCCTTTTGAAGAGGAACCAGAAAATCTTGCCGCCGTCCATGTTCCCCGAGCAATAAGATAGGCGAGTAGAGGTAATGCAGAAAGCAGGGTCATCACAATATAGTCCTTGTGTCTTATATGTCCTAGCTCGTGACCGATTACCCCTTTAACTTCTTCCTTGTTCAGCTTTATCAGCAGTCCTTCATGAACTGCTAAAGTCGCGCTGCCAGCTGTTCTCCCGAAGACAAAAGCGTTCGGGGTTTGATCTGGAACTGTGGCTAGTTTTGGCATCGGTATTCTACTTTTGTCTGCAAGTTCCTTTACGGTGGATTCGAGCCAAGGGTTCTCTCCGGGTTTTAGATAGCGTAGGCGTGTTGAGGCTTTGACGATGGCTGGTCCGACAAAATATTGAATTAGTATGAAAATTATTGTGCCAATCAAAGCGAATATCAAGGGGAAATGGAAAATGAACATTATTGCCGCTAAGAATAGGGCGAATATGAAGGCTACTAGAAAAATGGATAAGCTCATCGTAAGCTTCAACTCAACTAGTCTGCCCATTTTCTTTCATTAACGAAATAACAAAATATTGAATTAAAGTTTTCCTAAGGAGAGTAGAGAAAAATTAAAACCGCAAGATTCACGCACAATCTAAACGAAGCAATTAAGCATTGGGAAGGTTACGTTGAATTTTAGACCACAGATTTTCTTCTTTTCTTCGCCGTTATTGTTGCAATCAAAGATACGATCACGAACATACTCATAATTGTGTTGGAGAGAAATTCTGGGATTATGATTACTTTATGTGTTGTATGTGGATATGTGAAGTATATCCATCCATGTGTACCATTATCACATATTGTGTCGTTTATATAAAGG
>Ga0209986_10004957_pt1 | contig 11146 bp, 12 predicted proteins | sample BlataG_FD_183168 | JGI IMG/M metagenome (GOLD analysis project Ga0209986, IMG submission 183168) | Deep subsurface microbial communities from Black Sea to uncover new lineages of life (NeLLi) - Black_00105 metaG (SPAdes) (version 2) | ecosystem: Environmental > Aquatic > Marine > Oceanic >...
GGGCTAAGCCCAGGAGAAAAGCCAAGGCACGTGCAACTTCTGAAGAGCAATGGATTTATATGGCATCAGCAGCTTAGAGGGGACATTTTTACTAAGCAGTTAAGGGGACATATTGACTAAGCTTAAATAGTCGGAGATCCCGAGCTTGCCGCGGGGGCATTGTCGTGAGGCGACGTCTGAAGGAAGCCGAAGTGCAAAGCTATGAGTCCCGCCCAGATTGGCGGGATTGTGTAGCGAAAGTTTACCCTATTGAATTTCCCACAGGGAACCCTATTCAACAGGGTGAATGTCCTTTTTATCAGCCTTTGGTGGAATCTGGGGAGACTTGCCCGCCTCAGGCAGGTCTGTCCAACGGGGCGATGTCCTGCATGCTTGTGGAATCTACCAGTCAGGCCACTGGTAAAACAAGCCTGGGCGTATCGACTGGCTGTCGGTCGGTACGAGCGAATAAGGCAGCAACGATCAAGCAAGGACATAGCGTGTCTTGGAGCAATCCATGGTGTGATTGGGCAGAAGTCAGCAGAGGTCATAGTAGCCAAACGCTCGGAGTAATGCCCGGGACATGGCGAAGGGCCAAACACAGAGTATGGAAAGGAGCTTCTATGTGTTCTCATTACATAAAGAATCCGACAGAGGCGGACGAGTCCGAATGGAGGAGTGAACGTGGGGCATGTCATGGAATTGCCCATTCCAGATGATGACCTTTAGCTTTTCAAAGAGCTATAGGTTATTATTCATTACACGACTACGGTCCGGTTATCTCTGTGAATCCCGCTCTTTAGCGGGAACCCGCACGAGGGTCGAAGATCCCGATTTATCGGGGGTGGTGTGGGGGCTGGGGGAGAGAAACCCCCGGCTACCCGATTGGGTGTGATAGTTTTATTCTGTCTTTTCCTTTGGTGATAATGCGTCCCAGTAATTTTTCATATCGAATATCCCATTGGTGTCGAAGAGGTCTCTCCAGAATTTATCTAGATCCATTTTGCCTCTAGCGTTTAACAAGTGAATGACATATAGATTTTCGGTTTTCAATGCGCATATCTCGCTCAGTTCTGCTGCCTTGCTCCAGCTATCACTAAATGCCCAAGGCCGTTCTTTAGATGGTTTATCAACGGCACTATTGCCAATGAATATTCCCTTATAGTTTTTCTGCCGTAGCGTTCTTCCTCTATCAATCCAATCGAGAAGCTGTTTTCTGCCTTCCTCTGAAAAAGTGTCTGATTTTGTGCTCTTAATTTCCAAAACACCTTCTACTATTGTATCAGCGAGCTTAACTACTATCCAGCCGTCCTCCTTATTATTTTCGACAGGGTCTTCCACATGCGCACCTAAACCCCGAAGAATGTCTCGGACTACCGGTTCCAAAGCAAATTCCCGTTCATAGAGCAGTTTAAGGCATTTTCGGCACTCCTGTCTTTGATCCTGTGCTTTCTCTAAGCGATCAAATGTGTTTTCAAGTTCCCCCTGAATTCGCGTAATTTCATCATCAATAGCCTTTTGTCCTGGAGCCGAAAATTCCGACAACCATTCTGGTTCTGGCAAATTAGTCGCTATTCCACAGATTTCAGTTAAAACGATCTGTATGGTATCGTCTTCGGGCAAGGATATTTTTGGAAGTATAATGATTGGACCAAATTCCTCCACAACACGCCATTCTCGGTATTCGTGTTTCCTATACTGGTAACGAAGGGAAAACGCCAATCCATTTTTGTATCTGTTGTAACAGAAGAAATCCTTACTAAGATTGATGTCACAATCTTGTTTCTCGATGTAATCCAAATTAAATCTTGAACTTAGAGTTTCAATATTAGCGTGACAAGTGGCAAGCGAATAATCCCAACGATTAAGCTTATTGACATACTCTGCATACCGTCGATGGTCATAATCGTTCTTGAAAATGATAGTATCACCAGGTTCTGAATCCCATACAAAATTTATTCCTGACCATGATAGAAACTCCTGCTCATTGCTTTCTTCGCCGTCTTTCTCTCCCTTTTCTTGTTTTTGATTAAGTTTCATTCTAAATTGAGGATTGCCAATAACAATGATCCTACCTCCATTTATCAGAACGTCCATTGTGCTGTGGAAATCGAGAAGAGAGCGGAAATGTTCCCATGCAACCTCCTCTCTGCTACTTTCGTTTTCGAAAGGAAGAAGATCTAATATGATAGTATCATAATCACGGATATTCCTGACTTTCGCTATCTGGCCCCAGAGAAAGCAATCTACCTGCAAACCTTCTGCCGTTCTCTGGTAACCTTTAGCACCAATTAATATTACTTTATGCTTTCGTCTTGCCATCGTTAGCGCATCCTTTATGCAACCCAACGTCAGTATAACCTGCAGCAAAACTGCGAAGATCGGTGGTTGGTTTTCTTATGAATTTGATACGTACAAAAGAATACCTTGTTCCGCCGATGTTTTGCTGTCAGTGTTGATGCTATGGTTATGCAATATTTTTTTATTCTTTACTAAGTATTGGCCAACCAAAATTGGTTCGCCAGGCACTTTCAATTGAGCGACGACCTGTTTTTGAATTAATTAGGTTTTTTACTCTATTCTGCTTATCCTCAGACAATAAACGTATATGATGTTCTGAAAATATTCTTACTTTCCAACTAAACTGACTTAAACTATAGTATTTTATCCCCAACGCACCTGTCTTTTGGTTGTTTAGGGAATAATGAGCTCTCAGACGTAAACGAACATTTTTACCCTCATGCCCATTGTATACAACTAAATGATTATCCTTTCTTTGGTATAGATTTTCAAAGCCAAAAATTTCATTATTATTCCTGCTTACATGACCAAAATCACAACCTCTTTGAGGAAGGGTTGATGGCTTCTTTAAAATAAGTAAATCATCATATGAAATATCACTCAGGACCCAATACCAACCTTTCCCAGATAATTGTTTGTAAGAAAGATTGATTTTTGAACCAATCCAATCTTTCAAAAAGGCATTACTTTCCCATCTCGGAGCATTACCAAATTGAATTTCCGTACAATTTTCCCAAATTGTTTTCGATAGTTTTGATAATGATGTCATTGTTAGAAAGTTATTATTTGTGCATAACGCGGAGTTGAGACGCGGGAAATGCGATAGCGTTTTCCCGTCGATACTCCAACGATTGGTTAAGTTTTACTTCTTACTGATTCTCCGAAATTTGTACCGGATTGTTTTTCGAAATAATTTTGATAGCTACGCAATTTTTTAAAGAGGTCTTCATTACCGAAAGCTTTAGCAACGGCAATGAAAGATAATAATCCTCGGTAGAAGTAGTTCCATAAATCCTCGTAGTGTTCTTTAATCCGTGGTGTCCCAGTCAGCCCGGAAATGCAAAATTTAGGAGGGGTACCACAATAAATGTCCATAATGTGGGGTGAGGCTCCATGAACGAAACCTGAATAAGCCTTACTCACTGTTCGTGAAACTTCGATTCCAAGGCTAGGATTAAATTTTCTTCCAGCTATGCGGGCTATATATGCTCTAATTTTTTTTCTTGGAACCATGGCGCGTTTTTGCGTTGACGAAACCGCTTCATTAGGATTGTCAAACTCTTCTTCGTAAAACGCAGACAAATAGCTCTGATGTAACTCGGTAAACTTGTCAACCGTAAGGCCAAGGGTAAGAAACAAAATATCCTCGTTGAATTCGTCCATCATTCTTTGTATGGCCCCTTGTTCTTGAACGAAGCCATTTTTATGAAGCAACCGGGCAGAATGAAGACCACTGACGACGCGAGCAAGTTTCTGCACAAGAGCTTGATGAGCAGACTGTTCTTTGTAACGATATACAAACCCATGCTTAAAAGGAACGAGGCGTGGGGGTGGTATCTGACTCTCCAAAGATCTAAACGCACTCTCCATAACGGACAAAGTCTGATTAAAGAAATCTTCCATATCTAATAAAACTTAACGGGCTGCTCAGGGGCGGCGCGTTTTATGCGACGTCCCTTGAAGCAGCAAGGTTAGGACATATTCTAAATAGCTAAGTTTAAATCGATGTACAGACCTGATTGTTTTATTTCTTTTGCTAGCTTTAGCTTCCAACCACCTGCATCGTCCATTTGAATATACAAAACACCGTGATAGTCTGATGGAATCTCGACCGAACCTTTACAAAGGCCGCAAACTCGCTTTCGTGATAAACGCCCAACAAAATAACCGAGTTCTAAAATAACATTCTGGCGCGCCCTAGCGCGAGCCTCGTCTGGTTTATCTTTTACGTATCCAATATCATCGGCAGTTAGTAATATTACTGCGTATTCTACGTCAGAATTTTTCTCAAACTTTTCAATAATTGTTCTTCCTTCATTAGGTTGCTCCTGTAATATAACAGGCTCCAATTCCAACTTTTCGAGAAATCGTGCAACAGATTGCTTCGCTTCTTCATTATGGCCGTGGACAAGAAAAACTCGCCTGGTTGTTTCCGAAGGTTGAGTTGTTTGTTTTGAGATGTCTTTTCCGGATAACTCATATAAATCTTCACGTTTTTCTTCAAGACGACTGATAAGTCCTTCTAACAATGAAATCGAATAAGGAATTCCTTCATTTACAAAAATCCGCTGGTACTCATGATCGGAACCGCCGATAAAGCTACCGGTATCAATGGAGAAGTATTCAAAATCATGGGACTCTGGTGATCGGGACCCGTAAATCTCACGAACGGTTTCGCGTACATGTGTCTCGACTGCGTGCTTCCGTCCATCAGCCCAAGGGACTTGATCCTCCTTTAATTTCACAATATCAGAGATCCGGGACCGGATTTTTCGGATTCCGCGTTCTATTTCCTCAAGGGAGAATTCTTTGATCTCAAAAGTGTCTTTCTCTTTTGATGTCTTTCGTTTCAATTTCCGGTCCGCCTTTCTTGATATCTCCTAACGGCTGCGATCAGCGGAAAATAGGCCGCAGGCCCAGTTTTCCGCTGAATTGCATGGTTATGCAATTAGCCTTTAATGGAAGATTATTGTAATAAGAGCTATTTGCCAAAGCACTCATTAATAAGATAAAGCAATTCTTCTTCGACTATATCGCTAGTTATACTTTCAAGTGTGTATTCATTACGCTTACCAGCAGAGCCACCCCGCCCAAGCATCATGGTGCTGACATGAGACCAGATTTTATTGTCATATGTGCCAGCAAAGAAAGTTAGTGAAGGACCGTCGTAAGGTTGCCCATACCTTGGTCGTTGCCCATGAGGATGAATTTCCATTTTTACTTGGGCGGCGGTTGTTCGACCTTTGCCATCCTGCGCTTCTTGACCTTCGGTTATTTCAAAGCTATGGCCGCGGTTTTTAATTGCTTCGCCAATTTCCTCCATGGAGGGTCGGATAACTTCAGCGATTTTTTTGCCAAAATTTTCTAGAAATATTTCATGTTCTGTTTTGACTCTCTCTTGTTCTTTTTTAATCTCAGCTTGTTTCTTGTCATACTTGTCGAAAACACTTTTAAGTTTATTAGTCGTATCGTCTTTCATGCTCTATCTCCTTATATTTTGTGCATAATGGCGCTTTTCAGCGGGCGCGCCTTTTGCGCTCCGCTGCAAAAGCATGGTTATACCGTTACAAATCGATTCCTTTATGTCCTGAGATGGATGTCTGCTCTCGTGATCATTTGCCATGCCAGTTTCGGCAACCTCCTGTCGAGACGATGAACGTACTTCTTATACAGCATGTATGCTTGGATAAACACAATCATCTATTCCTTCACGTAGGGAACTCCTGCCAGTAACTATCGCAATGTGAAGGTTTTGAATCGAACCGAGTTCTTCCCATACATGTTTGACCATATTTATATAATCGGAATGTTCATTAAGAGCCACTGCGCCTGATGAATTGAGGATACAAACAAACATTTTGTGGGAAGCGGAAGAACCCGAGTTCATCTGAGACAACTTGTCATCGTTTTTAAGTTTAGCTGTTGCCCATTTCACTACACTATCGTGAAATATTCTTAGAGCAGAATTGATTGAGGTTGCAACTTCAATCTGAAAATCGACTCCGTTTCTTCTAGCGGAGAAGTCTGGAGAACGCTTAGAACTTGCGCGAATTGGAATAATGTCGGTAAATCCATTATTGTGCAAAAAATGAATTGTGCGTAATTCACCGAGGAGGCTTTCAATCCTTTCAGGACTCAAGTCCTTTCGGTTGAAATCCAATTTCTTCAGCAAATCATCAGGCGACAACGACACGATCTCCGAGCCAGATTTGAATTGGGAGTCGAGAACCTCGAAAGTCTTCTCTGGATGGTTAATCATGGCCGTGTGAAATTGGCTTCCCGAAGACGGCTTCTCCAATAGACGGTCGAAGTATGAGAATAATTGGGCAGGAATATTTGGAAATCGTGATCTATATGAATCTTGGATGGAAGTGATATTCATCATTTTTCTCATAGGTATAACGCCCAAAATCACCTGACGGCGGAAGCCGCAGGCTGTAGCCGATCAGGTGCATTTTGATGTTGGGCCAGTTATGGCACCTCAATAAACCTTACCAAAACGCCCCGTTGCTCTATCTGTTTGATATCTACTTTGTCACGTACAGTTTTCTCCGCGATGCCAATAAGCAAAACACTGGTCGCGCTGTGCAGACCCATGGCGGTCATGGCCTTCTCAAGCCTCTCAATTCGTGACTTGATTGCACTAAGGGTTATCCGATCCCGAGCAAACATTGTTTCGATTGCATACGTGGCACCAGATGATGTTTCTATAAGCGCGTCTAGATCGTAGTTGCGCTGCCGAATGTGTCTTCTCTCAACAGAAACTTCGCCCTGGAGAGATGCAAAGAAGGTGTCGATGAGACGGTTTTCGATAGACGCTGCCAGAGAGTAGGTCTTTCTCGGGCTTCCTTTCTCTCTATCGATTCGGACAGCTCCCTGCAGTGCAAGTTCGTAAAGCAACTGATCTGCAAGCGCAGTTGTCACCCTTAGATGATGCGCCAAGTATGTGATACTATTTACGGGGTCGCGGTCTGCGAGTAGCTCTTTAAGGATCTGCTTCTGCTCATCGGCCTTGTGCGTTTGGTAGTCGGGCGAAGCAGGCACTGGCGGCGGAGGTGAATGCTGAGCGAGACTCTTCTCCAAAAGCGGCAGAACACCTTGATACAACTCGTCTCGGTAGGCCTTCACCTCGGCAATGCTGAAGTTCTTGGACTGACTGGTCCTGGAATCATAGCGGTCATGGTGCTCAAAGCACAGGAAAGCCAAGTTGTCCAATGCTGCGTTAGCGTTGTCACGATCGAGGTGCGCAATCTGGCCGGCCTTTACTTGGACATCTCTGAAAAGTCCAAAGCAGATACAACAACGCCGCCGCGACGATGTCAGCACTTGCATCTCAGTGTCAGCCGGGATTTTCTTCCTTTTCATTTGCACAGCACCTTGCGAAGGCCCAACGCTCAGCTTGAGGGGCTGACAAATGAGCGCAGCGAATTTGACAGTCCCGCTCCAAGCTGTGGTTGGGCATTCAGTTTTTGCTTACTGGTAGTAATTTTGCCATACGCTCTAAATCATCGGCTACCATCCCCATGCCTATGGGGTTTGTAGGATGCTCATAAGTACGATATTCCCTTTCATTTTTAGAACCTTTTGGCAGTCTAGATAAAAGTTCGTCTCTGAGAAGAATTGCATCTACCTTGAATCTAGTATCATAATCTGCACTGGTTTTCAGTGAATCCATCATTGATTTCTTTGTTTCTTCATTCCACGCTTTTTGCCGTTCTTCTTCAGATAACTCTTTATAGTTCTGTCTCCAGCCAGAAAATAATATCTCTCTTTGAGTTTTATCTCTTTCTGACAAAAACGTTCGCAGTGTTTGAACAAGATTTAGAGCTTTTTCTTGTAATTCTTTGTTTGTTAATTTTGTAAATTCAGTTGCATCTGTAGGTATTAGATGGAGCCTTTCACGATATTCTGTAATTTGTTCATTTTTTACCTCTATTCGCTCTTTATGGATAGACAATTGTTCTCTCAATAAATCGATTATTCCCTGATGGCGCCAACTTGAAGCTAGATATGCTAAAGAAAAGGCCAAAACTAAGAGAATGATAAAAGTGAAAGGGGCTGAAGATATCGTACTCCATTCATTCTTGATGAATTCAATAATTTTTTCCAAGGAGACGCCTCCTTAATTTATGATGCCCAACGCCCAGCTTGAGAGGTGCGAATGAAGCGCAGCGTAATGAGCATCCTTCTCCAAGCTGATGTTCGGCGGATCTAAGCCGCCTTAGGTCACAATTGTTTCATATTCGATCGGCAGAGAAAACCGCTTTCTTAGCCGAAGGATGTACTCTTGTGCGTCCTGATCAATCGGGCTCTCACCAACGACGATAAATCGAGTCGGCTCTTGCGCTCCCGGCCAATAACCGTATTCCAAGAGTTGTCCAATCGCTGCGCGTAGACACGCCCTCGGTGTCAACGCAGTCTTGATTTCGTAGAACCAATACTCACCTTTTATCGTGACCACCATATCGATCAGCGTACCTACCCCACTCGGCTGTTCTGCCCTGACGGTGTCTATGCTATACTTTGTCGTCAGCCGCTTATATAGCGCCTCCTGAAGAAGATTGTGACGAAGGTCGAGATCAAGCTCCTTTTCTGTGAGAGTGACTTTTGCTGTAGTTACCTTCTTGGAATATCCAGGTTTGAAGGCAAAGTCGCTTTTGGGGAGTGGTAAAGGCGCGGTCGTCCCTGCACTTTCTACATATTGATACAAGGCTAAAAGGCGGTCGAAATCATTTAGAATCTTTTCATAATCGATTTTGTTTGCTGGCTGAAGTTTTCCCAGAAAGACGAACACGCAGTTCTTAACAAGCGCCGTAGGGATCTTACCCACTGGATAGTCTGAACTTCGCTCGGAGTTGTAATGCCACATTCTCATATCGCTGAAAATATCGGCATTCAATTCTATGAAATCGTTAAATAACTTGACTTTTGGAACCAAAATATCAATAGATGGAAGTGTCTGGCTAAGCTCAAATGAGAAAGCAACACCGTGTCTGAGGTCATCTCCGTGATCAACATCCTCACCGATGTTGAACTGTAGCTCTTTCCGCCCCCCATGATGAAAGGCCCAGCTTTCAAACGTTGTTTGTACACTGAAGATCTTATCTCCTGGACGACGGTTCAATCCCTTCAATTGTGTGCGAATGTCTTGAAGCCTCCCGATTGGGTGTGCCGATGCCAGTTCGTTCAGCTCGCTTGCGATATCCGGGATGTTTATGGCCATGGCTTTACTCCCTCTCTCCATCCTATCAATGACATTGAGTCATGTCGCCGAACGCCCCGCTTGAGCGGCAGCGTAAGCTGTCGGCTCGAAGCGGTTGTTATGTGAAAGGTTTGAATATGTTTAAACAAGCCGATCCAGCCGATTGGTTTATGCTCTTGGTTGCTATTATAATTATATGGCTATTGTGATTATATGGCTTCCGATCATTTTATAAATTTTAAGATAAGCGCCAAGACCGCTATGGAAAAACTTAACAACCACTTCCAATGCTTTCGACAAAATTCTTTAAGAGTATCCAATATTGTATTGATTCGTGATGGAGCGTGGAGCGTTAACCTGGATTCGCTATGACTAATTTCAATAGAACCGTGATACCATTGTTTTATTTTATCTCGTATGTTTTTCATTTTTATAATGGGCACATAACGGCTCCGCATCACCTGCGCCCAAAACCAACAAGCACTTGGCAAAAGCGAAGTTTTACACTGAAATGGCAAAAGAGAAAAACGCCCCGGCTTTGGGCGTCAGAGTGAATGCGATTGTTCGCCGCTCATTTCTCTCTTGGTTGGTAAATGTCGTCTGGATAAGGCAATCTACCATTGATGTCTCGGACAAAAGATAGATGCCTGCGCAATTCTTCCTTCCATTCGTCAAAGGACCCTATGTCGCGGGCCTTGAATGCATGAATGGCGTTCCTGCGTTGTTGGATAAGTTGGACATATGGATTCCAGTCACTTTCTACAGTCCAAATTCGCTTCACAAAAAACTGGCGCAAGGGCTCTATACTGGAGCCATCCGGGTCTTGTAATCTTCCTCGTTGATTTCTGATGGAGTCTGAATCAGCGGAATAATCCTTGTACCAAACAGAAAGGAACAATTTCAGCTGGCCTTCGACGAGGGCGCCTATGTTAGCCCATGCCAGAATCAGATCCCCATCTGACGATGAACAAAGCCACATGCGTAGGCTCGATGAGAGTGATGCTTGCCATTCCAGCATTGACTTGTTGAGAAGTCCGGCTGCTTCAAGTGGTGCCCAGCCGTAAGCGGACTTCCAGAAATCCATCATCCGTGTTGTGAGTTTTTCGATCCTGTCGCACAACTCCTCATACGAAAATCCTAGGGTATCTCTATTTGGTATCATAATTTTCTTGGCGAACGCGGCGCCTGACCAGCGGGCGCGGTTTTTAGCCCGTCTGCGTCCAGGCGCATGGTTAGGAATTCTGTAATTTGCGGATTAAATTTGTGTAATTCCGTGACATGAAATAGTACCCAATGAGAAAGCAGCTGATTAAGAAAAAATTTAATACCATACTAACTGTTTTTTCAGTAAAATGGGTTATGTAGAGTTCCTTTGTTTCCATTATGTTTTTTAAAAGCATTGATTTCAGGGAAATCTCTTGGTTTGTTTCAGGATTTATTTCCTGGTCGAGAAAAGAATATGATTTTTCCCAGGTTTCTTTTAAACTATTTATATTGTTTATCATAAAAGGGACAGGTACTATCGAAAGGCAAAGAAAAAAAATACCACCCCAAAGTGCCCACTTTCCCATTTTTTCATGTTTGGGCGATAAGATTCTCTTTTCTATTTTTGTTAATTCCATATTTTATATTCCTAACGTATAGTATTAAGCAGAAAAAAATCTGTATATTAACGCTATATATTTTCTTTATAATATGGTATTGTAGCGTTTAATACAGCTTTAAAAGGAATATATTGTGGCATATAAGAGAGAACATGTAAAGGAAAGGTTTCGTCCAAAACCAGGTAAGCTTTTAGATCAAGTGCGGGAGGTAATGCGTTATCATCATTACGCAATCCGTACAGAACAAACGTATGTAAAATGGATATCGGATTATATCCGCTTTAATGGGACCCGGCACCCTCGGGAAATGGGTAAACCGGAGATCGAACGGTTTTTAAGT
>Ga0209986_10004958_pt1 | contig 11146 bp, 7 predicted proteins | sample BlataG_FD_183168 | JGI IMG/M metagenome (GOLD analysis project Ga0209986, IMG submission 183168) | Deep subsurface microbial communities from Black Sea to uncover new lineages of life (NeLLi) - Black_00105 metaG (SPAdes) (version 2) | ecosystem: Environmental > Aquatic > Marine > Oceanic >...
GGCAAAGAGGAGCTTATGTTGATTTCCGAACAGCAGGACATTGAGATAGGTCAGAAATATGCTCCTGAAGTCGAAAAACAGATGGCCAGAAGAATCGCCGATGAAAGTCTGCAAAACTATATTGACCAGGTCGGGCAAAAAATCATCCAGGCTAACTATACACGCGATTTTGAATATCACTTCACGGCATTGAACCACGAATCAGTTAATGCATTTGCCCTGCCCGGCGGCTATGTCTATATCACAAAGGGAATGCTCGAGAAATTGACCACCGAAGCCCAATTGGCAGCAATATTGAGCCACGAAATAGTACATATTGTTGCACGAGACGTCTCAGCCGCAATGAGCCGGCAGATTGGAATAGAGCTCTTACTTTCCGCCGTAGCTTCAGAGAGCACCCCCGGGGGCGTTTTAACCGCCGCAGACCTGACACGCCAAATCCTCGGCCTTCAATTTAGCAAAGAGGATGAGAAAGACGCTGATTTGGGCGGCCTCGATTACATGGTTTGGGCCGGATATAATCCTTACGCAATGGTTGAGACTATGCAGATGCTCCAGGCTCAGCAAAGAGTCAGGCCGATTGAATTCTTTTCAACGCATCCAAGTCCTCAAAATCGTATAGCGTATCTGACCGAAAAGATTCAAACTGACTATCCTGACCTCGCACCGTTAAAAAACGGAAAGGACGAGTATCACAGGCACGTCTTGAGCACACTCAAATAAAAAACACACCTGCCCCATTGCTTAGAGTGTCGTCCACTCTAACGGCGTCATTTCGAGCGCAGTCGAAGGACCTGTCCCTACTGTCATTTCGAGCGCAGCGCAGCGGAGTCGAGAAATCTATTAACTTACTCACTCTATTCCTTTAATAGCTGGTCTTAGCTAAAATAGCACCATGAAAACATACTACGTGTACATCATGGCAAGCAAGTCCGGAACCCTCTACCTTGGGATAACAAACAACATCAAGAGAAGGGTTCACGAACACAAAAATCACCTAATCCCGGGTTTTACCGATAAGTACGATGTCGATCGATTGCTTTATTTTGAAACAATAACAGACTCCTCCTCTGCAATCAAACGCGAAAAGCAAATCAAAGCTTGGAGTCGACAGAAGAAGGTAGCTCTCATTGACAAACTGAATCCCGGTTGGAACGACCTCAGCGCAGACTGGTTCGACTAACCCTCCGTCATTTCGAGCGCAGTCGAAGTACCTGTCCCTACTGTCATTTCGAGCGCAGCGAAGCGAAGTCGAGAAATCTATTACAAATTGTCATTCCCGCGAAACTTGTCCTGAGCGAATTTATACTGAGCGGCGCCGAAGTAGTCGAAGGAAGCAGGGATCCACTCCGTTCCGCAGTTACCAATCATCATTTAACCAATCACCATTCACTAAGTATTCAAGGAAGTTTTCCGCTCTCGGGTGCAGGTCGGTATTCAAGAAGATATCATATCAAACGTTTTCGGGGACCTCGAATTCTTTACGGTATTGGCGTTTAAGAAATTTGTTTGCCTGGGGACTGTCGATGAATTTCTCAGTGGCTGCGTCAAAGGAAAGGGTTTTATTGCCCAAACGGTACGCGATGTTTGCCATGTGCATCATGCAGCAGGAGTTGTGGACCAGTTCAATATGAGCGTTTGGAAGCTTTCGAGCTTTGAGCGAGTCGATGAAGTTTTTCTGGTGGAAAGGATCAGGGTGTCGGCCGTATTGTTTTTCGACGACTTTTCCGCCCTGAGTCATCGAGACCCATCCACCGCCCGTTCTACCGAGGATCATCATCTCCTTGGACCCGTAAAGTTCGATGCGTGTGGCGTTTTGGGTCCAGTACGGCAGCAGGTCGTTTCGGCGTATTGTGCCGGAGGTCTTTCGCATGTATTTTGGATAGCAGGAATGTTCTACTGTCATTAAAAAGTTGTCGAACTGGAAGCAGACTTCGAGCAGGTCCGGCATTTCTGAGTCGTCGTTGTAGCGGAATCTGCCTCCGGCGGCAGAGACGGCCTTTGGTAGAGGTGGGCCGCCCATTAGCATTGTAGCGATATCGACCTGATGTATACCGTCGTCTATGAAATCGCCACCGCTAAAGTCCCAGAAATGCTTCCAGTTCATACTTTCGATGATAATTTCGTGATAAGGTCTTTGTGGGGCTGGGCCTATCCATTTGTTCCAATCGAAGCCTGCCGGTGGTGTGATACTTTTGCCCAGGTTGAAATCTCTTCTTGCGGGTTTAAGGTTGAAGACTTTTACGAGGTGTATATCGCCGAGTTTGCCGGAGTTGATGTATTCGATTGCTTTTTGGATATATGGTACGCTTCGGTTCTGGGTGCCGACCTGTACTATACGATTGTATTTTCGTGCGGCTTTTACCATCTGTTGACTTTCCCAGATGCAGTGGCAGTGAGGTTTTTCAACATATACGTCTTTACCAGCCTGACATGCAAGAATCGTAGGCAATGCATGCCAATGGTGCGGGGTGGCGACAACCACTGCGTCAACGTTTTTATCTTCGAAAACATCTTCCATTAGCTTTGTAGTTTTGGGTTTTTCTGCCTGGACATCTGCGAGGAACCGAACGGCTTTTTGGATGCGTTCGGGATGCAGATCGCACAGATAAACCAGTCTTGCACCATGTTCGATCAAACCACGAGCTACGTATCGGCCTCGGTTCCCGCAACCGACCAATGCGATATTGACGCGTTCGTTTGCGCCGAGGGCTTTCGTTGTTGTCATTGGCAGGGCGGCTAAGCCGTAAAGGCCGGCAGCGGTTTTTACAGATGTATCAAGGAAAGTTCTTCTTGTCATTTTTTTCATGATTCAAACTCCTCGTTTATGTTTAAAGATAAACTCTAATCAATTGGCAATCCGCTTGCTCTTAAGACGGCTTCGTGCACAATCAAGTCGTGGCTTGGCGGATATCTGTTTTCGATTTGTCCGTTTATGACTTTCGCGAAATCGACAAGCAAATCGTCGTAGCGGCCGGTCATTTCCGGCAGTTCAACAGGATAGTATCCTTTTTTGAATTTGCCCCGATTCTGATCCAGGGCAAGCATAAGTTTTGTTTTTGGCTTCTCGAGAGGTTTTATTTCGACAGTTCCCTTGTCGCCGCAGACATAGAACTGGCGACGTTTGGAACCTTCGACTTCGACCAATGCGCTGCGAATAGTGGCAGTGGCTTTTGGATATTCGAAGACGGCGAGTTGATTGTCATTTAGGTTATCCTGGTCAGGTTTTGTTTTTCTTGTAAAGGCGGTGATATTGTCAGGTTTGCCCATAATAGTTATCAGGGGGTCTATGAGATGGCCTCCGAGTTCATACATTGTTCCGCCGGGATATTGAGCGAGATTTTTTCTACTTCGTGCGCTTGTGGTCTTGCTCATGACGCCGTGTATTTCGAAGATATTACCGAGCCAGCCTTTCCTGACGGCATCGAAGCAGAATTGAAAGCCGGTGTTGTTTCTGAACATATAGCCCATCTGTAAAGTGAGCTTTTGACGCGTCATCTCATCGAGCAGGGTTTTGAATTGGCTATGCGATTCACTGCCAGGTTTGTCCATGTGGATGTGCACACCTGATTTTGCACAGATCATTGACGTGGGGACAAGGTCTTTATTGTATGTTTCGACTGCAACTGCTTTGAGGTCTTTGGCATTGAGAAGCTGCTCGATACTTTCGAACCAATGCAGGCCTTTATAAGCATTTCTTTGCATGGCTTGTTTTTTCTTTTCCGGACCAGGTTCAAAAATGCCAACGACTTCGTAATAGTCGGTAAGTTTGCGGAGCGATTCCATTTTGCCTCGTGCGTGGCCATGGGTGGTACCGACCTGGGCGATCTTTATTCTCGGAGGTTTTTTGATGGCTGATTTAGCGAGGATTTTTGGCGTTTCTATGCCCAAGGCGATGGTTCCGGCCAGGGCAGTGGATGATCTTAAAAAGCTTCTACGCGATACAGGGTTTTTTAATGTCATCAAAATTCTCCTAAAGAAAACTTCCTTACACCTCGATACTATACCAAAGTTTTGTACTAAAGCAAAACGCTGAATTTGATAATTTGCTTAAAATTGGTTTGCTCGAGTCCCTTTAAGTAAGCTATTATGATTCAAGAAGCAGCCATAAAGCTTGAATTTTCAAGACGGACTTAATATTATATTAGAAATGAAGCTCAGCCGTGTAACTGAGCAGAAGTAAATGGGAAATTCCAGTTTAGATTTTGAAGGGCTTAGATAATGAAAAGGTCATATCTTTGCGTAACGATATTGCTGAGTATGAACATTTATGCTTTTGGGGGTGCTCCTTGGCAGAGACTGTTCAACGGAAAGGACCTTTCGGGCTGGAAGATACGCGACGGTCAGGCTAAGTTCTATGTTCAAGACAATATGATCGTGGGCAAGACTGTATTGGGCCAGGCTAACAGTTTTCTTTGTACTGATAAGGATTATGGTGATTTTATCCTTGAATTTGAGATGAAGATCGATGACGGGCTCAACAGCGGGATCCAGATCCGAAGTGAAAGCAGAGAAGATTACAAAAACGGCAGGGTTCACGGCTACCAGGTAGAATGTGACACAACCAGACAGATAGGGACAGGCGGTATTTATGACGAGTTACGACGAGGCTGGCTGTACAAGATGCAGAATAATCCCACTGGACAAAATGCTTTCAAGGTCAGCGGTTGGAATAAGTTTCGGGTTGAGGCAACTGGAAGTCGTATCCGTACTTTTATCAATGATGTGCCTTGCGCGGACCTTATCGACAATATGACGGAGAAGGGATTTATAGGATTGCAGGTTCACTCAATCAAGAAACGAGAACTGGCAGGCAAAAAAGTCTGCTGGCGAAAACTGAGGATAAAGACTGAGGGACTGGGTCAGGGGATATCCAAAGAATATCCAGATATGGTTCAAGTCAATATGATCCCAAATTATCTTTCGGACAAAGAAAAGCAAATCGGGTGGAATTTGCTGTTTAACGGAAAAAATCTATCCGGGTGGAAAATTCGTGACGGCAAGGCACCATTCTTCGTGGAGAACGGTGCTATTGCGGGACAGACTGTTGACGGCCCGTCAAATACCTTTCTGTGTACCGAGCAAGAGTATGGAGATTTTATTCTTGAGTTCGAGATAAAGATCGATGAAGGACTCAACAGCGGCGTTCAGACCCGCAGCTTAAGCAGAGAGGATTACAGGAATGGACAGGTTCATGGATACCAGGTTGAGTGCGACAGCTCAGACAGGGCTTGGAGCGGCAGTATTCTTGACGAAGCAAGAAGAGGTTGGCTCTATTGTGTTGAAAGAAATCCAGGTGCCCGGATTGCTTTCAAAAAAGGTAAGTGGAATAAGTTCAAAGTGGAGGCCTATGGAAATAACATCAGAACTTTTGTTAACGGTATTGAGTGTGTCGATATGATCGACGATATGACTTCGAAAGGTTTTATCGGTTTGCAGGTTCATCGTATTGGAAGCAGAAAAGAACTTATCGGCAGGAAGGTCCGTTGGAGAAATCTGAAAATATTAACATCCAATGTGAAAGAACACTTATCCGAAATGAACCACTCTGTTCCTCAGGTCAACTTGATACCAAACACACTTTCTGAAAAGGAACAAAAGCAAGGCTGGAAACTGCTTTGGGACGGCAAAACTGCGAGTGGCTGGCGCAAAGCGAATCTCGAGAGTTTTCCAGGAAAAGGCTGGAAGATACAGGACGGGGAGTTGATTGTTGTTGCATCGGGAGGTGACGATTCACTGCGCGGCGGGGATATCGTAACAGAAAAAAAGTTTAAAAATTTCGAATTGCAAGTGGAATTTAAGCATACCCCCGGTGCCAATAGCGGGATCAAGTATTTTGTTAATCCCCAGTTTTATGAGGGTAAAGGATCGACTATAGGATGTGAGTACCAGATACTCGATGATGACTATTATCCTGATGATAAAAAAGGTCTTAAAGGTAACAGGACACTTGCTTCGCTTTTCGATTTGATACCGGCAGAAAACGATTACGGCAAAAAGGTCAAGAAGTATGATTGGAACAGGGCATGGATCATTGTAAAAGGCAACCACGTCGAGCATTGGCTTAATAATATGAAAATGGTAGAGTATAAGAGGGGCACGCAAATGTGGCGGGCGCTGGTGGCTAAGAGCAAATATCACGTATGGCCTAATTTCGGCGAGGCTGAACAGGGACACATACTTTTGCAGGATAATGGCGACGAAGTTCATTTTCGAAGCATAAAAATAAAAGAACTTGACTAAACTTTTTAACCTGTCACGGAGCCGCGATATATTTCTGAAAGATTCTGTCTGAGTCTATCTCAGGGTCAAAAGCTCCTCCCTTGTATTCTTCGTTTTCCAAAACCTCCTCGATGTTTTTCAGTGCATCAGGTGGCAGTTTCGTATCAGCGTGCAGAAAGAACAGGACTCCAGCCCAGGCTGTTACGCAGCCGTTTCATTTATCACATCACTTGTCGCCGTTGCCGGTGGCGAAGGCAGGTTGTTGGATTTTTCCTCTCTCGCTGCGGAAAAGTGTTGGCGTGGGTTCTATGCCTTGATAGATTATATTCATGTCTTGGTTCGGTTCTAATATAACAGGCAAGATATTCAAAGTCGGCAAGAAATACGGGTTAGCATTTCTTGTTGGTTTTGTTTTCGCCATATTGTGCTTTGTTGGGATTAATACAGCAACGGAGCCCGCATCAAAGTCGGAGTTCTGCGGCAGCACGTGCCATGAGATGAAGGCCGCATACCGGAACTGGGAGCTTTCTATACATGGCGCCAACAAATACGGATTCCGTGTTGAATGCGTCGATTGCCACCTTCCGCCGAAAGATGAGTATTTTCGACATGTCGCCACCAAGGCATACGAGGGTAGTAAGGATGTCTTCAAGCACATGGTATCAAGCCGGTTATGCCCAGACGTTCCAAGCAAAGACAAGGCAATTGCACATTCGATAGCCAGAGCTACAAGAGACGATGCGTCATCGAGCAATGCATTGGCTGGCTAAAGGAATGCCGCCGGATTGCCACTCGCTTTGAGAAACTGGCGGTCAGTTTCCTAGCCATGTTCAAGCTGGCTATCATTCAGCGATATCTTAAACTGGCGTTTTCAGACACAGCATAGTCAAAAAGACTATATACATTATATGACCAAACCTCTTGATTTCAACTTTCCTTTTCGCACAAAAAAAGCCCGACTAAAAAAGTCGGGCCTGAAAAAATTAATCATTCGTATCTCTACGCTTCGCTTACAGAGCAGCACACAGCACCATCAGAATCTCAGGAATGACCAAAAAAGACGCCGGGCAAGTCAGCCCCTCCACTCTCCATTCCTGTCGTTGCTTATCCGCCGCCGCGACGTGCTTCCGCCTTCTTCTTCCTGTTCACCTCTGTCTGGCTATAGCCGCATTTGGGACATCTGTCTGCGAAATCACGAGGAATAGAGCCCCTTTCAAAGACCAGCCCGCAATTCGCGCATTTTTCAGCTCTATAAACACTTGGCTCTCCGCACTTCTTGCAGGTTAACGCCGGCGCCGCCAGTGTCCTCGGGTCTATATTTTCTTCTATAAACTCAAAGTACTCTTTCAAATTCATTTGATATTCAGCGCCACACTCCTCATTACGGCACTTGACCCAGGTCATCTCCTTTTCAAACGGCGATAAATCATGTCCTCTACGTCGCCTCGCCTTAATAGTTATTGCACCGGCCACAACCAAACACACAACAATAACGCCGAGCATAATCGTCTTTTTCATGCTATCTTCCATACCAAGACCTCCAAAATAATAGGCAACAATCTCCTTAGCAACTTACATTGATAAGTTATTACTTATTGCATTATCTGTCAAATACTTATTTTCCATTATCTATGGCCCGCTAAATATTTATCGGCATCCCCGCACGACGGCAGGCCATCTGTAAAATCCTGCACGGCTCTTCCGGCATACCCGTGCGAGCCGAAAGATATGCTGATTCAATAACCGCCATACCCTTCAAATTCTCCCTGCCGCCGCTGCAAAGCTTGTTTTTATCGGGCGATAAAATACTCAGAGCAAAGTTCTCCAGCAGTTTTGTCATACAGAAAAGCTCATCATTGTTATATTCCAATTCCTCAGTAATCCTCCCAGGACTGTCGCTGACGGTGAACCGAGCCTCGCTGACTGTTAGAATCTTATCTTTGCCATAGACCTTCAGAAACTCTCGCCCCGGCCCAATCCCCGTGCGCCGAGACGCTATTAGATTGCCGACAAAGGCATCCGCAAATCTCATCGTTACCACAGCCGTATCTTCTGTCAAATATTGCCGCTGTTGTCTATCGCCGGCCGCGCTCGTATTCAACGAATAAACCTGCTCAGGGACATCAAAGTTCAAAACTATCTGGTCGATTATTTCGTAACAGTTGTGCAGCAGCACACCCCCGCCGGCCAGTTTCGGGTCAGTCTGCCAGGCAGGGGCCGGCTGACCGCCTGCAGCGCAGATGGCGGTTATCAGAAAAATTTGCTCGATCCGGCCTTCCTCCAGAAATTCTCGTAAAGCAAGAAAGCCTCGCACAAAACGGTTTGCGTTCCCAATGGCAAACTTTATATTCTCCTCTTCGGCAAGGCGGGCAAATTCCACCGCTTCTTCAAAGTTTCTCGCAGCAGGAGACAGCTTAAGTATGTTGAATTTCTTTTTCATCGCCACTCTGATATGTTCATCGCAACTGTACATACCGGCAGCAACTAACAAACAATCAAGCTGATTTTGTATTATCAATTGCCTGTAATCATCGTACGCTGTGCAGTTGTATCTCAGAGCAGCCTTCTCGGCAAGCTTGCTGTCTCTGTCCGCGACAGCCTGAAGCTGGAAATAATCGATTCGAGATACTGCTTCGAGCAGAAGCTCTCCCCTGTCGCTGAGGCCAAGTACCGCTGTTCTTAATTTCTTTCCGCTCATAATCTACAAATTGCCCACTTCTCACCACCAGCTTATAAGATGCGCAAAACCTGCTTTCTGTTCCTCCAATTCTACACTTCTTCTGCCAAAAAGAAACTATAAAAACCATCTGCTTTTGTGCAGGCTGAAGCAAAGCGCAAGTCCCGAGCGAAGTCGAGGGAAATCGCTCAAATCCGCGGGTAGTGCCGACCAAATTTCAAATTTTTTCAAAAAAATTTAACTCACCTTTATAAAAGAGCTTATAGACCCACACCCGGTTGCCCAAAAGCCTTTTTTCGGCGCAAATGCGCAAGTTGAGCAATTCTGTTCGGCACAACAATTGCTTTCTGATTTGGGGGGAGAAAAAAAATTTACAAATTACCTATTTTAACTTGCGCTTTTTCTAAGGGTGTGCTTAAATCGCCCACATGGAAAAGAAAAAGCAAAAAATAAAACAAAGCGACCTTCAAGGATTCAAATATTTTAAGAAACTCTCGCAGATGCTTGAACGTCTGCACAATGCAGGCTGTCAAAGGGATCGGGCTGGCAATCGCATTCTGCACATGAACCAGTATATGACCCTACTGCTGCTGTGCATGTTCAGTCCAATAGCAAAATCACTAAGGTCAATGCAGCAAGACAGCGAACTGAAAAAAGTGCAGAAGAAACTGCGCGTGCCACGTAGTTCCTTAGCTTCTCTTTCGGAAGCAGCCCGTGTTTTTGACAGTGACCTGCTAATTGAGATTATTGGTGAACTTGTCCTGCAGCTCAAACCCATCCCACATTCAGCAAGTCTGGCTGACATCAAAGCCATCCTGACAATTGTTGACGGTACTTTATTAAAGGCTCTACCCAAAACAGTTGATGCTTTCTGGGGCGAAAGAAATGCCAATGCGTTTAAGGCCCATGTCCAATATGAATTGCTTAAAGCAGTACCGGTTAAGTGTCAAGTGACTGATGGCAAAGCCAGCGAAAAGGCTGTTTTAGCTCAAAACCTTGAGGGCGGCAGATTTTATGTGCTGGATTGAGGCTATGCAAAGTATGAACTTCTTCAGCAGATTATTCGTGCTGAAAGTAACTTTGCGTGTCGTATAAACGATGATTCTGTTTTCGAGATTATAGAAGAAAGACAACTCGATAGCGATAGTCTGCGAGCGGGTATCCGCAGGGATATGATAGTTCGACTGGGTTGTGAATCTGTACGAGATGACTTGAAACAGCCGGTACGGGTAATCCAGTTAAAGACCACCGAACAAACCCAATATAGCAGCCACACGTTGCCGGAACGCGGCATCAAGAAACCTGAGAAAAGCCTGATTTCTACGGAAACGTCCAATCTGTCTGATGAAGGAATAGCGTTGATTTACAAATGCAAATGGCAGCGGGAAATATTTTTTAGATTCTTCAAACATATACTTCGTTGTCGACACCTGCTAAGTTACTGCGATAACGGAATTGAACTTGAAATATACGACGATATTATTGCCTGGCTGCTGATAGCGTTATACACCGGACGAAAGCCTACCAAGCGAAAATACGAGATGTTTTGCTGCTATTTGAGTGGCTACGCTGATGAAGAGGAATTAACCGCTCACATTGAGCGACTTAAAAAAACAGAGCTGTGATTAGCGACAAAGCCGGGCTACGTCTTGACCGACGTGGCGGTTTGTGCTGCGCTGAGATAGCTGCTGCTAATGCCGAATCACTGCTTGTTCATGCTTCACCGCCTGAAACCGGGACTGTGCTGCCACAAAACCACTGATAGCAAATAAAGTGCCGAACAGAATTGCATTTTTGCCCAACTTTTCACAGCAACTTGCGCAAATAGTTCGAAAACTTGCGTGTTTGTGCGCGAATTTTAACGCATTTGCGAATAAACTTGCGCAAATGATTCGAAAACTTGCGCGTTTGCGCGCGAATTTCCCCCAAAAATTCGCCTTTAGGTTAAACCCCGGCCGCAAATTTGACCGATGCAAAACTTGACACTCGCCCGCGATATGGTTATTTTAGCGTAAATTCTCGTGGTGTTTTTAATTTTAGGAGGTCAGTTTGAGAGTTCTTTCTGGCATACAACCATCCGGCCGACTTCACATCGGCAACTACTTTGGCGCAATGCGCCAGCATCTCCAATTCCAGACCGAGCACGACTGCTTTTATTTCATCGCCGACTACCACGCCCTAACGAGCAATCCTTCACCGGCCGAGGTTGCCCAGCACATTCTTGATGTGGCAATAGGTTACCTTGCT
>Ga0209986_10004960_pt1 | contig 11143 bp, 14 predicted proteins | sample BlataG_FD_183168 | JGI IMG/M metagenome (GOLD analysis project Ga0209986, IMG submission 183168) | Deep subsurface microbial communities from Black Sea to uncover new lineages of life (NeLLi) - Black_00105 metaG (SPAdes) (version 2) | ecosystem: Environmental > Aquatic > Marine > Oceanic >...
ATTAATGTGAAACAAGGGCTCAGAAAGCGGCATCTCATTTTTGGAAGGCTCAGCAAAACCGAAAGCCTTTTAAGTCGGGTTGGGATATAGACAATGTTACCCTACAAAAAGGGGAAATAAAAAGAAAGGAGGAAAAAAAAGATATGGCCAAAGCTATAGAAGATAAGATAGACTTGTACGACGACAGAGGCAACGTACTGGCGAGCGACGTGCCGTTAGACGCAATCAGTCCATTGAGAAACTCAGCGATAAGGAAAATAGTCAATCTAACCATACGAACAGGTGCGGTTGACATGGCGAAGCTGGACAAGAAGTTGAAGACAGGGGAAATAGGGGGCAAAGGCATGGTAATCCGCGGCGTAGGCAGGGACATCAATGTACTTGGCAACGTGGAAGCGATAGCGGAACAAGTGGAAGACATGATGCGCGTGGAAGAAGGCGACGACACGAAGGTCGAGTTGATAGCAGGAGGAAAGCGGATGCTGACGCAGGTGCCAACGGCGAGGATTCTGAGCGACTACTCGGTTGGTCTTACCGCGGCAATGGGTGCGCTGACGCATGCGATAGTTGACGTCTGCGACGTGAGCATGTGGGATGCACCGTACGTGCATGCAGCAGTATGGGGAATGTATCCACAGGACCCTGACCCAGCAGACGGAGCGGTGAAGATGCTGGTGGATATACCGATGAAGAACGAGGGACCGGGATTTGTGCTGAGGAACATACCGGTGAACCACTTAGCAGCGACGGTTCGGAAGAGAGCGCTGCAAGGCGCGGCGTTGACAATGATACTGGAGGAAGCAGCGCAGTATGAGATGGGTAACTGCATGGGACCGCATGAACGCGGGCATCTGTTAGACCTTGCATACGAGGGTCTGAACGCGAACAACATGCTGTACGACCTGATAAAGGAGAACGGAAAGACCGGGACACTTGCCGACGTGATATATAGTGCGGTGGAGAAAGCAAAGGCGGACGGAGTGATAAAGCCGCTGAAGAAGATGCCATCCGGGTACGTGGTTTATGACGCAGACGACATGCAGTTGTGGAACGCATACGCATCAGCGGCTATGCTTGCCGCAGTATGTGTGAACACCGCATCAATGCGAGCAGGACAGCCAGTACCGTCGAACATCATGTACAGTTGTGTTTTGCTGGAGCAAGAGACGGGGCTGCCGGGACCGGACAATGGAATGTGCCAGGGAACGTCGGTGTCGAGTTCGTTCTTCTCGCACTCGATTTATGGTGGAGGAGGACCGGGCGTGTTCTACGGGAACCACATCGTTACGAGGCATGCGAAGGGGCAGTTTATACCTTGCTTCTGTGCTGCGATGTGCATAGATGCAGACACGATGTATTTCACACCCGCGAGGACGTCAGCGTTGTATGGAGAAGTGCTGGGAGCGATACCGGAGTTTGCAGAGCCGATGAAGGCAGTTGCAGAAGGAGCAAAGGAGCTATTGTAAAAGGAGGAGAAAAAAAATGCCACAATATACGGCTGGAAACAGCCATGTAGCGGAAAACAGAAGGAAATTCATGGACCCAAGCTACACGTTTGAGAAGCTGAGAGACATAGCAGAAGAGGACGTTGTGCGACTGCTTGCACACCGAGCACCAGGAGAGGAGTACAAGAGCATTCACCCACCGTTAGAAGAGATGGAAGAGCCGGAATGCGCGGTTCGTGAGATGGTCGAGCCCACGGAGGGAGCAAAAGCAGGCGACAGGATTCGGTACGTGCAGTACACCGATTCGATGCAGTTCGCACCGATAACGCCCTACCAGCGTGCATGGTCCGGGTATTGCAGACACAAAGGGATAGATGTCGGCGTGTTATCAGGAAGGGTAATTATAGAAGCGAGAGAGAGGGACGTCGAGAAGATAGCAAAAGAGCAGATTGATAGCGAGCTCTTCGACACAGCGAGGACAGGACTGAGAGGAAGGACGGTGCATGGGCACGCGGTCCGGCTGGACGAGAACGGGATGATGTTCGATGCACTGCGGAGATGGTCACAGGATCCAGGCACGATGGAAGTCACTTACGTGAAGGACATGATTGGCGGTGCGATGGACAAGGAAGTAGTATTAGGAAAGCCACTGCCGGAGGACGAGCTGCTGAAGAGAACGACGATGTACAGAAATGCAGCAGGCGGGCTATGGCAGGAAGTAGATGACCCTGAAGCGATGGACGTATGTGCTCAGATACACTGGAAGAGAACGATTGGTGGATTCCAACCATGGGCGAAGATGTCAGACATAAAAGGTGGGAAGAAGGGCGTAGGTGTGAAGGACCTGAAATTATTTGTACCGAGAGGAGGTGTAGAATAAAATGCCATTTGGAGATATATCGCATAGTTTCATGAAAGCGATGTCGGATAAGTTCGCAGAGAAGCCAGAAGATACAAAGACGAAATTCTACGTGTACGGCGGAATAGCGCAGAAAGGAGGAATGCGGAAGCGAGAGTTCATAGACGAAGCAAAGAAGATGGTAGAATCGCGAAGTGTGAGAACTCCCGGATACAATCCGGACGTAGGGATGCCGCAGGGGCAGAGATACCTGATGCCTTACATGATGAACCACACGGACATCATGGTGAATGCGGACGACCTGCACTGGATAAACAATGCCGCGATGCAGCAGTGCTGGGACGACATGAAGCGAGGAATTGTCCTGGGACTGGACGATGCGCACGGACTGCTGGAAGCGAGACTGGGTAAGGAAGTTACGCCGGATACAATCAGCCACTACATGGAAGTGCTGAACCATGCGCTGCCTGGTGGTGCGGTTATTCAGGAGCACATGGTGGAGACGAAGCCGATGCTCGTGAATGACAGTTATGCGAAACTGTTCACCGGAGACGATGACCTTGCAGATGCGGTGGACAGGAGGTTCGTGCTGGACATAAACAAGGAGTTCGCAGCAGGCTGGGACCGTCCTGGGGAACAGGCAGACCAGTTGAAAGAGGCAATAGGCAAGAAGATCTGGCAGATTCTGTGGATGCCAACCGTCGTAGGCAGGATGACCGATGGTGGAACGATGTTCAGATGGGTAGGCATGCAGGTCGGGATGTCGATGATAAACGCATACAAGATGTGTGCGGGTGAGTCGGCAACCGGAGAATTCGCATACTACGCGAAACACTCCGCTGTGGTCAGGCTGTCGAACTTTATGCCGGTAAAGAGAGCAAGGTCGCAGAACGAGTGCTCAGGAATGCCGTTAGGAATAAATGCAGACAGTGTGAGATCAAATGCATTGTTCCCGAACGACCCGATAAGGAATGAATTAGAGAGCATCGCAGTTGCCGCAATGGTCTATGACCAGTTGTGGTTCGGAACGTACATGTCGGGTGGTGTAGGATTCACGCAGTACGCGAGCGCGACATACACGGACAACATCCTGGAGGACTTCTGCTACAAGGGATGTGAGATAGGACTGGATTACGCAGACGGCGAGATGGCTTCGCTAAAGGGCGACAAGCTGAACATGGACATTCTGGAGAAGATAATACGCGCAGAGAACGATTATGCACTGACGCAGTACGAGGCGTACCCGACGGTTGCGGAGTCGCACTTCGGTGGGTCTGTGAGAGCGTGCTGTGCAGCAGCGGGATGTGGTAGTGCCGTTGCATGCGCAACAGGACTTGCACAGCCGACCTTGAGTGCGTGGTCACTGTCTCAGTTGGGACACTACGAGCGTGTAGGAAGACTTGGATTCTACGGCTACGACCTGCAAGACCAGTGCACGGCATGCGGTTCTTACTCGTACCAGAGCGATGAGGGAATGCCATTCGAGATGCGAGGCGTGAACTATCCGAACTACGCGATGAACGTGGGACACCAGAGTGCATACGGAGGTCTGGTTGCAGGTGCACACTGTGCAAATCATGACGCGTGGGTGCTGTCGCCGCTGTGGAAAGTAGCGTTCGCAGACCGTGACTTGCCGTTCGACCGTGGATACGTGACTCGCGAGTACGGACTGGGAGCAAACAGGGAGTTCTGCAAAGTTGCAGGAGAGCGAGACCTGATTATCGCTGGTTACTACGGCAGAGAACCTGGTGCAAGGATGTAAAGTAGAATTCAGTCAAACGAACAAAAAAGAAAAAAAACGGGAAAAGGTTGAGGGGGAGTTTTTTTCCCCCTTCTTTTTATTTTTTGATACCGATTTCACAGAAGAGGGTATTCGGTTATTTTTGTCCCAAAGCCTTAAATGGAAGTGGAAAGTTTTTAATAAATAAAGAGAAACATACTGATAAATGAAAACATATATCTTCAAAGTTCTTCTGGAAAAAGATTTTTTTGATGATGGTAGAGAAGCTTATCATGCATACGCTCCGGCTTTAAAAGGGGCTGCTACCTGGGGATATACCAAAGAAGAAGCTATTGAGAACATTAAAGAAGTAATTCAAATGGTGGTGGAGAGCATGATGGAACACAAAGAACCATTGCCAGGTGAATCGTCAGATATGGTAATAGTGTCTCCTGAACTCAGGGTATCTGTGACGGTGTGACCATGATTGATTATAGCAGGCTACGCTCTTTAAAAGCCAGGAATTTAGTCAGCGCTTTGATAAGGGATGGTTTTGAATTTGACCGGCAAAGAGGCAGTCATCATCTTTACTATCACGCTGACGGTCGTCGGGTAACTGTTTCTTTTCACCAGCTCGCAAAAACTTTCCCACCAAAAACGCTAAAGCGCATAATTGAAGAGCAAGCTGGATGGACTGAAGCAGACCTCCGGCGTTTAAAACTTCTTAAATGAAGCGGAGAAAAAGAAAAGATGAAAGTCGAGGATGTGATGACACCGAAAGTCATCACTGAGGATGAAGACGTTTCGGTTACTCTCATCTCGAGAGACATGGACCTGTCGGGAATAGGAAGTGTAGTGATAACGAAGGAGGATAAACCCGTAGGAATAGTTACTGACCGTGATATATCAATAAAAATTTGTGCAACGAGAAGGACAGGTAAAGTAAAAGTAAAAGAGATAATGTCCTCTCCTCTGATTACCATCGCGCCAGAAGCACTGGTGGAGGAAGCATGTGAACTCATGGCAGCGAATGACATAAGAAGGCTGTCGGTGATGAGAAATGACGAGCTCGTGGGCATTGTAAGTGTTAGAAATATATTGACAAGGGCGCCAGAGCATGTGAAAAAATTCTATCCTGCGGAAGGAGAGGTGGTAGCGGAGTTATTAGAGGTTGGGGATGTAATGACATTAAAAGTCATCACTGAGGATGAAGCCACACCGATCACTAAAATAACAAAGGACATGGAAGTATCGGGAATAGGGAGTGTAGTGATAACCTCGGAAGATAAACCCGTAGGAATTGTTACTGACCGTGACATAGCCTCAAAAGTTATAATGAAAGATAAAAAGGCAAGTGAAATAAAGGCAAAAGAAATCATGTCCTCTCCTTTGATCACTATCAAGCCAGAAGCGTCTGTGGAGAAGGCATGCGAGCTCATGGCTGAGAATAACATAAGAAGAATGCCTGTGATGGAAAATAACGAGCTCGTGGGTATTATAAGCGTGAGAAATATATTGACACGAGCGCCAGAGCACGTGAAGAAGTTCTATCCCGCACAGGGATGAAAAATGAAAATAGGGTGAGCAATGGAGGAAGTTGCATAATGCAACTTGATAAAATACTGGATGCGATAATATCAAAGGAAGTTTACAAAGAAGTAAAAGTAGAATGTAAACTTCCTTATCATCCATTTGAATTGGTAAAGGATATTGTAGAAAAAATAAATTTAACGGATAAAGATTTCGGGAAGGGATATAAAGATGAATTAAGTAAGCAACTCCAAAAGCAGGGTTACGAACATTTAGAAGTAATTGACATCGACTCCTATTCTAATTGCTTAGTTATTAGATATACAGCATATTATACAGGGCGTAAAGAGCATCCGGAAATCCATTTAAAAACTCTTTTATCTCTCTATGAAGGACAGGGTAAAGATATACATGATCCAGATGTTTTTGATGAAATTGTAGAGAAAGCAAGACAGGACTTAGGAGAAAAAATTAAAAACCATAATGAAGAGCGACTCAATCATTTCGCGACTCTGTTTAAAGAAGCTATTGATAAGGATTTGGTTATCGGATAAAAAAATGGAAGAAAAAAACGAAAAAGAATTGGAGGGGAAATTGAAAATTCCACCGCAGAGCACACGGAATTAGAGGTTTAGTTTATTAGCGGTTCAGCTCGTTAGCTAAACATCCAAACCTCCAAACCGCTAACCCTACATCCTCTGCGCTCTCCGTGAACTCTGCGGTTAATCTGACAATGTCAAGTTAAAATTTAATACTCGTCCACTGTCAATCCCTCTTTTCAACTTTTGTTTCACTTCGTTCCAACCCACCTCTGAAAGTATCCGAGTGCCAACAACATCCTCTATGCACAGATTTTTTGCGGAAAGGCGCAATATAACACCATTTAAGCTCTCTTTTGCCTTCTTCTCTGTTAATAGCGCTTTATACACGTCCTCAGCAACCGAAATTTTTATTTCTTCCATTGCCCTTATTGTATACACTTTTATAATATATTATTTATCTCGTGCCTATCTTATATTTATGGAAAATATAGAAGTGGTATACGAGAAGGGTATTTTCAAACCCACCAGGAAAGTAAACATTTCTGAAGGTGCTAGGTTCACGGTATTCTTAGAAGATTTCGCTGTGCTTGACGATGTTTCATCCAGGGCAAAGAGAATTGTTGGAGAGGTGTCAAAGAAGGAGATTTTGGAGATATTGGATGAAGCATGGATATAATTTACCTTGACTCCGGCGTGTTGGTAGAACTCTTGGTTGGCGTCGAATCGCTCAGGTATAGTATTAAATCGTCCATAGCGGGGAGAAAACGTGTCACATCGGTCATATCCTTTGGCGAAACCCTATATGTGGGAATAGCTATTAAGGCTGAACGACTTTACGGGAATAGAAGCCGTAGCTCCATCCGGAAATTTGTGAGAGATAAACACGAAGATTATGTGCTCCTCTACGAGAGTATCAAAGACCTTTATTCATGCATCGATATCGCTATATTGCCTCATTCAAAATTAGAAAACTTGGGAAGGCTCCTTAGGAAATATACTCTTCTGCCCAGGGATTTGATTCATCTGACAACCGCTCTTGAGAATAGTTGCAACCATTTTTTAACCCTAGATGGGGACTTCAGGCAAATTACAGAAGAACAAATCTCTATTATCTTCGTTGAGTGAAGTAAAAGTAAACTGAGTATAAAAACAGAAGTGTCAACAGCAATCACCTTCTCTCCTCCAGGAACTCTTTTAGAACATCTTTGTCCACTTTTCTGCTGAATTTCTCGAGTATATCTGTCATTCCTTTAGTTTTTACTACTACAATCGCTTTAGAGCCCTCTTCGAGATTAACACCCTTTAGGGACTTAAAAACACCTTTCTCATTACTCATTTTTCCTTTTCTTTTCCATCCATCCGCAGATATTTTAAAAACTTCTCCAGGACGGGTATCGGGAGCGCGACATAGACGGCTTTTTTTTCACTGTCCATGTCCCCACGGTAATCAGGCAGCCTAACACCCGGAGCGCCTTCCTCCCATTCCACCCGCAGGTTTTTTTTTCCTTTACCGTATTTTCGCGTTAATCGTTTAAATTCGTCGAAGATGTTCTCACCCATGGGGCATAATTGCAGTGTGGGGACAGGCCGAATAACGACAAAAGGGAACATTCTGCAGGCCATTGGTCTGTCCTCGTAAATTGTGCATCGGTCCCCTTTTAAATAAGGGCAGGGGGTTTTCAGGTAGTTGTCCACCTCGTTCTCGTCCATCTTATCAAACAGGGCATCTCCGTCAATCCTGTACAGTCGCTCCATAGCTTCGTCATTCAGATGAATGGGCATTTCACGACAGCATTTACAGCACCGCTTGCAGTCGAAATATGCTAAGATTTCCAATGCCAGCTGCTCAAATCTACGCCTGTCTTTTTCTATCGCCATAACGTTTTGCGATACGGTAAACCAGAAAAGGTCGTCTCCCGCTAATTCTCGGAACTGCAATGCTTGCTTCTTTAGATTCTCTTCTTTCATTCCCTCTGTTTCCTATTCGTGGACTCGAACGTTTGATGACGTATAGAGTTGTAATAGAATATTGTTCTGACAAAAATTTATGAAAGTTTCATCTTTAGAAAATCGGAGGTGGAGAACACGAGGATTTTATCCTGCCCCTTTAACCTCTTCTCATTTCTCCATAGCGGGATACCCAGCAATAATGCTAAGGCAAAGTACCTTATATCTTTGGGGTCAGGCGAGATTTCTTTAGCCAAAGTGAGTTTTTCTTCATACTCTTCTAATGGACTAAATTCAACAAATCCCCTTAACACCTCTTTAGAGGATTCATACTCATCAGGTGATATTTTCGCTCGAGCTATAACTTCTTCTTCATGTTTGTCCAATTCTCGCAGTGAAAAAGCAGGTGCAAAGAGCAATAATTCTGGCGAGGTGATGAGTTTCCTTGTTAAAGACCCTCTTTTGAAGAAAGAAAAAAGGACATAGGCATCTACCACTAATCTCATTTGTTTTTGTTTTCCTTCCTCTTCTATCTACCTGTCTACACCAATCCTTTTTCCTTGAGTTCCTTATATCCCGCTTCCTTAACTTCTTCCCCTAATCGTAATGCATCTTCATCTGTAAGTTCGCTGTGTTCGAAAATCTTGTCGAGTTTCCGTAGCAGAACTTGTCTTTTAACCTCCAGCAAAAACGTTTCCTTCGCTATTTCCGACCACTCCACTTCCGGGAACTTTTCCATCTCTTCCTTCAATCCTATGGGAACCCTAAACCTGACTTCGGCTTCTGCCATTTCCTTCACCTGTAACTATATTGACCCGAGATATATAAATAAAAGAAAACTCCGCAGGGACTGATTGAAGCCGTCTTAAAACTCGGTGCTTTTTGCGCTCTCCGTGGTAATAGATCAATCATTAGCGTTTTGAACAGTGCCATTTACCATATTCTTGCAGCGCTTCTTGCCAGCTCTTCCGCGTCTTTTGCTTCCCGCAACGCAGTCTCATCCAGAATCAAATACGCTGCTCGTGTATTAAAATACGGCGCCCCTTTTCTTGAAAACAGCGTTAGAACTTTTCCTCCTTGTTTTACTTCTACGCCTTCACAAGGCTCGTGGCTTCTTATTAGCGTTTTCACTCCCAAAGCCCTTAACCCCCTCTCTGTTACATCTTCACCAAACATTCTGCCTGCTCCTCGCATCGAATAAAAATCGCCTTTGCCTTCGACAGGGTCACTCCACAGTATCTCTTCAAAGTTACTCGATGCAGGATGCGAGTCGTGCGCAAACGCAATATCCTCAATCGAATCCACATTCACGGGCAATCCTCCGTGCAACATTAAGTATCTACCCTCTACCAAAACGCAATACGGCAGATACTCCCAGAGTTCCTTTAGTTTCTCATACACCACCTTCCCTCGCACTCCGTATTTCTTCGTGAATAAAAAAGGCAGGTCATGCGGCATAACCGGCATGTCCGGTGGTCCTTCGTGATTCCCTCGCAGCATTATTACTTTTTTCTCTTTCTCCTTCCCTTTCCCCTCAGAAGCTTTCAGCTTCAAAAGAACATAGTAAACCTCAACGCTTTCCGAGCCTCGATCTCCGTAATCTCCAAGAAAGACTATCCTGTCGGCATTTACAGCGTCGATATCTTTCAATATGTGAACCAAGCTTTCCATATCGCCGTGTATATCTCCTATGACTATCACATTCTTCACTGCTCGATGCGATATGCGAATCAATCCGCTTTGGGCTCTTGACTCCTTCTCAGCTTCTAATACGCCCTTTGCTCCCTCAATTAGTGCCGAGAACTCCTCCACACTCGCTTCAAATGCCTCCTCAGTCCACTCATCAACTTTCACTTGCATATAGAATATTTATTGTTTTTTTTCTTTTTGAAACGCTTGTTAATATTCATGTCCAATCCAAAATCAAGATTACAACCTCAAATTCAGGCACAGAAGCAATTACTACTGTTTTCTATTGTCATACTCCTCTTTTGCTCTTTCATAGGTGCGGTCATCACGGTTCATCCGCTTTACCTGGAACAATTTGTCGAACACCCCGCATTGGTTGGATTAATTGCAGCAATATCGTCCTTTGCCGGATTAACATTCAGCCTCCCGATTGGCACTCTTTCTGATCGGGAGGGAAGAAAACCAATGTTAATCGTCTCTTTTGGGCTCGTATCAGTTGTGCTCCTTGCGTTCTTCATTAATACCCGCCTTTATGCATTAATATTGTTGCAAATAGCATTTGGTGTTTTCATGGCTCCGATATGGGTTGTTGGCGAAGCGTTCATCAAGGACATCTCACCAACAGAAAGGCGAGGAGAATTCAGGTCTTTTTTCGGCACATTTGCAAATGCGGGGCTGCTCATAGGTCTTTTAATAGGTGGTTTTCTGGCAGAGGCGTTTGGAATACGGTCACCATACCTTTTTGCGGCTATTCTGCTCGTTGTACCTTTGATTTTGGTATTTGGAATGAAGGATGGGCATAGCAACACAAATAAAAATCAGGCAGTGAGGGATTTTTTACCAGTGCTAAAGGAGTTCTTGCAGCAGAGAGAGCTAAAGCTCCTGGCTCTCTGCACCGTGTCACTGTATTTCTGGTACGCTGCGAGATGGATATTTGGACCGCTGTTCCTGCATAATTTGGGTTATAGCTATTACATAATAGGAGTCTGGTTAGCTGTTTCGATCCTCCCTTTTCTACTTTTCCAGATACCCATAGGAAAATTAAGCGACAAAATAGGGAAATCGAGAATAATGTATCTGGGGTTCTTGATTTCCGCTGTGTCGCTCATACCCTTGGGATTTATGAGTTCAATTTCAAGTCTATTAGCAACGATATTTATCGTATCTATCGGTACCGCCTTCGTCGAGCCGTTAATCGAAGCAAGAGTCACGGATATAGTGCCAAAAGACAGATATGGTGCTTATTCAGGCATATTTGAATTTACAAAAACTTTGGGTCTCATGTTGGGACCCGTGGGTTCGGCCATCTTCGTTTATTCATTTGGAATCTCTTATGCCTTCATTCCTGCAGTTGTACTGCTTATCCTGACTTTGGCTCTTTTTGTAACCACAAGATTACACATAAGCCCTT
>Ga0209986_10004961_pt1 | contig 11141 bp, 8 predicted proteins | sample BlataG_FD_183168 | JGI IMG/M metagenome (GOLD analysis project Ga0209986, IMG submission 183168) | Deep subsurface microbial communities from Black Sea to uncover new lineages of life (NeLLi) - Black_00105 metaG (SPAdes) (version 2) | ecosystem: Environmental > Aquatic > Marine > Oceanic >...
CAGCCAGCTTGGCAAAATCAGCGCTCAATATCGATGGTACAACCTCAATTGTCCCTGCTTCGGGTAACCGCATTTCTATTTATTTACTATTGATTATTGATTATTGATTATTTTTTTACCACGGATTTGGGTCCCCGCAAGGCGGGGTCCCTCACGGACTACACAGATTTTAGCTCTTAATTTCTCTGTATTTCTCTATGGGTTTTATTTTTTTTCTATCCGCTATACGCTAACCGCTGTCCGTTATTACTTTTCATCGAGGATTTCGAGACACTTGAATTTCTTACCCTCTAAGAATTCGAGTGACGCCCCGCCGCCGGTAGAAATATGGCTTATCCTTTCCTCCAGACCAAGCTTTTCGACGGCACTTGCACTGTCACCACCACCGATTATACTGCGAGCCCCTTTGCTTGTGGCTTCGGCAACAGCTAAAGCGACTGCCTTTGTCCCTTCATCAAAGGGCGACAGCTCAAAGACACCCATCGGCCCGTTCCAGACGATTGTCTGCACACCGGCAAGCTTCTCCGCAAAAAGTTTTCTCGTCTGAGGCCCAATATCCAGACCCTCCCAGCCGGCTTCAATGTCACCGCTAACTATTTTATTCTCAGCGCCGGCTTTGAACTCGCGGGCAACTACATTATCAACGGGCAAAACTATCTCGCAGCCGAGGTCTTTAGCCTGCTCAAGCAGTTCAGAAGCTTTATCAAGAAAATCGTCCTCGCACAAGCTTTTGCCAACTTCCCGGCCCTGGGCCTTGAAAAAAGTATAGGCCATCGCACCGCCAATGAGGATACAGTCAACTTTATCCAGCAGATTTTCAATCACTCCTATCTTGTCGGAAACCTTCGCTCCGCCTAATATCGCAATGAATGGTCTTTCGGGGTTACTGAGTGTCCGGCCCAAGAACTTCAGCTCCTTTTCAATCAAAAAACCGATAACTCTTGGCTTGCCCTCCATCACTGATGGGACCGTGTACATCGAGGCATTGTCCCTGTGTGCGGTGCCAAAAGCATCATCAACATAGATGTCCGCTAAATCGGCAAGCTCTCTTGCAAAATTGTCCTTGGCCTGGCGCAGTTGTGCATCTTCCTTTGCAGCTTTGTCTTTTATGGTCTCTTCTTTGTGAAAACGCAGGTTCTCAAGAAGCATACACTCGCCGCTCTTAAGTGCCTGCGCCTTTGCCTTCGTCCCGTCCCCAATGCAATCGTCAGCAAAAACAACTTCCCTGTCCAGAAGCTCTGATAATCTCTTCGCTACCGGCGCCAGTGACATCTTTTCATTTCTTTGACCTTTGGGTCGGCCAAGATGGCTCATAAGAATCAAAGCACCTCCGCCGGCCAGTATCTTCTCTATCGTCGGCAGGGCTTTGACGATTCGGTCATCGCTGGTGATTTCGCAATTATCATCCAGCGGCACGTTAAAATCGCACCGCATCAAAATGCGCTTACCCTGCACGTCGATATCGGCAACGGTTTTCTTTGCCATTTTCGTCTTTGTCCTCACAAATGTTTTTTACTGTGTAATCTTGAGTTTTTGCTTTTTTACATCTTTGCCATCTTTTCCATAATATCAACGGTGCGGCACGAATAACCCCATTCGTTGTCATACCAGCCGATGACCTTGACCGTCCTGCCCTTTACAATCGTACAGAGAGAATCGAAAATGCTCGAGGCAGGGTCATTAACGATGTCACTACTGACGATGGGCTCATCGCAATAGACCAGGATTCCTTTCATCGGCCCTTCCGCCGCCGCTTTCATCGCTGCGTTTACGGCATCGACCGTAACGTCCTTGCTCACGTTAACGACCAGGTCAACAACGCTGCCGACCGGAACAGGAACCCGAATAGCCATACCATCGAGTTTGCCTTCAAGCTCGGGGATAACTTTGCCGATGGCCTTTGCCGCACCGGTCGTAGTGGGGATAATGTTCGCCGCCGCCGCCCGCGCACGACGAAGGTCTTTATGTATCATATCAGCCACATTCTGGTCGTTGGTATAAGCGTGAATGGTGGTCATAAGCCCCTGCTCGATACCGAACGTATCATTGAGGACCTTTGACAGAGGTGCGAGGCAGTTGGTTGTGCAGCTTGCATTGGATACGCATTTAACATCCTTAGTCAGCTTCTCATCGTTAACGCCGAGAACGATTGTTGCATCGATATCATCCTTTGCCGGCACACTCAGGACGACCTTGCCGGCGCCGGCCTTGAGATGGTCCGCATAACCGCCCTTCGGCGACGAAGCTAAGCGGAAGACTCCCGTCGATTCCAGAACGACCTTCACGCCCATATCCTTCCAGGGCAGTTCAGCCGGGTTCTTAACGGCTAATACTTTTATATCCTTACCGTTAATGACCAGCTTGCCGTCCCCTGCCTCGACCGTACCGCCCCATCTGCCCATCACCGTATCATATTTGAACAGATGCGCTAAGCTTTTAGCGTCCGAGAGGTCGTTGACCGCCACCAGCTCCAGATCGCCGTCTCTTTGCATAATAATTCTTGCCACGGCCCTGCCGATTCGACCGAAACCGTTGATTCCAACCTTTGTCGCCATTTCTAAATCTCCTTTTTTAATACTGTAAATACGATTTCTACGGGTTTAATCGCTCCACAACGATAGAGCGACCACTTTATTTGTAACCGCTGCATTTTGCAAGATTTTTTTTGCTATTCTTTGTAACATATCTGCTTGTCGCGCAATTATACCTGTGATGATGGTTGGTGTTATGGCGAAAATTGTAAAGCGAACAGACACTGATAATTTGGTATTCAGGGCCCACATGGATGCTGATGCCCTGGGAGAGCTCTACGAGTTGTACTATGAGCGGATTTTCCGATTTTGCGTCCATCGGCTTTTTTATAAAGAAGCCGCCGAAGACGTAACTTCTACGGTCTTTCTCAAAACAGCCGCCCAGATTCGCACCTTCACAGGGCGAACCGAAGCAGATTTTAGCAACTGGCTTTATGCCATAGCCGCCAACCAGGCAAACGCTTACATAAGAAAGACCTCAAGACGAAAACACCTGCTCGAAAAAGCAGCAGCCGCCGCCGTTTTGCTTCGCAAAAACGAAGCAGCGGGGGAGCTGGATTGGCCGACGCTTTATTCGGCTATATTGAAATTGCGAGCCAGGCACCAAACCATCATTATGTTAAGGTTCTTTGAAAATCTTGATTTTAAGCAGATAGCAAAAATTATTAACGCCAGGCCTGCAACAGTGCGTGTAACGTTACACAGGATTCTAAGGAAGTTAAGAAACCATCTACAGACGATTGTTGATGGAGGGATATAAAATGTTTAAGAATGAAGATGATTTTGAAAAAAAGGTGAGTCAGCTTAATATTGATAATAAGCCGAATCCCACACATCGCGAAAACCTGCGCCGACAAATGCTTTCTGTCTTTAACAAAACTGTAGAGCAACCCATAACTCAACTAAGACCTTCATGGAGAACGATTATGAAAAGCCCAGTTACAAAACTGGCCACTGCTGCCGTCGTGGTTATTGCGGTAATGATTGGCGTGCACCAATTTAAGCTGAGTGTTTCCCCCGAATCGGCGCCGGTCGATATCGAACTGCCCAAGGCGATGTTCATAGGTACGCCGGAGAATATCCAGGGGGTGGTAAATCTGGAGAAGCCACTTGGCAGGCCGCGCCCGCCGTTTTACGCTCCGGTTGGGACAGAAAATGTTGCCTCCGGAAAATTAGTTTCCAGCAGTGATGAAGAGCCCATCATTGGCGAGATTAAAATGGTAACCGACGGTGACAAGGAAGCGGCTGACGGCAGTTACGTTGAGTTAGGCCCCTTGTTGCAACACGTTACTATCGACCTTGAGGCTGAGTATGACATATACGCCATTTTGATGTGGCACTACCACAAGGAGGGCCGGGTTTATCGCGACGTGGTGGTGCAGGTTGCCGATGACCCGGATTTCATTACGAATGTCAGGACCGTGTTCAATAATGATAATGACAACTCTGCCGGCCTGGGTATCGGCAAAGATATGCACTATGTCGAAACCCACGAAGGCAAGCTTATCGATGCCAAGGGCGTGCGGGCCCGGTATGTTCGCCTTTACAGCCGTGGCAGCAGCAGCAACGATTTGAACCACTATATCGAGGTCGAAGTTTTCGGCAAGCCGGCAAAATGAAACAGCCAAAGAAATATTGAGGATACGTGTCAAGGCCGGGCTAATTCCTTCGACATCGCTCAGGATGAATTTGCTCGGCCTTTTTTATGCGCTCCCGCTTCCTAAATACTCAACTTGACTGACTTTTAGACTGTCATGCTGAGTGAAACGAAGCATCTGGCCTTAGAATAGAGTTTTTGCTTCGTTGCGAGTGTGAGATTCTTCGCGGAGTTTATCCTCGAGCGCAGCGAAGGGCTCAGAATGACAAGCTGCGTATGCTCTTGTCAAAGCTATACTTATGTAAAAACCAGTCAAGCTGAGTAAATACTATTCACTAAAAACAACTTCTTTGTGCCTTTGTTCCTTTTTTTTGACGAGATGCACTTCACACTTCACGAGATACGCACCCTTATTCGCTATACGCTATTTGTTATTTGCAATTGAAGGACTTTTCGGGTCTCGGCGGTAATCCTGGCCTGTTCACTCATTCGAATTGGCCAGACCCAGATTATCTTTTCACTATCGGCAACAATAAGCACTTTGCGCCGTATTTCCTGCGGCACTTTTGCAGCGGTCAGAAATTTGCCGACTCTTTTCTCTGACGCCAAGCCCAAAGGAACAAACCTGTCCCCAGCTTTGCGAAGACGAAGCACCAACGGCAAACTCACTTTATCCAAATCAAACCATTCGACAACATCAGAGGACAGACTTCTCATTTCTGACTTCTGATTTCTGACTTCTGATTTCTGACTTCGCACCGTTCCCTCGGCCTCGAAAATAGTTGCTTCTACTAAATAGGTGCCAAATCGCGTTCGCCCCGGAACCTCCGGGACTACAGAAGACAGAAGACAGAGGACAGAGGACAGATTTCTGACCCCTCGACTGCGCTCGGGGCAGGATTCTGACATTTGCGGCCGGGCAAAAATCAAATCTCCGTGCTCTCGCCAAACCACGAACCCATCCGGCAGCTCGATTTTTCTGCCACTAACATTTTGTTCTGACAGTTGCAATATCCCTTCATAGTGTTTATGTGTTAAATCTCTCTCGCCGCAACCGATTGTGGTCAAACTTCGCCGAACAAGCTCAACCTTTACCGGTTTGGGCTGACCTGAAAACATCTTCAAATCTAAAACAACCTTATCACTCGAGCAATCAGCCAACCCCTGCCACGTCTTCTCCGCACGACCGCAAACCAAACTGTAAAACCGCTGAGCGGATTGGGATAAATCAAACAACTGCTCCACAACAGAACCGCTGCACTGTTTTTGTAACACTGGAATCAACCGATGCCGAATGAAATTCCGCCTGTATGTACAATCCTCATTTGTCTTATCTGTCCGCCATTTTAGATTTCGCTCCTTTAGATATTCGATAATCTCTGCCCTTGTGACGCAGAGCAACGGCCTTACGAACTTGATGTCGCCGGCAAAGCTTCGCATCGGCCAGATGCCCCCAAGGCCTCGAAAGCCGGTCCCCCGAAGCAGCCGATCCAAGACAGTCTCGGCATTGTCGTTTTTTTGATGTGCCGTAGCTATCCGGCTGCAATTGTTGGCCTTTGCAATATCCAGTAAACTCTCGAACCGCAATTTGCGAGCAGCCGTCTCAATTGATAGTTTATTTTTTTGGGCAAATCCCCGCACGTCCAGCCGACTTGTTGTCACCGGCAAATTCAAACTGCGTGCCTGTGCGATAACAAAATCTTCATCCGTGTCGGCCTGCGCCCCCCTCAAGTGATGATTTATATGGGCGCAAACAAAATCACAACTTAAAACGCCCTCGGCTCTTAGCCCATACATAGCATATAAAAGGGCCGTCGAATCAACCCCACCCGAAACAGCTAACAAAATCCTATCCGCCGACTCCAAAAGGCATTTAGCTTTAATAAAATCTGCTACTTTGTTCTCAAATCCCGACAGCATCTCTTACTCTATTACATAAAAAAACGGGCCTGATACCCAGCCAGGCCCGAGACGTAATAATTCGTCGTTCGTGACCCGCCGCTCGAATCACGAGTCAGCGGTCACGAATTTCTATCCACCATTCTTAACCACCTTGCTCACTCTTGGTCAACTCCCTGACCCGCTTTTCAGCAAATTCTATCCAGTCCTCGTGCCTGCTTTCCTTTTGGACGGCCTCCTGATAAAGCTTCAGCGCATCTGCCCTGCGGCGCAGGCGTTTATCCAGAATATACGCCGCCTTAAACCTCGCCGGATGAATCGTACCGGGGTCCCACTCGTAAGCCCTTTGGTAGTACAAAAGCGCTATCGTGTAGTCCTTGAAATAGTCGTAAATCACGCCGGCCCTGTACGCCGCGTCATCAATCTTGTCGCTGGATGGATGTTTTCTTATCAGTTGATCGTATTTATCCAGGGCCAGACGCAACGTATTTTCATTCTTAAGAAAGATTAGCAGTCCCGCCTTGCTTTCCAGTTGCAAGGCGTCATAATACAGAGTATCTGCTTCGGGAATCGAAGTTTTCGCCCTCAACTTCGACTCAGGGAAGACATCAAAGATGTAGTTATATTGTGGCATAGTGTCCAACCCCTTCAGCTCTTTTTTGACCCACGTCAATTTCATATTGCTGCCCCTCCTAGTGTAGTAACCTACCAGTAATTCGAGACCCTGCCGATACGCCTGCCGACTGGCCGCCACCTGCTCAACAATATCCGTCTCGCCACTCGCCACTGACGTGGTTATCAGACCGGACCTGATTTGGGGCGGCACAATCCGGCCTCTGCCGGTGTCGATACTACTGCAGCCGACCAGCACGTTCAATAGAACTATTAGTAATCCTGTCAAAATTGTCCTTGCCATAACGGCCTCCTTTCAATCTTAAACTAAATTTTTTCTGCTGAATTAAAAACCAAAACAAAAAAGGCTTATCCTCATCTCAATTGGGGTCCGGAAATCCCCATTGTCTTAGTTTTTTTCTTAACTTATATGATGTCCATCCAATACCATATATCGCCTTTCTATAGCACCAAGGCAAATTAGAACTCTTATTCAGATTTATTTGCTCTTTTTGCTTTTCTTTGAGCTTCTGCTTCTTTTTCTGCTCTTAGTTGTTCTATCTGGTTACGCAGGGATTCCTGAGATTCTTTTATTCGCTTTATTAGATCGGGATCATTCGGGTCTAGATAGTAATCACCCCAAGATTCCTTTTCTGTCAGAATTCTTCCGAGCCTCTGACTTCTTCCATAAGCCCATACGAACGTACCATTACGCAAGTCAAAGTAGAACTCCCTGACAGCTAATGTTTTGGGGTTACCTTTATAAAAGATCAAGCTAAGTTTTTGAGTTCCCTCAAACGAAGTCTTGGGAAGCTCTGATTCTTTTTCATCTCGCAGAAGCTTTATTATCTCCCTTAGTTCATCTCCTTGAGCAAAACACTTATTAGTCAACCAACCTAAAGGGCCGGGTTTATACCAGACTGCACAAACGGGTGGCATCAAACGTGGTGATATCGAACTCAAGCCCGTCCATTCCTTAACCTTTTCCGGCCTTTTCTCACATGAAGGCAGAAAGACCAACAAAACTACGAGAATAAGAACTAACCTTTTCATTTTAATATTCACCAAATCAAGGTTCTAACTCGGCGTGAATACCTTCGCCGTAGATCCAGATATTGTCGTCACTATCATCATAAGACTCATGGAGGTCCATCATGCCATTCAGACCCCACAAGGTTGTTTTAATTCCTCCGCTTCCGTATGAATCAGTGTAGTATAAAGCTTCATAAACATCATCTCCAAGCCCCATTCTTTCCCAGAATAACTTGACACCATCAGTAGAAAAAAGAACCCAGTCCCATATGCTGCCAGGAGTGGCTGTTAGGACCTTAATTCTCCAACCAATATAGATTTGGTCCTGGTGTCCTGCATTCCAGAGAGAGTACATCCCATAGGCATAGGCCATATCATTGCCAGCACCGTCCCAATTAAATGCACTCAAACACCCATCTATAAAAACTATTTTTTTATTTCCTGAATCATACATTCCAAGCGAGCATAAATCAAACCCTCTTTGGTCCCAGTTGTCAGGTAAGAGAGGTGCGTCAGGAAATGTTTGTCGAGTATAGGAAAAAGCACCTATCTCGTGCCAGTTGTCCATAATATCCCACCAACCGGCCTTTTCGTATCGCCAGCATAGGGTATGGGTTCTCTCAACCCCTTGAATTCCGCGACGCTCATCCCGGCCAACATGACTGTTGCCATGTCCACACCAGTATATGTATCTTACGCTTGATTTATTGTATAAAAAACTCAGGTTTTCTTCTGTCACATCATGGTGATACAAAGGCACCCAGGTTACATTTCGATTGTTGCAGGCTTCCGCACACTCGATAATCGCTGGCTTTCTTACCTTGTAAACGTCTTTATTTGGCAAAACAATTACCATCCTGACACCAGCAGGACAGTCTGCCTGCTTAAACTTCTTTGTCAGGTCTTTCTTTGTAACCCCAGAACCACCAGACTTTGTACCTTCAATTATAGAAAGTTCACAGAATTGTTCACTGTCGAAAGTAGCACCGGGTATCACAATGCTAATATGCTGGCCGGTATAATTATCCGACCATATTGTCTGTCCATCCTGATCAGTAAGCACTGCCTCTAATGTGCTACTTCCGTCGTAGAAACCACTATACTTATAGTCATCATCAGGATGGAAATAGTCACTGCCTGCAATTCTATAAAGCAAATTATTGAAATAAACATTGATAGGCTTGTGGTTAATTATACCACCATACACATCAATAGTCACAAGCCATAGTGTATGCCAGCCGTTGGAAAAAGCATCACTTTGCAGTCCGACCCACTGCTCCTCGTGCTCCCAACCAAGTGACAAACTACCGATTAACTGATTGTCCAAATAGACGGAAACTATTCCCGCGTACAGAGGAATATCCTTAAGTTCAATGCCGACATAACCCTGAACATTATTTGGTTCAACTGTCTGGATTGTCTCAGGGTCAAATATTTCGATGGACATTTCCTTGAGTAGCCATTGATTTGCCAGTATCGCAAAGTCAAGGAAATTAACTATTTGGTCGTTATTCAAATCAGCAGAAGTCGGAGTTGTAACTAACCATTGATCTGTAAACTCCGCCAAATCATTCATGTCAATAGCATTATCAGTGTTCAAGTCTGCCTTCAGCCATTTATCAACTCCTCTAATCTGGTAATGCGGCCAGATATCTCCAACACCTTCGTCAGGTGCACCGTTAATGTTAGTTGTCCACCCTGGGAATGGAGTAAGCCCTGAGCCATGATTTACAAACTGGGAATTAGGATCAAGGAAAATCCTATAGTCGTTTGGGTTGACCACGAATGGGTCGTTTACTTCATAGACAGGGTCGGTAAACGGTAACTCTGGGAAATTTTTATTCTGGTAATTGTTGTATAAACCAGGGCAAATCACGCTTATACCAAGCAATCCATTAACACAATTAAATCCGGTGTAGCTATTCGTGGCAACGCAATCTCTGGAATAGAAATTCGGTGCTCCATTAGGCTCATACAATCCATTTGCTGTAAAACCATAATCGCCATCATCAGCCAAGCAGTTGTAAATCTCGAAATCAGTACCTCCAAAGAATATGGTTCCGTCCCAACTTTCTGACATAAACTCATAAGCATAACCATCATAGGGCCATTCAGGGGACCATATTCCATAATAGCTTACGCTGGAATTGAGAATTTTGTTAGGCCCGAAGCCTAAAATTCCGTTATAGCACCCAAGAGCATAAATATTTGATATTGGGTAGTCAAGTTGCTGATCAACCTGAATTCCATAATAATGTCCGCTTAGATAAATGTTATCCAGCTTGCTTCTTGTCCCGGCAGTTCGATCAATAAAAATACCACAGAAATTATTAAAGAATGGGCTACCAGATTCACCAACGACCCAAACAGGCGGTGCCGGGCTATTTGTGTCACTCGGCTCATAAATTGAGTTAGGTTCATTAGCTTCTGATGCAGGTTCGCCAAAGCACACGTTGGCACCGTCATAAACCACGATTCCATAATCCCAATCCTCTGCCAAGACAATGGTTGTGCCAGATGGGATTACCACATCAATTTCTTCACCACCTACACCATGTATCAACAAGGGAGGGTATGGAACGTAATAAACTTCATTGGGATCGAGATAAAGACTGTCAGTGATTTCCTGTAACTCTATATAGCCACCTTTGCCCATAGTTGACTGTCCTCCTTCGCCTGCGGCAGGAACAGCAAATCCTTCTAACCGATGGGGATTAGCCTCGTTTGGACAATTTACAAGAGTTGGAGGCTCATAAGTGTTTTGAATAGTAATCTGCATTAAATGTGTGTTCTGCTCCTCTTGCGGTGGTTCAGGTTTATTAGGCACGGCAGGTTGGTCTGATTCCGGCTCAGGTTCGGGTTCAAGCTCAGGTATTTCGATTGAATCTGAATCGAAACCAAAGATAATTGTGTTTGCATCCGGCACCTTGAAAAGAACAAGCTGATAGTCGAGTACGTCACCAACAGTCAGGTTGACCATTACCGAGCACCAAGCTTCATCTGTAAAAGTAAAGAAATAGTCACCTTCTTTTAAATTCTCTCCCAGCGTGTTTGGTTCCGGCAGCGGCTCAAGTTTGCCAGCCATCTCACAGGTTACTGAATAGCTTTCTTTCTGCTCGTCAGTTTGTCCAGCAACGGTAAAGATAATATCATGATCGGGTTCGACTTCAATCGGCTCTGTCGTATCGAGGCCATTGACCGTCAAAGTCAAATCTGCGTTAGCAATCGAAGCTATTGTCAAAACTATGGCAGCCGTCAAAACTGCCCTTGCCATAATGGCCTCCTTTCAATCTTAAACCTAATTATGTCGATAGAAATAATCGTCAAATTCCAAATGACATTAATCAATTATCAATTAAAATACCTGCCCGTCAATAATAAACTCTTAAAAAAATATTGAACTGGCTGACTGTCTAATTTGCAGGTGGTTTTTAGGCCTATAAGCAACATTTTAGACAGTTAACAGATAC
>Ga0209986_10004962_pt1 | contig 11141 bp, 10 predicted proteins | sample BlataG_FD_183168 | JGI IMG/M metagenome (GOLD analysis project Ga0209986, IMG submission 183168) | Deep subsurface microbial communities from Black Sea to uncover new lineages of life (NeLLi) - Black_00105 metaG (SPAdes) (version 2) | ecosystem: Environmental > Aquatic > Marine > Oceanic >...
TGACTGGGTAGCCATCTTCACAGGCGAATCTGGACTCACCGTGTAACCGGCGAGCTGCTTAAGGTCAGCAACCATAAAGGCTGAACCAATGCAGGTCACAAGTAGGGACCCCTTCATTCCCACAACATCGCCCAGTAGCTGCATGCCATCCATTGGGTCGGACCTCTTGCGCCATGGAAGAGGACGCGCATTGAGAGAGTCAAGATTGTAGTACATTGACAAGTCTTCCAATTGCACCTCATACTCAGGCAGTACTTCAAGGAGCGAAGATGAGAAATGCTTAGCCAACTCCTCCGCTCCGGCAAAGTCCAACTGCTCCATTAGACTCGCAATTTTCCTCTTGCTGCGAACCTGCTTAGTTGCACCTCTTCTGCGACCTATCAGGTCTTCCATCTTTCTTGCAGCTCTGCCGCCCTGTATCTCTGCAAGAACGGCAGCGAAATCTGCACCTTGTTCCACCCACCGCGTCTTGACTCGCCTTGCTGTTGAAACTCCAACCTTCAGTGTCTGGTCATTAAACACAGCTAGATAGAGTACATAGTCTGTTTCTTCACACCTCTTCCTACGTTCCTCAGATGCATTGCATATTCTGCCAGTGCATCTGATACAGGGATCCATTGAATCAACCGCTGCACATGAACCACACCTAACCTGTCCCGGACGACTCACAATATGCTCCGAGCAGGGCACAAGGCGCCCAGATTCATTCCTGCTACCGATACACATACGTGGACCAACGATAGTCCATGACATCTTCTCTCCAGGGGATAGACGAGTGAACCTAGGAGGTTCTTCAGCCCCCATCCATGATAGCACACCTTGCTCAAATGAATCATTCTCGGTGGGCCGCCAAGTTACGCTAATAATGTGCATTCGAACAGCCCTCAGAAGATTTTGCGGCGGCGGTCACCATGCCCCATCCACTTGACGCCAGCGATGTTCAAATCTTCATCGCAATTGGGACAACGACCATTCTTGCTCAGATTGTTCTTCTTTAGATACACAGACCATCTCTCGACTGCCATTGTTCCGCAATTCGGACAGTAGGTGTTCTCAAAGTTATGACCGGCCACATTGCCTGAGTAGACAAATGTGAGGCCAGCCGCCTTAGCGACTCTGATATGACGTTCTAGGGCTGATGCTGAGGTCCTTGGCAGGTGGGTCATCTTGTACATTGGAGAAAAAGCCGTGAGATGAAAGGGTATGCGGGAACCTAGATTCTCTACGACCCACTCCGCTAATATCTTTGTATCCGCCTCCACATCACCAACTTGAGGAACAATGAGGTTGGTTATCTCAATGAAGACACCTCTCTCTTTCAGCCTCGTCAGCGCGTTGAAGATTGGCTCCACCTTTGGGACGCCCATATACTTCTCATAGAACGACTTGTTGCCACTTCCTTTGAAGTCGACTGTGGCAGCATCAAGATACGGAGAGATGTAGTCTATTGCTTCGGGAGTCATGTAACCGTTTGTAACAAACGTGTTGTACATCTCCTGCTCATGGGCAATGCGAGCTGTGTCATGGGCAAGCTCCATGAATATTGTTGGCTCTGTGTAAGTATAGCTGATTCCCGAGCAGTCATACTGACGCGCAAGCTTCACGATGTCTGCGGGTTCCAATCGCTGGCCAACAGGGGTTTCCCTCTGAGACGAATGATAATTCAAGCAGAACTGACACCGGAAGTTGCAGGACGATGTGCTAATGGAGAATGGGCTTGACCCCGGAGCGAAATGGAAGAGGGGCTTTTTCTCAATTGGATCCACAGCCATGCCATCTATCAGACCATAGACAGTGGTAAAGAGCACTCCATCTTTCAGCTTTCTGACGCGACAGAAGCCTGACTCGCCCTCATTAATGACACATCTTCGTGCACAGAGGTCGCAGCGCACACCTTTCTTGAGCTTGGAATAGAGGATTGCCTCTCTCATCACAAGGAGAGTCTGCGCCATTTCTTATGCGTGTTACGGTGAGCAGAAAGAAAGATATGAAAGATACGCCAGACACCAGCATAGGAAGTAGCGGCACAATCTGCGTGGTTTTCCAAATGCCATCACCTGAGAAGTGCGAAAGACTAACTGGTCTTTTTGAAAGGGCCACTGGCGGCAAGAGCAAGTTCCTTGACGCATGCTGGGATACGAAGTATCTGGCAACAACTGACCTTGATCGGGCTAGAAACAGGTTTCGCCGCCTAGTAAAGCAAACACTTGCTAACAAGAACACTGTCATACATTCCGAAGGATCTTACATTGCTCATTCAATAGCTTATTCGCCCTCATAGAGACTAAGTAATCGGATACAGAACTGGTCAATGCTCTGAAGGGTATGCGGCAGCTTCTGAAAACTTGGACATTGTTGTACAATGAATTCTAGGTCCTTATATAGTCAGGAAGGGAACTATGAGTCGTAGTGCAGGTTCAGGACAAGAACCAAGTCCACGAGCCCGTTCTACAGTCGCCGCCAGTTGGACGGAGACGCAAAACGCCTGCTGGAGAGGTCGTAGGACGTTGTAGATCATCGATCTGTGATGCAACCTCGATGAATCAGGAACCAAACATCAATCATGGACTGTGATGTCCAAGATTGTATAAGTTTCGGGCAACGGGTTGCGAGCCACATACCTAGAGAGCGTGCTTCAGCCCGCTGCTCGAAGTTACTTGAAAAACACGGGTAAGCCTGCCTTAGATGTCAAGAACCTATACGATAATGTTGCGATGATGAATGGCCTTCTGGGGGTTGCTGATTTCTTTAAGAGGATTGAACCGCCATAGCTACAAGATGATTCTCTAGCTCAAATCGACCTTTTCGCGGGTCAATACGAGCTTCTCACCATCGACGATTTTGGCAATGCCAAGTGCGTGGAAATCTTCTGCCCATTGCTTGACTATGGCTGGTGCCACACCCAAAGATCGGGCAATCTCTCTTATCGACATCTCAGAGTTGTCTTCCACCATGAGGAACGCTTTGGTCTTTTCTGTTCGGTCCATTAAACCAAGGTATCCACGCAGAGCCTCCTGAGTGACCTGCAACTTTTGCTGCGTCGCATTGTAATCACTGGTGGTCCGCTTATGACTGGCTGAAATCCGATCAAGTTCAGTCTTCACACGCTCAAGCTCTCTTGCACCTTCGCCCGACTCGTAGGAACGAAGGCGTGCTCGCAATTCATCAACTCCAGCAAGCCGCTCATTTGCCTTTTTCATCTCATCCTCAAAGTGCCTGATGTTGCCCCCAAGGTCCTCAATCAGTAGATCGTTCTTATTTTTGGCGTCACGAATCTGACGGTTCTCGATCTGGGCGGCTTGAAGTTCCTGAGAGGCCTTTTCCAATCGCTCATTGAGCAAATCGTGGAGTGTTTCCATGGATTTGATGTGCTTACGGAGCTCAGCGACCGTTTCCGCCTCAGCTGCTGGCGCTGCTCGAAGACTATTCATAGTTTCCTCAAGACTCTCGTTCCGTACCTTCATTCCAGCGAGTTCGCTCTGCAATGAGGCAATGTCGTTCTCTCGATTCTGTACCTTCTCGGTTGCCATGGATAAGTCACGATCTAGTTTCTTGACATGGCGAGAAAGCTCCCTCAACTGCTCTTCGACTTGCTTCGGAATGGCCACCTTTGGTTTCATGGTCAGCTCTGTTGATAGGAATTCCACCTCTGTGGAGAGTCTCTGTGTGAAATCATCAATGCTGGCCTTCAAGGTTGTGAGTTCATCGTGGGTTTCATTCGCGGCGTCCTTGAGAACGTCGGTCAACACTCGGATCTTTTCAAGAATCGGTGCTGACATTCCAGAGGTCAGGGTTTCCTCAATCGCTGCGAACTCCTCCTCAATGATGGGGGTCACCTCGGTTTTGAAATAGACTGCCTGGAGGTTGGTCTTCGCACGCCTTTTGCTCTTCCCGATTACTGTGCTCCGGAGATTCACAAGGTTGCCCTTCAAGCCCACCAGAAAGGACAGCACAACGGGTATGAGATCACGCTCGATGCGATCAATCCCATCGTTGATTAAATTGAGATTTCTTTCCACGTGACGAGTACTCTCTCGGAAACGATTTATGCTCTTATCCATTTCAATGCGTCGTCGAACTTGATCCGCAGATTCCACTCTGAGAACATCCTTTGTCATGCGGCCCGATTCGACAAGCTCCTTCTTCATAGTATCATCAATACCAAGCTCTGCGAGCATCTTATCGACAACTGAACCTCTGTCGCTCACTGGAATTTTCTCTTCGGGTTTCTTGCTCATGCGAAGACCTCACTAGCCTTTGACTAGGCTAAAGCAACTACTGGTGAACTGCTAGACAACACATAAATCTATTCGGAAGATGGGTCGCAATGAGACTTCGTATTGAGATTCTTGATAGAAATGCAGGCAGACGTGCACAACAGAGGTACGTCCCGAATAAAGAAAGGGAAGATGACTTGGCATCTCTTTACCGACACGGACAACCAGTTCGTTACGTCTTTTGATGTCTTCCCGCCAGCGAGAGTTCTTGAAAAAGCTGAGAAGAACATGGTTGCCATCATCAAGATGCCCGAGTTGACACCATGCGAGAGCTTCTCTCCGACAGTCATCCTCCGCATTGATACAATTTCCCGGGATTGGCTTCTTGAGCCCCAAGCAACTCCGGAGGAAGAAATCAAGCAGAACAGAGGAATGTTCTGCGCAGTACAGGAGTACTGGGAATATGGTGACCCACTTGTGCAGGAACTGTCAGAGAGCATCGCCGAAAAGAGTAGCACCGACGAGGCATATGCTCGGTCGGCTTACCAAATAGTCAGAAAGCACCTAAAGCTGAAGACTCATCTTGACGAGAGAGTGGGGGCGGCACGCGCCACTGCAAGCAAAGAAGGCGACTGTGATGAGCATGCGGACCTGTTTATTGCCTTGAACCGCGCTGTAAAGATACCATCACGCAGAGTTGTGGGCCACTTCTACAGGTCAGGATCTGAACCCGAGCCGCATGCCTGGTGTGAAGTCTATCTCTCGAACATAGGCTGGATTCCTGTTGACGCGGCCCTGGGACGCTTTGGTTCTCTCTCTGAGCGATATTTCTCACGTGTAAGAGAAGGACTTGTTTCTGCGCGTCCGACGATTCAAGTAAGGTGGGATGCTCCCGCGACGGGGGGACCTGTTGTTGAAGAGAAGGTAAGGATGTCCGTCTTCAAAAACAATCGAGGCTAGAGCCCGGATATCCTCTCAGACTCGTACAGACTCACAAACATGTCTGCCCTAAAGTGCCAGCATGAATGGGTGTCGAATATGGCGCATCTGACAGTGGGCAGGAAAGGCGCATCAAGGGCTGAACAGAGAGTTCCCGCAAGGTGATGCGTCATCATCTCTCCGTAGGCGGCCACCTGCGGTATGGACTCAAGGAATCTCTGCTTCGTTGAATCAAGCGGGCCCGGCTTGTAATCGCATATCTGCACATGGCCATCCACAAATCGGACCAAGTCTACGTGTCCTGAAAGTCGGTACCTCTCGGTAAACACCGGAACTTCAATGGCAATAGAGTTCGGGTCGTTCTGAAGGAAGTCCGGAAGCACTGCATGGTTCAGCGTATAGCTTTTATCGTCTCTTGCTCGATGATACTCTCTTATTCTTAGTACCAAGTCATTTTCAGGGCTAGCCACAACTGCATGGTTTCTCATGAGCTTTGTTCGCAATGCTACACGTCTTGCAGCTGACATTTTCGAGAGCCGCAATGAGGATGCACGTCTGTAGAATGGATCAGTGAAGGGGGCTGCTGGCACCTTGCCAGCTCCTACTGCTGAAAGGTGTGCCCAGAGAGCAGCCAGGTCTCCGTCAGTATTTCCAAGCTTTTTGTGATTCCCGCGATTCCATTGAAATCCGTACGCAACCTTGCCATGGCGAAATTCCCTTCTCACGATATCGTCGCCATCGACTGTCATGTCCCTTCAAAGCCAACTCCGGCACCAATCTTTTTAATGCACCGCCCCTCAGAAGCTGTAGGTGATACTGAGTTGATATATGCCTTCATCGTTTTTTATCGTTACAGGACAATGTCTGAGGAAGAAGCTGAGAAGGCAAGGGAATTCTGGACGGATTTTCTCAAGGAGGATTGGCCTAGCGATGTCCGAATTGTAGGGAACTACAAGTATGCGTGGGGAACAGAATGGAATGGATTCCTACTGATAGAAGCAGAAAGTGCCCACACCTTCTTTGAGTTCTGGCCCAAGTTTCGGGACAAAACGCGCTGGTACGTAGACAACACTCGAACAATAATAGGTCAGAAATCGTAAAGAAAGAAAACGGAGTCGGGAGGGTCTCCTTTGACCCGCCCGATGCTAGCCTGTACACTATGGAGCAGCGCCTTCCATCAAGTCAATGATCCAGTCTAGATCGCCTTGGCGAATGCCCTCTCCAATTCGATATATCATGAGAGAGCCAGATACAGCATTCACAGACGTTGTGAGGAATTCACCACTTGGATACGAAAAGGTCCCACGAAATCTACTAATCTCGCCCTTGTATCTGCGTGTGTACAGTCCTACTTCCTCTTCAGATTGTATTCCCGAACCCCGGAACTCTGCATGTGTGAGATTGCCCTTCTCGACGCCGGCAACTAACACCGACGCAACTTCCACTGCCCGGTCATAGAGCTTCTTCGCTCCGCCATTCAGGCTCAAAGGGGTAACCTTCGCTCCAGTTGTGTCTGCAAGCAATCTTGTGAACTTGTTGGCAATCCGTCGGGATCCTCGAACCTCGATAGTTTCTCTATCAAGCTTAACGAAAACGGTTCCTCTATCTATACTAACATAATGAACGCTCGCAAGTTCACCGGCCTTGTAGGCTAGAACAGGTACACGGAATCCAGAAACGAACTCGCCAGTCACAACATCCCCGCTTACTTTCACTGAAGTAAAGCCAGATGCAAGCCCCTTCTTCTTCTTTGGCGAATACGAGATTCCTCTTAGAAGGCTCGCTAATTTGGTGGACGTCGTTTTCAGTCCCGAAAGACGAAACAGATGCACAGAGAGCCCCATACCCCGGGGCTTGATGAGTGTTAACTTCGAAGATTTATTGCTGCTCAAGGTGCCTCATCTCGTTAATGTTTGGAAGTTGGGTCTTCACTGACCTCTATTTCCTGTGGAATAATGCATCATACCCTAATAAAACCCCCATCCATCAGAGAAAATAGCTGGACCCTGTTTGACGTATTACCCACATACCAACCAGCATATGAAATGGGAATACACACAATCAATGCGCGTTTCATATTGATATGATTTGGCGCCAAATGAAGCGCGCGGCTCTTTTTCTCTCAAGACCATCTGGGATACATTGCCTACAACGATCTGAGTAGGTCCTCAATGAGAATATGTGCCCGGGGCTTGTCCGGAATGAAGGGTGCGAAAGTCGACGCCTTGGCGGTAGTGATACAATCAGCAAGGTCACTCAAGTCCCGACACCATACGAGGTGTTTCTTTCTTGACATCTCACCAATCAATTGGACCTGATGACCCTCCATGAGTGTTCTGTTCTCAACGACAACCAGTCGGAGACCTTGCTTTACGCACTCGACCGTTGTCCCTGCACCACCAGCACTCACGATTACATCCGCCCAATCGTATGCAGTGTTCAACGACCTGATGAAACGAAAGAACGGGAAGTTCCTAGGCATGTAGGACCCGCGACCTATCTGCGCCACAACCTTGTCTTGAACTACGCCCTGCTCAACAAGTCGGTCCATCTCCTCGATGAGAGGGTCAAAGTGAGCAGTCCCTACTGTCAAGAAGATCATAGTAGCTGACCCCCGTAGATAGCGGTTGGAATTCTTGTCGCAAGGTCAGGCCACTGAACCATAAAGAGGTCAGTCTTCCCCAGCAGCATTCGACCGGTTATGGACAGGGTTTCAACCCTGGACATGCTCTCAATGAACACTGTCTTAATGCCAAGCAGACGAGCGGAATAGAATATGGGCACTGTCAGACCTGTGCCGCAGCTGACCATCAATGCCGGCCGGAAGAGAACAAGATAGACGAATGACATCATGAGAGTTGCTAGGGTTCGAATCACGGACATGATTCGCGAATCCTGAGGCAGGAGTCGGGGAGTGAGCACAGGAAGAACTCTGCCGGCAATCCGTATCTTCTTGGGTGTCAGCGGGTCAAGGAGTCCAATCATGTAGAGATACTCATATTTCGGACCCAAGAGATCAATGAGTGCAAAGATTTGTGCTGTATGACCGCCTCGTCCCAGCACAACACCAATCCTCTTCATACCGGGTTCCTCGCGACAGCCCTATTCTGTTGTGCCACATAAAGGGTTCTCCACTAGGAAAGCGCTGAAATCTAGCACAAGACAGGTCAATAATCACTTATACTCGTATGCCGGCGCTTCAGACGAGTGGTGGATATGACTATCGTCAAAGCTTCGAAAAGACATCCGCTCTATGAAGAGCTGGCTGCGATTGCAGGAGAAGACCGTGTAAACGACAATCAGGTGATAATCTCGTCGTATACCCAGGATGCATGCCATCTTACCGCGAAGAGACCCGGAATTGTTGTTTTGCCGAACACCGTTGAGGAAGTGCAGGCGATTGTCAAGCTCTGCAACAGAACGAAGACCCCATTGATACCTGCAGGAGGACGAAATGGTATCTGTGGAGCGTATCTGCCGCGCGTTGAAGGTTCAGTCATGCTAGACATGACCAACATGGACAAGATTGTAACCATCGACGACGATGTCATGACCGTTACAGTGGAAGCAGGTCTACGATGGGCTGAACTCATTCACCGTTTGGATGAGAAAGGCTACAAGCTTGGCTTTAGAGGACCCTACGGGGGTAACGCTGGGACTGTTGGAGGCTCCACGAGCATTAACAGCATCGGATATGCCGCCTCCAAGTATGGGCCTTCGACAGAAGGGGTTGTTTCACTCGAAGTCGTTCTGGCTAATGGCAACATCGTCAGTACTGGAACTGGTTGGAAGGAAGGTGCAAGGCTCTTCGCGAGATACTCCTCGTTCCATGATTTGACCGGCGTGTTTCTTGGCGATCACGGCACCCTCGGTGTTAAGACGAAGGTGACCCTCAAGATCTATCCAAAAGCCGAGTTCATTACCTATGGAGACTTCGGATTCAAGACCCTTGAGCAAGCGTGTGCTGCCTTTTTGGAAGTTCAGAAGAGGGGCTTGACAGAGGAGCTGAATCTTCTGTGTGACCGGCAGTCAACAGACACCTTCTTCCCTGGTTTTCTCGACAGGCATCCTGAGATCAATGCCATGTTTGCAGCGATAGCACAGGAAACAGATGACCAACTGGCCAGTCGCAAGATGGAAATCGTCAGAGAAATCGTGCTTGAACATGGAGGCAAGGACCTTGGCAACTTCGCTGCACAGATGCACTGGAGTGAGATGTTCAACCTCGTGCAGCCCCTCTATAACAACGGATTTTGGCTGAATACCTGTCACCTCAGACCAATCACACTGGTACCTGAGTTGATGAAGAAGCATTTGGAGATATTCAAGAAGTATAAACTGCTGAAGAATGGTATCAAGTGGATCGCTAGTTGCCTTGGAGCTGACAGAGCATTCGCAACCGGGTGGGTAACGATATTCGCTCCAGACAAGAGTAAGATGGAGCTTGCCTTGAAGGCCTGGAATGAAATGCTTGACGCGACGATTGACAGCGGAGGATGCCCCTATTGGAGCGGCCTTCTGTGGGAGAACCGAGTCCTCAAGACCGTCAGCAAATCCTTCCTAGACACTTACAAGGAAATCAAGAGAGCATTGGATCCGAACAACATCTTCAGTCCACATGTCTTCGAGGGGGTTGACTGAGATGGAGTACACCTATTTATCCAAGTATGCGGAGGAATTGTGGCTCTGTGCCAGATGCGGCGATTGCTCTTTGGCTGACAAAACTGTCGCGTCCAAGCGTGATGTATTCCTCCCCTGTGCAGTGAAGAACGTACTGGGTTTTGAAGCATACTCTGCTCGAGGCAGAATCATGGTCATGAATGACCTCCTGAACGACAAGATCGACCTGACCGATGATGTGCTTCAGTGGCTGTATACATGTACCACATGCAAGAGCTGCCAAGAAACCTGCACTGCTACTGCAGAGGGCATCAAGCTCCCGGATATGACGGAAGCTTTGCGAAATGACGTGGTTAATGCAGGCTATGAATTGCCGAAACATAAGGCGATTGAGGAATCCATAATCAACCTGGGCAATCCCTACAAGGAAGAGCGCGATGAAAGACTCGACCTATTTGGCGAAAGGGACTGGCCTGAAACAGCGGATGTGATCTACTTCGTTGGATGCACCAGCGCGTATCGCGAGAAGGAGATAGCCAAGACAACGGTTGAACTCCTCGACAAGGCAGGCGTAAACTACACGATACTCCCCAAGGAGGAATGCTGTGGGTCCGTTCTGCTAAGATTGGGACATAAGAGGGCTTTCAACGACCTCACCAAGAAGAACATCGAAGCCATCAAGAAGACAGGCGCTAAGCAGATTGTGTCGGCATGCGCAGGCTGTTTCAGGACATGGAAAGTCGACGTTCCAAAAGAAGGCCATAGTTACGATTTTGAAACCATTCACATCACTGAGTTCCTGGATCAACTGGTTCAGAAAGGGAAGGTAGCCTTCAGGTCGCCCAAAGCAATCAAGGTCACCTACCACGACCCGTGTCACCTCGGCAGGCATGCAGAAGTTTACGAGGCACCTAGAAGAGTCATCGAAGCAGTTGAGAATGTTGAGCTGGTGGAGATGGAAACAAACAAGAGATATGCGCACTGCTGCGGCTCAGGAGGAGGGGTCAAGGGAAGCCACGGCGAACTGGCTGACAAGATAGGCGCAAACAGAATCAAAGAGGCCGAAGAAACCGGCGCGAACCTTCTCGTGACCGCCTGTCCATTCTGTCATAGGGGACTCGTGGATGGTGCGAAGTACGGAAGCAGCAAACTTGAGGTGCTTGACTTGCCGGAGTTTCTGTTACCTCTTATGGTTGAGGTTACAGGGAAGAGAGAAGTTGGAGAGAATCCGCTCAAGATAGAGTTCATGGCCTATCTCAGCAATCATCCGAAAATCTTCGATGGCCTGAAGAAGGATGCAATCATTGACTACGACATTGTGGGTGATAGATTCCACCTAGTTATAGCTAAAAAGGGACAAGTTGT
>Ga0209986_10004964_pt1 | contig 11137 bp, 10 predicted proteins | sample BlataG_FD_183168 | JGI IMG/M metagenome (GOLD analysis project Ga0209986, IMG submission 183168) | Deep subsurface microbial communities from Black Sea to uncover new lineages of life (NeLLi) - Black_00105 metaG (SPAdes) (version 2) | ecosystem: Environmental > Aquatic > Marine > Oceanic >...
ATTGTTAAATTATAAAATCACATCTTTATACCACGTCATTGGCTTATATTCTGTAAGATTCCTGAAAGATTGTTGACTCTCATGAAAAATGGTTCTTAAAGGACAAAACCGGTCACCACTATAGAAATTACTGGCGAACTCATGGTGACATTTTACTGTCTGTAGAGGTATAATTAATTGGTTGTCCGCAATGAGCGAGCAGCCTTTTTGATTGTAATTTGTGCTGTTTTTTTGGCTTATCCGGTTCGCATAGCAACCCATTTTAATAAAGTGTAAGCAGTTCTTTTAACCGCTTGGATTGTTCGTGATCAAACGTAAATCGTTCAAAACGAAGTAAGGGAGTTCGATGGATATTGGTTCTGTAAAGCAAGTAGATATTGACGATCAAATGCGCTCCGCGTATTTGGATTACGCTATGAGTGTGATCGTGGCGCGGGCATTGCCAGATGCCCGTGATGGTTTGAAACCTGTCCACCGCCGTATCTTATATGCGATGCACGATATGGGTATGCGCTCGAATACCCCACATCGAAAATCGGCTCGTATTGTGGGCGAGGTGCTGGGTAAATACCATCCTCATGGTGATCAATCAATTTATGATTCGATGGCGCGTATGGCTCAAGATTTTTCAATGCGATATTTATTGGTGGATGGGCAGGGCAATTTCGGTTCGATCGACGGTGATACGCCTGCAGCCATGCGCTACACCGAAGCGCGCTTAAAATCGATGGCGGAAGAATTGCTGGCTGATATCGACATGGATACGGTCGACTTCGGGGACAATTTCGATGGCTCACTCAAGGAACCGCTGGTATTACCTTCACGTCTTCCAAACTTGCTGCTCAACGGCTCGTCAGGCATCGCTGTGGGTATGGCAACCAATATCCCTCCCCACAACCTGAACGAACTTGCAGATGCGATCACCTATCTGATCGACAACTACGATGACATCGACGAAATTCCGATGGAGGAACTGGTCAAACGGGTTCCCGGACCCGACTTTCCCACCGGTGGCGTGATTGTAGGCAATGAGGGCATTCTGCAGGCTTACAGCACCGGACGAGGGCGCATCGTCTTGAGGGGACTGGCACACATTGAGGAGATGGGAGGCAATCGCCACAGAATCGTAATCACCGAGATACCGTACCAGCTTGGCAAGTCCGGCCTGCTCGAACGTATTGCGGCTTTGGCTCGCAGCGGAAAGTTGGGTGGCATCTCTGACCTGCGGGATGAGTCCGACCGGCGCGGGATGAGCATCATTATTGAATTAAAACGCGCTGCTCAGCCGAAAAAGGTGCTCAACCAGCTTTATAAATTCACATCGCTGCAGTCCACTTTCGGTGTACAAATGCTGGCGCTGGTGAACAATGAGCCGCGTCTTTTGTCGCTCAAACGGGCGCTGCAATTGTTCATTGAGCACCGCCGCGAGGTTATCACACGTCGTTCCGAATTTGAGCTAGCCAAAGCGCGCGAGCGCGCCCACATCCTGGAAGGACTGCTGATCGCATTGCGCAACCTGGATGCAGTGATTGAAACTATCCGTAAATCTCCGGATGCGAATGTTGCTAAAGATCGCTTGATGACCCGCTTCAATTTGAGTGAGCGGCAAGCTCAGGCGATCCTGGATATGCAACTGCGCCGGTTGGCGGCTCTTGAACGCCAAAAAATTGAAGACGAACACCACCAAACACTGGAACGTATCGCTTTTCTGGAAGATTTGCTGGCTAGCTCCAGGAAGATCCTGAACGTGATCAAAGATGATGTGGGTGAGATGGCTGAAAAATTTGGGGACGAGCGCCGCACCCATATTGCTTATGAAGCTACTGAAGAATTCAGTGACGAAGACCTGGTGCCGGACGAAGCGATACTGATCAGCATCACGCAGCGCGGCTATATCAAACGAGTGGCGGCAAAAACTTACCGCGCTCAAAGCCGGGGCGGGCGTGGCGTTGCAGGTCACGCTACAAAGGATAAGGACCATATCCTGATGCTTATTCCTGCCCGTACGCTAGACGCAATTCTCTTTTTCACAGACCGGGGTAAGGTCTATTCTGAGAGAGCCTACCAAATCCCGGATGCAGACCGAACCGGGCGCGGGATTCCGGTCGTGAATGTGCTCGCAATGGGTCCCGACGAGACGGTAACTGCGGCTGTTGCAGTCCCGAAATTTGATGACACTAATTACTGCATCATGACGACTCACAAAGGGCGCATGAAGCGCTTGGCTTTATCACAGCTCGCCTCAGTTCGATCGGCAGGAATTAGAGCCATCACCCTGGGTGAGGGCGATGAATTGGGTTGGGCGCGCCTTACAAACGGCGCAGATGAAGTGATCCTGGTAACACGCCAGGGTCAGGCAGTGCGGTTCCCAGAGAGCAATATCCGCGCGATGGGTCGCACGGCTGCCGGGGTTACTGGCATTCGCCTCGCTAAAGGCGATCGTGTCACCAGTATGGAGGTGGTTGAACCTGATGGAGATTTGCTCATAGTGACCGAAAAAGGTTTTGGTAAGCGAACACCACTGGACGAATACCCCACAAGAAGCCGCGCCACAAAGGGGGTTCAGACAGTGAACAAAAAGATTTTGCCGGAAATTGGATTTGTGGCTGCAGCGCGCGTCGTCCATGAGGCTGATATTCTAACGATCATGTCAACGGGGGGAGTGGTACTGCGTACCATGGTTAAGAATATATCGTGCATCAGCAGAGCAACGCGCGGAGTGAAGGTTATGAACTTGGGGGAAGGGGACAGTGTTGCATCTATCGCAATTTTCTCCGACGTCGATCTGCGGCGGCTGGAGGAGGCGAATTGATGGGGGTGACGCGGTAGGCGCTGCTTTGCAAAGTGAATGAGTGTCCCTCCCGGGTGCGTAGGATGAGACCGCCATCCTGGTCGAGACCGAGCACCTGACCCTCCGCCGGGGGTTGATTCTTTACCCCATTCTCTGGGTTGATATTCACCCACTCACCTCGATATGCAAGCTTATTCTCCCAGGCTTGTTTAAAATTGTCTGATTCCAGGTGCAAACGCCATTTTATTACCTGAGACACGACGGTTTGCAGCAGGTTCAGACGGGAAACCTGGCGCCCGAGGGCTGTTTCCACGCATGTGGCGGGGGTGGTTGTTGAATGCTCCGCTGGGACAGATGCTGGAGCTACGTTGATTCCTACTCCCAAAACCGCTGCAGTGAGCTGATCGCCGATCCAGGTGGTCTCTACCAGCACACCGGCTAATTTGCGACCATCGACCAGAACGTCGTTTGGCCACTTTATTTTACTATCGAGGTGGTACCTCTCTCGCAGCGCATCTGAGATTGACAGGGCTCCCAAAGCGGTCAGGTGTGAAACATAACCATGGGATTTGGGTGGGCGGGACGAATCCAAGGTGGTGCAGAGGGGAGGTCTTAATACCAGACTGAATGCCAGTGCCGCGCCGGCGGGTGTGAACCAGTTGCGGTTTCGACGGCCTCGACCAGCAGTTTGTTCATCAGCTATCACAATGGACAGGTCTGAAGCACCCTCTTCTGCCCAGCTAATGGCTTCGTCGTTTGTAGAGCCAACTCGCTCGAAAAAACGCAGCCCGCCGATCGGAAGGTCTGCCAATGTCCTTTCTAAGGACTGTACTTCCATAAGCAGATTGTACCGCACAGAATGCCAGTAAATCATCACCGGCATTCTATTTCGATAGTGGACAGGGAAACGATTTTAATTCACGGTCGGCACGTAGCCGCCATCGATACGGATATTTGCCCCGTGGACATAGCTGGCTAGGGGGCTGGCCAGGAAGACGACCACGTCGGCCACTTCCTCCACTTCGCCGACCCGCTCAAAAGGTATGCCATCGGATCCCATTTGGTTGAGGAGGTCGCGGGCTTCGTCGACTGATGATGCCATACCGTTCTCGATAAACATATTGGCCATCGCTCCCGAGAAGATTGCGCCTGGACTAACGGTGTTGATGGTGACGGCATCATCACCCATACTTTGTGCCAGCGTTACGGTCAGGTTGGTGACCGCGGCCTTGGTGGTGGAGTAGACACCCATACCAGGAGCTGGTTTGGTCCCAGATGCGCTGGAGATATTGATGATCCGTCCCCAGCCTTGCTTTTGCATTTTTGGCAGGATCAGTTTGATCAGGCGTACCATGGATAGCACGTTGATGTTGTAACTACTCAACCAATCTTTAGTGGGGATGGCGAGGGCTTGTTCGTGTGCTGCTCCACCTGCGGCGTTGTTGATCAGGATATCGATACCACCGAGTTCTTTTTCGGCAATCTCGACGACCTTGTTTACGTCTTCATCTTTTGAAAGGTCCCCTACCGCAACGATCGCTTTACCATTGGCTTCATTGATTTCACCGGCGACGCGCTCGGCTTCTTTTTCGCGCCGACCGTTGATAATCACAGCAGCGCCTTCTCGGGCAAAGTGTTTGGCGATGCCTTCGCCGATGCCACCGGTGCTGCCGGTGACTAATACTCGTTTACCTTCTAGTTTTAGATCCATGTATTTCTCTTTGTTAATCTAGTTTCTTGGGAAAGAAGGCCATGATCTTCATCCCCACTTTGTCATCACCTTCAAACTTGAGTTTACCTCTCACCATGGCGACCATGCCATTCATCTTGCCGGTACCGATTTTAATCCAGTCTTTGGCATTCTTGGTGATAAAGACGCAATCCGATTCGACGTCGACGTCGACTTTGGTAACCCAGGGACCTTCACTCTTGGTCAGGTCCGCCACCCAGGTACCGCCATCGTCGCCGCCGATCTTGAAGCAAAAAGTAGGGATGAGGGATTTATTAAGTTATTTGAGCGATTTCTTGAAAGCGCTGGAAGCCAACCACATACCCAGGGCGGTGAAAATGGTAATGGCCACAAAACATAGCCACAAAGGTATGGTATCAACCTTCGCGAACTCGGCGCCGTTTTCTAGCAGCATATAGCGTAGACCGGTGACCACATAGGTTGTCGGGTTGATCAAAGCGCCAATTCGCATCCAGGTGGGCATAGTCTCCAGGGGATAAAGGGCGTTGCTGAGGAAAAGGAGCGGAAGGTTCAGAAGCATAATCATGCTGTGATATGCACCCATGTTGTCGGTGCTGGAGGCCATGGATAGCGCGATACCGGCAAAACCTAATGTAAAGCCAGCGACTAACACCAAGCCACCCAACCACCCCAAAGGATTAGAGGTGATGTTGGCACCCACGATGATACCTACGATCAGGATGATGAGTGATTGGATCAAGCCCTTGGAAACAGTGCTTAATGCGTTCCCCATCAAGATACTTAAACGAGGGATTGGCGCTGCCAGGTATTCTTTCACAATGCCTTGAAGCCGTTCATTTAACCATGTTGAACCTCCTGCAATGGCGCCGCCCGAAGCTGTCAGGGCGATGATGCCGGGAAGCATAAAGGTGATATAGATATCCTCACCGCCCGGCATGGAGGGACCCAATAAACTGCCCATACCTACGCCGAAAAGAACCACCCATAGAATGGGCTGAATTAACATGCCAGTCATCTCCATCTGGTTGTGGACTGACTTGACCATGTGTTTACTCCATAGTGTTACTGCTGCGCTCATTATTTTCTCCTAAATATTTGTAATATTTCAGTGGGTTATTGATCCTAATCCCTAAACTGGCGACCGGTATATTTGAGGAACACGTCACCCAGGCTGGGTTTGGCAACCGAGATATCTTCGACAGTAAAGCCCCTCTCATTTGCCAGAGAGATGATCTCGACCAAACGCCGGCTGCCGGAATCGACACCAATTTGAATGATCCCGTTTCCAGTTGTAATCGTCTCGCAACATGACAGGTCATTCACTTTCTCGATGAAATCATCTCGGTTCCCCTGACCGGCGATGGTGATAACATCAGCGCCCATCTGGTCAACCAGTTCGCTTGGTCTGCCCTCTATCAGAATCTTTCCATGGTCAATGATGGCGACCTTGTCTGATAGCTGTTCGGCTTCATCCATGTAGTGGGTGGTCAGTAAAACGCTCATACCGCGATTTACTTTCAACTCAACAATGTAATCACCAATACGTGCCCGGCTCTGGGGGTCGAGACCCAGCGTCGGCTCGTCTAGGAAGAGCACATTTGGATCTGTCATAAGTCCCCGGATGAGTTCAAGACGTCGTTTCATTCCGCCAGAGTAGGTGCTGATGGTCCGGTCGGCGGCGTCTTCCAACTCCACCAGGGCCAGCAATTCGGTGATCTTTGCTTGACGCTGATCTTTGCTCATACCATACAGGCGGGCGTGATAATTCAGCGCTTGTCTGCCGGTTAGTTCCTTATCCAGGGTAGTTTCCTGGAATGTGACACCAATAGTCTTGCGAACATCGTTGGCTTGCATCACGACATCGAACCCGGCGACTTTGGCGCTGCCCTCAGTCGGCTCTAATAATGTGGTTAGCATATTGATGGTGGTAGTCTTGCCGGCGCCGTTCGGTCCCAGCAGGGCGTAGATGGTGTTGGCTTCGATGGCCAGGTCAACGCCGTCAACGGCGAGGATTTCTTGACCAAAGCGCTTGACCAGCCCCCTGGCTTCGATGGCCAGGTTGTTTTTGGATGCTTCGCTCATAATGGTATTCTCCTTTTTTGTTATTGGGATGAGGGATGGTTTTTGATATCGACCTCAAGCCCCCAATCCGAGGACTCGAGGCGGGTAATCACTTCTGAGAGCCACTCAAGATCAGTCACGAGGTGGCGAATCTGGTGGTCGATGGTTAATTGGAAGGCTCCGTGGTGGCTTTGGTCTGATTTATTAGCGACAATAAGCTCTTCGATCGTGAGGCGCCGTTTTTCCAGGAGCGGGAGAACCTCCTCCGGCGGGAGTGCGTCGAAGAAAGCCAGGCAGAGTGTGCTGGTATGCTCGGACGGTTGGTATTGACCAAGACAACATCTGAGCATTTCCTGGAACTCGGCATCTCCTTTTTCAGTGAGGGAATAAATCCGGCGGGTAGGTCGTTTGCCCACCTTCTCTTCGCGGTATGAAATCCAACCCTGTTCAGCCATGTTGTGCAACAAGCGGTAGGCAGTGGGCTTGGTGAGGTTGATGTTGGCTCCCAGGTGGGCGTCGATCAGGTCGTTGATCTGGTAGCCGTACATTTCGTGCTGGCGCAGCAGACCAAGGAGGAGCAATTTTCTTTCCATGTGATTATCCTTAAATATAGTACATTCTGAATAGTCTACATAAACTATATAGACCGAGATTATAATGAGAATGCATTGTGGTGTCAAGGAATTTTTTATAAGGATTTTTTATAAGTGTTTTTATAAGTTGGATGCATATCTGGAGGCATATCTAGACGAATCTGGCTTCTGTATGATATACTTCGCAAGCTCCCGCCGATGGGCGGGAGGATTTTTGCCCACAGAGGGCAGCTCCCTTATGGGAGCCAACTATCACACACGTCTCCCGACCTGAGCGGGCGTGCCTCGACCGGGGTTCCGATCAGGGAAGACGGGGACGGAGGAATAACGCAAAGGAGTTTAGAATGACCATTGTTAGTATGAAAGCACTTCTTGAAAGCGGTGTACACTTTGGGCATCGTACCCAAAAGTGGAACCCGGCAATGAAGTCCTACATTTTCACTGAACGCAACAGCATCCATATCATTGACCTGCAGCAGACGGTCAAAGCCCTTGAGGAAGCATACAACCTGGTACGTGACACTGTGGCTGAAGGCGGCACAGTGCTTTTTGTTGGCACTAAACGGCAAGCCCAAGAAACGATCCAGGATGAGGCGATCCGGGTTGGCATGCCTTATGTCACAAACCGTTGGTTGGGCGGCATGCTCACCAATTGGACCACGATTCGCCAGCGAGTCAGTGAGTTAGAGGAACTGGAGCGCATGCGAGATCGTGGGGATTTCGGACGTATAACTAAAAAGGAAGCTCTTAATATGTCGCGCCGTATTGAACGGTTGGAATATCTTTTAGGCGGCATCCGGTATATGACTCAACAGCCCGACCTGCTCTTTGTGGTTGATGTGCGCCGGGAGGATACTGCCATCCACGAAGCGAATCTTCTAAACATTCCGATCGTTGCGATGGTTGACACAAATTGTGATCCGCGCAAGGTAGATTATGTAATCCCGTCGAACGACGACGCTATCCGCGCTATCAAGCTGCTGGTCAACAAAATTGCTGAAGCCGTGGTAGAAGGACAGGAACTGCGCAAGGATGTTGAAGAGGAATTTACACCTGTGACTGAAGTTGTCATGGCGGGCATAGACGAAACGGAACTCACTGACGAGGATCTGTTGGGCGCAGCAACCCTGGCAAAGATATCCGCCAGCCGTGTCGTGGCGGTTGAAGAAAGCGTCGCAGAAGCTGAAGTAGAAGCCGTGGGAGAGGCGGTTGTCGAGGAAATAGCTGTTGAAGAGGCTGAATTGGAAGCAGCGGGTGAGGCGGTTCTCGAGGAAATTGCGCTTGAAGAGGCTGAATTGGAAGCAGCGGGTGAGGCGGTTGTCGAGGAAATAGCTGTTGAAGAGGCTGAATTAGAAGCAGCGGGTGAGGCAGTTCTCGAGGAAATAGCGGAAGAAGAGGCTGAATTGGAAGCCGTGGGAGATGCGGTTCTCGAGGAAGTAGCGGACGAAGAAGTTGCTTTGGAGATTGAGACGGGAGTAGACGTCGAGGATGTTGCCGATGAAGAGGCTGAATTAGAAGCCGTGGGAGAGGCGGTTGTCGAGGAAATCGCGCTTGAAGAGGCTGAATTGGAAGCAGCGGGTGAGGCGGTTCTCGAGGAAATAGCGCTTGAAGAGGCTGAATTGGAAGCAGCGGGTGATGTGGTTCTCGAGGAAATAGCGCTTGAAGAGGCTGAATTGGAAGCCGTGGGAGAGGCGGTCGTCGAGGAAATAGCGCTTGAAGAGGCTGAATTAGAAGCCGTGGGAGAGGCGGTTGTCGAGGAAATCGCGCTTGAAGAGGCTGAATTAGAAGCAGCGGGAGAGGCGGTTGTCGAGGAAATCGCGCTTGAAGAGGCTGAATTGGAAGCCGTGGGAGAGGCGGTCGTCGAGGAAATCGCGCTTGAAGAGGCTGAATTGGAAGCCGTGGGAGAGGCGGTTGTCGAGGAAATCGCGCTTGAAGAGGCTGAATTGGAAGCCGTGGGAGAGGCGGTAGTCGAAGAAGTCGCTGCCGCAGAAGAGATTGAAGATGCCACACCGCAAGGTGATGAAGAGATAGAACATGAGGAAGATAATTAATCATGGCTATTACCACACAGCAGATAAAAGATCTACGCGAAGAAACCGGTGCAGGAGTAATGGATTGCCGGGATGCCTTACAGCAGGCTAATGGTGATTTTGATGAAGCGCTGGATTTCTTGCGTCAGAAAGGGATTGCCACGGCGGCAGAGCGTGCTGACCGTGAATCTTCGGATGGTGTCGTGGAGTTGTACTCTCATGGGGATGGACGCGTAGGAGTGATGGTAGAAGTCAACTGTGAGACCGATTTTGTGGCCCGTTCAAAAGCTTTTCGGAAATTCGCTCATGAGATTGCGCTTCAAATTGCTGCTGGCGCCCCATGCTATGTAAGTCCTGATGACATCCCGGGGGAAGTGATTGAGGACAAGCGTAAAGATGCCCGAGAGTTCGCTCTCGAAGAAGGTAAACCCAAAAATGTAATTGATCGCATTGTAGAGGGTCGCTTGAAAAAATTTTTAGATGAAGTGTGCCTGATGCGGCAGCCGTATGTCCGTGATGATGAGTTGACGGTTGAGGAGCTGCTAATGCAGAATATTGGCTCAATTGGTGAAAATATTATCGTCAGGAGATTTGAGCGCTGGGAATTAGGCGAAGATACAATGGATTAGGCGAATAGGAAGACCAACCATCAGGTTGGTCTTTTTGCTGGATGGAGGATCTCTGCGATGGAAAAGGAACTGAAATACAAACGTGTGCTGCTTAAGTTGAGTGGGGAGGCGCTTGCCGAAGAGGATGGTTTTGGAATAGATCCGGTACGCGCTGAAGACGTCGCCGAGCGCGTACGAGGCGTCCATGAATTAGGCGTGGATGTGGCTGTCGTCATCGGAGCGGGAAACTTGTGGCGCGGACGTACTGGTATTGAGCGCGGTATGGACCGCGCAACTGCAGACTACATGGGCATGTTGGCTACAATGATGAACGCGCTGGCTTTGATGGATGCCATGGAGCGAATGGGATTACAGACCCGGGTGCAGTCAGCCGTGGAAATGCACACTGTAGCTGAACCTTACATCCGGCGACGTGCCATTCGTCACATGGAAAAAGGACGTATTGTGATCCTGGGAGGGGGAACTGGAAACCCATTCTTCTCTACTGACACTGCTGCCGCCTTGAGAGCGGTGGAAATTGGTGCAGATCTTATTATTAAGGCTACAAAGGTCGATGGTGTTTATGATAAAGATCCTCTGACCAATCCCGAGGCAACCCTATTTGAAAATTTGACCTATATGGAAGCCATAAACAGACGGGTGGAAGTTATGGACAGCACGGCGCTTTCGTTGTGCATGGATAACCATTTACCAATCTTAGTGCTCAACCTGTGGCACCCTGACGCACTGCGGCTCGCTTTGTATGGCGAACATGTAGGCACACTGATCGCTGATTGAACTTTCCTTTCCTTTTGAAACCACTTTTGAAATTATTTTTTACCCTTTTCGTCGTAACTATTTTCGGGTATCCTATGGGAAACAGTAGACAAACCTGGTTCTGATTGGAGGCGCTTATGCTGAAAGATGTTTACAAAGAAGCCAATACCCGCATGGACGGCGCCATTCAAGCCCTCGAGGAGGACCTGGCGGGAATCCGGACCGGACGTGCCCATCCAGGTCTGGTTGAACGGCTGAATGTAGAATATTACGGTGTTCCCACGCCGCTTATTCAGCTTGCCAGCATCAGCGTTCCGGAGCCGCGTTCTCTGCTCATTCGTCCGTTCGATGAATCCTCTCTCAAAGCAATTGAGCGCGGTATACTGACATCAGACCTGGGTTTGACCCCCAACAATGATGGCAGATCCATCCGGCTTAATTTACCCCCCCTGACCGAGGAACGCCGTAGAGAACTGGTTAAATTGGTCAACAACCGGATTGAAGATGCGCGTATTGCAGTGCGCAACGTTCGCCGGGATAGTATCAAAGACCTGCGCGAGTTCGAG
>Ga0209986_10004965_pt1 | contig 11135 bp, 9 predicted proteins | sample BlataG_FD_183168 | JGI IMG/M metagenome (GOLD analysis project Ga0209986, IMG submission 183168) | Deep subsurface microbial communities from Black Sea to uncover new lineages of life (NeLLi) - Black_00105 metaG (SPAdes) (version 2) | ecosystem: Environmental > Aquatic > Marine > Oceanic >...
CTGGCGGTATGGATCTTCCTGTTCGCCTACGTGGGGACGCAAGGTGATGCGGCCTACGCACAAGGCACGCTGTCAGGCCATAACGCCTTGACTAGTTCCCTGTCAAATCTCGACCTCTCCACGCTGAGTGTATCCGATACACTGACGGTAACCTACAAGGTGGATCGGTTGAGCATCAGCAGTCGGAGTATCTATTCAACAACAGGGTGGACTTCAGTCGGGTTTCGGATGTCATCTCCCATCGGGGGGATCACGTTGGCGTCCAGCGCATCTTTTGCTCCCTCTCAGATGGCCTCCTTTGTGCGGGCCAATCTCGACCTTTCCGGAAGCTGGGAAGGAGTTGCCTGCACGATGTCGTCTCTACTGACCAATATCGGCACTCCCCAAACACCCTCGTACGATTTTGGCAATACCTTTCGCTTCTCTGGTTTAGTTCCAGAGATAGGGCATCTGAGCGTGACCCTCGGAATCGGGGCGACGCCATTTGGAAGCGTGCAACAAGGATTCTGCTACGAAGGCATGCGGATTTCTTGGGGGAACCTTGCGTTCTGTGGAGGGACGGCCAACCTGGATCTCTTGTTCGATCAAACAGGCCTTGACTCAGAGACTGTCTCTTGGTCCGTGCCCATTCCGTATGTCCACCAAAGCAACTTCGGCCTCAATATCCGCTTGAGCGGCTTCAACGGCCCTCCCAGTGATTGGTTTGACGTAAAAGGGATTACGGCCAGCCTGAGAGGGAAAATCAAGGAGCTGAGTGTCTCTGGCTCGTTCGCCTTTGAGTCCGTGCAAACGTTCAGTCGCGGGGTTTGGTCACTCAGTGGCCCGTTCTTCGGGGGGACCCTTGCTGCCACGACCACGATTGACAAAGATACGCTACTTTCGCTGGCCTTTACGTGGTCATACCAAAGCGATGGCTTCTCTGTGAGAGTCACTCCGGATTTTCAGATTACTTCGTTTGACGGGCAGACCCTCGTGTTCGATATTCCATCGGTCAAAGCGACGTTTTGGTGGGACCTTGTGTGCTGTGACGGAATCGACGTTGGGGACTTAATTGTAAGCATCGCCCTCAGCAAAGAGAGTTTTGAGCAGATCAGTGTCACCTACTCGTATGCGTTCTAGAGGTTCCTTTTTTTGAATGCTGGGACCCACAACGCAGGATTGAGACATTGCATCCAGCGCCTAGGTGAGAAAGGATCGAGGAAGAATTCAGGTAGGAGGTGAACGATGAAACGGAGAACAAGGGATTGGTGGATGACCGGTATTGCGGTTGTCGTCATGGGGGCTATATTCTTCATCGCCTTTTCGGCGGCTCAGCCCGTGACGAAGGAGGAAACGGTTACGTTGGAAGAGATCTACGCCCTCCTTGTCACGGAGGATGGTCGAAACCGTCTTGATGTGATCGAGGAGTGGCTTGTGGATCTCGACGAAGAAGTCGACCTCATCTACCTGCAGGCAAAAGAGATGATGGAGGAAGAAGGCTGGCAATTTGAGAAACAAAAGTGGACCCTGGACGATATCAAATTCCTTCTTGATGCGATCCAGGACAAGATTGATGCTATAAAGACGAAAGTTGGGGCATAGCAGCTTTTAAATCACTGCTGGTCTTGATTTACCAGAGTCAGACTGCGGGCAGTACTTTGCCCCAAGGTCTCTGCACACAGCCGCAACATCTCACCGCACTCCGGGGTGACCTGCTGGGGTTAGAGTCCACGCATGTGGTGTAACGAGCTGTCGCTGAGGCAGGAGCTTGAAAAGAGCGACCATCGCTGCCATCTTCGGGAATCAAAGAACAAAGCCGATATGGATCGACACCGAGGAGGAAACGACGGTCAAAGAGAGAGTAGGCAGTCTGGCGTGGTTGCGCAAGCAGTTGGAAGCAGCGGACAAAGATCTGCTGTGTGAGATTGTCAAGGGAATTGTTGAGACGCTGATGGGAAACGACGCTGATGGGAAACGAGGCAGACAGCATCTGCGGTGCCCCGTACCGACAACCCAGCCAGGATCGGGTGAATCATCTTAACGGGTACCGCAGCCGGCGGTGGGACACCCGCGTGGGAACGATCGACCTGGCGATTCCTCGACTTCGTAAGGGCAGCTACTACCCGGATGGCTCCTCGATCCTCGCCGGCGATCCGAGCGGGCCGTGGTTCAGGTGGGTAATTCCGGGTAATTCCGGGGACGCAAACCATATTTCTGGACTGAACTGATCTTTCTTTTCGAGTCCTCGCTTAGTCCAAATGGCCTTTCAAGCCAAAAGAACCTTCACACTTAACAACGGGCGGCTCTTGTCAAAGAGGCTGCTTGGCTCTACAAAGGGAATACATTTCGAGTTCGCGGAGAGTCTGTTCCTGCTATCCGACACAAGAACTGTTCCTGCTCTGCAAGAAGATCCACGGACACTCTCGCAATGCCCTTTTCAATGCAACTGTCCCGTTATTTAACGTATGATACACGGCAACCAGGCTGAAAGGTTCACGATGAGACATAAGCAACAATTAGCTTCGATTAAGGCGCTACCTCGCAACATCTGGGCGGTGTCGATCACCAGTTTCCTCATGGATGTCTCCTCGGAGATGGTCTTAAACATCCTTCCCTTGTTCCTCGCAAGCGTCTTGGGCGTGCAAACGACGTTCATCGGGTTGATCGAAGGGGTGGCTGAATCGACAGCTTCCTTACTGAGGGTTGGTTCAGGCTGGCTTTCGGATCGCCTGAGGAGCCGAAAATGGCTGGCCGTCGTAGGGTATGGCCTTTCCACGTTCATCAAGCCGGTGTTCTACTTCGCTGGCTCGTGGGGGATGGTGGCTGGCGCGCGCTGGGGGGACCGGGTTGGCAAGGGGATCCGCACCGCACCGCGCGACGCCATGGTTGCCGACTCGATCTCTGAAGGCCAGCGCGGACTGGCGTTCGGCTTCCATCGCGCCGCGGATAGCGCCGGCGCAATGCTCGGCATCCTCGGCGCGTTGGTCGCGGTGTGGCTCACGCAAGGCAGCAGGGGAGCGCTTCAGGCGAGCACGTTTCGCACCATCGTGCTGGTCAGCCTCGTGCCGGCGGTGCTCGCTGTCTTCGTACTCGCAATCGGGAGCCGAGAGACAAGAAGAACCACCCCTTCCGAGCGAGTGAAAGCAAGCTTCCGTGGCCTGGGTCGACCGTTTGGCCTGTTTCTGCTCATTGTGGGGCTCTTCGAGTTGGGAAATTCCGCGGACGCCTTTCTGGTCCTGCGGGCGCAATCACTCGGCGTCTCCGTGCTTGGGATTCTTGGAATGCTAGCGGCATTTAACCTGGTTTACACCCTCATCTCCACGCCAGCGGGAATACTGTCCGACCACGTCTCACGAAAGGCGGTCATTCTCGGCGGTTGGATCGCCTACGCCACCATCTATTTGGGCCTTGGCCTAGCTGGGAAGGGCTGGAATATGTGGATATTGTACGCCGCCTACGGGGCCTACTACGGGACGGCCTACGGCACAGCAAAGGCGCTGGTCGCCGACGTCGTCCCGAGCCATCTGCGCGGCACTGCCTACGGCGCCTACAGTACCGTCATCGGAGTGCTCAACCTGCCCGCCTCGCTCATCGCGGGAGTGCTGTGGGACCGGTTCAGTCCCGGTGCTCCGTTCTTCTTCGGTGCGGCGTTAGCCGGTTTGGCCGCACTGGGTTTATGGCTCTGGAAACCTGATAGACACAAGGTAACATAGGCCGTCTTGCATCCAACAAAAGTCGGTTCAGCGCTTATTCCAAGTGATCTTGGGTTCTCGCCGCGGCACGACGCGGCGGAAGGCGTACTTCGGCATGCCGAGAATGAGTTCGATCTGCGGTTTACGGCCGGCAGGGATGTTGAGCGATCGCCGCAGGCGGCGGCTGAGGCTGAGAGCTACTTGCATAAACCCAATCTGGCAGGTGCCAAGGCCCAACCGCTTCGCGGCGAGCATGACGTTGTAGGCCGCGTAGGCGGCATCATCGCGACCGAAGTGGACGCGCTTCGGCACGTGGGCGATCAACAGCACCGGGGCGTGGTGGAAGATCGGATCGCCTCCCTCGCGCTGCTGCCTGCGAGCTGCTTCAAAGTCGGAGGCGGCTTTCCGGGCTCGCCTTGCCAATTTCTTCCCGCCGATCAATCGCACGAGTGGCCGAAGGAGCGGGTTGCGCGCCACCGCGATCAGCCGGCCGAGCGCGTCGAGCACGCCTTGTGATAGCTTGGCGATGCGCTCCACCTCATCGATCACGAGCCAGTCGACCGGCTGCTGGTTGCTCGCCGATGGTGCCCAGCGGCTGACATCAAGGAGCTTTTCTACCGTCTCGCGAGGAATCGGCTCGTCTTTGAAGATCCGCTCGGAGCGCCGCTCGCGGAGGGCCAAAATCAGTCCATCGAGCGAGGGTAGCGCATCGGGATCGATCAACGGGCACTGCTCAAGCGGGAAGCGTTCATGGTCGATTGCGTCGGTCGGACAGGCTGAAACGCAGTGACCGCAGTCAAAACACCGCTCCAACCTGGCGGGTCTCACGCCATCATCTGCCTGCTCGAATACCTTGGCCAGACACAGATCGACGCACGCACCGCAGCGCACACAGAGGTCTGACTCGATCTTGATACGCGGCGCTTCAGGCTCTGGCATTTCAGACTCCCAACGATCCTTTATTATACAACCTCAAGCCCTGCAATCATAAGAGATCGGTCAGAAAACGAAAGCAAAAAGGGTAAGCGCTTATTGCAGCATCCACAGGCTGAGCGCCATGACGATCATGCCGACGACAACGCCCACGATGGAGAGGTGCTCCTTGCCGAAAGAGCGAGCGACCGGGATCAATTCATCAAGCGAGATGAAGACCATGATCCCAGCCACAGCGGCGAGCACGTAGCCAAGAACGGCTTCGTTCAGGAAGGGAAGGAGCACCACCGCGGCGAGGCCGGCTCCGATCGGTTCGGCAGCCCCGGAAAAGAACGGCCACAAGAAAGCCTTCCTCCGATTGCCGGTGGCGGCGTAGATCGGCGCGGGCGCGAACCCAACGCCCTCGATTCCGGCTTGAAGCAGCTCGACGAACGAGACGAGGATCATCACGCCGGCGGAGAACCCCAGGGTCAACGCCATGAAGCTTGGGCCGGGCTTACGAACAAGGACACCCATGGCGCCACCGATCGTCGTCGAGAGCCCCGCCAACGTGGTGAGCATAAGAGCAAATCCGATGTTACTGCCCATCTCGTTTCTCCTTCATCAGGATTGTTATGTTCTCATTATAGCAAGCTCATTAGGCTGGCTAGTTTAGAGCCAGTTGTGTTGAGCGGTTGGAACGCGACCAAGTCGGTACGGTAAGATGAGGAAACGGGGGACAATTGGAAACAGGCATGATCGAAACCGCGAAGCTCACCCGGAGATTTGGTGATCGGCTAGCGGTTAAAGCACTCACCCTGACGGTGAATGCGGGTGAGATCCTCGGCTTTCTCGGCCCGAATGGTGCGGGCAAGACCACTACGATCCGTATGCTTGCCGGGATCATCGCCCCCACCTCCGGCCACGCGATGGTCGCTGGCATCCGCCCGGACCGTGAACCGGAACGGCTCCATGAGGTGATCGGCCTGCTTCCGGAGGCTCCCGGCTTCTACGAGCGGCTCTCCGCGCGGCGCAACCTCCAGTACTTCGCAGGATTCTATTCGAATCGTGATATCGCTACCCAGGCAGAGAAATACCTTGCCCTGATGGGGCTCCAGGACCGCCGAGACGACAGGGTCGCCTCCTTCTCCAAAGGAATGAAACAGCGGCTGGCGCTCGCCCGCGCTCTTCTGCACGAGCCGAAGGTCCTGTTCCTCGATGAGCCGACTGCCGGACTCGACCCTGAGGTCGCCCGGGAGTTTCGCGACTTGATCAAGGATCTCAGTGGCGAGGGACGCACGATCTTCCTCTGTACCCACAACCTGACTGAGGCCGAGCAACTTTGCGACCGGATCGCCGTGGTTCGTACGCAGTTGATCGCGCTGGATACGCCCGAAAACCTGCGGCAACGGCAGTTTCGCCGCCAGGTCGTCGTGAAACTTGAATCGGTGGATGATGACCTTCTGAAAGCGGTAGGGGATCTTCCTTTCGTCCAGGATGTACAGCGTCAAGAGAACCGACTGACAGTGGCGCTCAGCGATCCTGATCGAGACCGTCCCGAGTTGGCCGCGCGGATCGTGCAAGCTGGAGGCCGCATTCTTGAGATCAGCGAGGAGCGCCGCTCCCTGGAGGACGTCTACCTGAGCCTGGTCCATGAGGAGGAGGCCTCGTGACCGCAAGACGCGTTCTGAACGTGCTCCGCAAGGAGTGGGCGGTGATGGCGGCAAGCGTCAGCAACCTGCTCTACGTCGTCTTGATTCCACTTCTGCTCACCGGGCAGGCGCTTTTCCTTATCTGGCTTGTCTCCCGTTTCGTCGCCGGGCAGACGGCCACCGCGGCGATGCTCCAAGCGGCACCGCAGGCCACAGCCGGGGTGCTTCCCAACCTGTCTGCGGCGGATCAGTTTCGAGTGCTGCTTCTCTCACAATTTCACTTCTTCCTGTTGGTTGTGCCCGCGATGATCGCCAACGTCTTTGCCACGCTCTCCATTGTCGAGGAGAAGATCACCCGCACGCTCGAGCCCCTGCTTGCCACGCCGGTACGAACGTGGGAGCTTCTGGCGGGTAAGGCCCTGTCCGGAGCGATCCCGGCATTTCTCGCTGCCTGGACCTGCGCGGGGATATTCGTTGGGGCCGCGATCGGCCTGGGGTGGGGACATCTGTTGCGGTTCATCCTCTCCCCAACGTGGTATTTGACCCTCTTTCTGCTGACACCCGCGGTGGCGGTGATGAGCTTCGTGCTGGGGGTGATCGGCTCCTCACGCGCCAGTGACCCCAAGGGCGCGCAGGGTATCGCGGTGGTGATCGTATTTCCGATCTTCGCTCTGATTGGGGTTCAGGTCACCGGCCTGGTCTGGTTCACGCCGACCCTCACGTTGATCCTCGCCCTTGGGATCGGCGCGATCGACCTTGTCTTGATCCGCGTTGCCGTGCGGCTGTTTCAGCGCGAGTCGATCATCGTCCGCTGGCGGTAAGGGAAGTGCCCGGAAGCATCCGCTTCAGTGAGGGATTAAGCTTGATACTAGTTATCCAAAGCCGCTTTCCATCGTGCCTTTAGCATCTTCTCAACGGCGGTACTGATTCCCAAATGGTCGGGCTCGGAGGCCCAGAGCACCATAGCGCCCAAAGCTAGTGCAATTACCAAGAACTTATGAACGAAAGTTCTTGGTACGGTGACCTCAAGTGTACCAACCTTCACCGTACCGAGAACTGGTACGAGTTCAAAAGTAGTCCAATAGGCGTAACCTGCGATTGCCAGTCGTTTTACTGATTGCACATAGTGTCCTAGGAAAGCCAAGGGCTACAGACGACATTGCGAGCTTGAGTTTAACGACTCTTCTCCTTCTGTTACAATCTGCGACGAGACGATGAGGAGGGAGGTCAATGAATGTTCTGTTAGTCTATCCTGAGTTTCCAGATACATTCTGGAGTTTCAAGCATGCACTCAGGTTCATACGCAAGAAGGCCTCCTCGCCTCCGCTGGGCCTCCTGACCGTTGCCGCGATGCTCCCGCCAGAGTGGACCAAGCGCTTGGTCGATGTCAATGCGGCAAAGCTCACTGAGAAAGACCTGGCATGGGCTGATTACGCACTTATCAGCGGCATGATTGTGCAAAGAACGTCGGCAGGCCAAATCATTGCCCGCTGCAAAGATGCAGGTGTCAAGGTCGTCGCCGGAGGACCGCTCTTCACAATCGAGTACGAACGGTTTGAGAGGGTTGACCATCTCGTGCTGAATGAAGCCGAGTTGACCCTCCCGCCCTTCCTCGAGGATCTGGCACAAGGTCAGGCCAAACACATCTACGCGACATCCCAGTTTGCTGACATGCGGAGAACTCCGGCTCCACTATGGGAGTTGGTCGACATGGGCCGGTACGAGTCGATGAGCATCCAGTTCTCCCGTGGTTGCCCTTACAACTGTGAGTTCTGCAGCGTGACGGCATTACTCGGTCACCGCTTCCGTACGAAGACAGCCGAGCAGATCATCGCCGAGTTGGACAGTCTCTATGACCTGGGATGGCGTGACAACGTCTTCTTCGTGGATGACAACTTCATTGGAAACAAGAGGTGCCTCAAGACCGAGCTATTGCCTGCCCTGATCAAGTGGCAGAAGGAGAAGGCGGGAATCCCGTTTCAGACCCAGGTGTCCATCAACCTGGCCGACGACCAGGAACTGATGGGGATGATGGTCCAGGCAGGTTTTCGCACGGTCTTCATCGGAATTGAGACGCCGGATGAGGACAGCCTGACCGAATGCAATAAAAGGCTGAACAAGAACCGTGACCTGGTTGAAGACGTGAAACGCATGCAGCGAGCGGGCTTGCAGGTGCAGGGAGGCTTCATAGTCGGTTTCGATCACGATACGCCCTCGATCTTCCAGCGCCAGATTGATTTCATCCAGAGAAGTGGGATCGTGACAGCGATGGTCGGCCTGCTTCAAGCGCCGCGTGGCACAAGGCTTTACGAACGACTGAAGAGACAGGATCGCCTGCTTGAGGACATGTCTGGGGATAACGTTGACGGCACAACGAACATCATCACTACCATGAGCCTTGATACGTTGCGCGAGGGATACAAGCGCATACTGCAGACCATTTACTCACCTCAGTATTACTATCAGCGTGTTAAGACCTTTCTGCGGGAATATCCACCGCCCAAGATCCACACGTCTCTACACTTCCAGCACATCCTGGCGTTCTTCCGCTCCGTCTACCGCCTCGGGATCATAGGCAAGGAGCGAACCTATTATTGGAAGCTCTTGGTGTGGACACTCTTTCGCCGCCCGAAGTTGTTCCCACTGGCTGTTACATTTGCGATCTACGGCCACCATTTTCGCAAGACTTGTAAACTGCACGTCCTTTAGCTTCTGGCAGGTGCCCCGTTGGGGTAAGAGGCCGGTGAACCTTATGGAGCGCTATCTTACTCCAGGTTCGAGAGTAACGGTTGCTTGGCTTGGCAACTCAAGATAGCCGGTTATCTTCGGTTTCGAGGCCTATCGTAGAACAAGAAAGCAACGCCTGGTACACAAACACGTCTTCACCATTGCACCCCGATGATACCAGACCCTTTGCCCGTTTAGACACAGGTTTCGGACCCGATTTCATCCTGCAGAAGCAGACCTCCTTCATTCTGCAGCAATTCTGTCAGCCACCGTGGAAAGCGTGCCTTCCTAGCGAGCCTCTCAAGCTTGCTCATCACTTGGTAACCCCGCGCTTCGTCTACTCCGCCATCCCCTCCAGGAACTTGAGGTAGTCAGAGTCCGTCGAGAGTACAATACGGGACCCAGCGCCAAGAGCAGTCTTGTAAGACTCCAGGGTACGCCAGAAGCGGTAGAATTCAGGGTCCTGATTGTAGGCGTTAGCATAGGTTTCAAGCGCCTGTGCGTCCCCTTCTCCCATGATCTTTTCCGCCTCTTTGCGGGCATCGGCAAGGATGATCTCTTTGTCCTTGTCGGCACTGGACGTAGTCTGCTTGGCCTTCTCCTCCCCCTCTGCTCGGAGCTGCGCAGCAATTCGTTCCCGCTCTGAGCGCATTCTGGAGAACACCGCCTTCTCGATCGCTGTTGGAAGATCGGCGCGCTTGATACGCACATCGATTAAAACGATGCCGAATTTCCCCAACTTGTCCCGGCTAAGCTCGGTCACCTGCTGCAAGTACTCCAACCGCTTCGCAGAGACGATCTCATTCAAGGTGTGCTTTGCAAGGATATTGCGTAGATCGGAATAGACGATGTCATCGATCCGGCTCTGCGCGTTTAACAGGCTCCCCCGAGTAGCCTCGATGAACAGTTTGGGGCCTCCTACCCGCCAGATGGCGTAGTTATCGATGACAAGCCTCTTCTGGTCAGAGGTGAGGATGTCGCGTGGTTGGATGTCGTAGTTTAAGACCCGATCCTCCAGGTACTTCACACTCTGAATGAAGGGTATCTTGAAGTAGAGCCCTGGCTCCTCGGCGAGCTTGATTATCTCCCCGAACCGCAGGACAGCCGCTTTCTTGGTCTCATCTACAGTGAATGTAAACAGGTTGTAGACAATGATTAAAAGGACAACGACCCCGGCAAAGATGATGAGCTTCTTCATCGTCACTCACCCCCCTGGAGGGCTCTGTCCAGATCGAGCAGTTTTAGAACCCCGCTTGCTTCACGTGACAGGATGATCTTCTCCATCCCCGGGAGAATGGACTCCATTGTTTCGATGTACATGCGCGTGCGCGTGACCTCCTCACCCAGTTCGTACTTTGTCAGTACCTCCAGGAAACGGGCGACATCTCCCTCCGCTCGCTTGATCCGTTCTTGCTTGTAGGCCTCGGCTTGATTGGCGATCTCCTGGGCCTGCCCGCGGGCGCGGGGAAGGATGTCCATCGCATATTCCTCCGCTTTGTTAATCAGTTTCTCCTTGTCCTGACGCGCGCTGTTCACATCGTCAAAGGCGGTGATAACCTCCCTGGGGGGCTTCACGTCCTGAAGTTGGATGTTTCCCACCACAATTCCTGCCCCATAGGTATCGAGCAACGCCTGCAGCGCGATCACCGTGTCAGTACCGATCACATCCCGTTCCTCGGTCAGCGTTTCATCGAGCGTCCTTGTCGCCACCTGTTCCCGCAGTACAGCCTCTGCCGCTTGTTTGACGATTACCTTGGGGTCTATTATATTAAAGGCGAACTGCTCTGCGTCCTTAACCCGATATTGGACGATCATCTCTACATGCGCGATGTTCCCATCACCGGTCAACATGAGCGCTTCCGTCTCCACTGTCTGATACCGTGGACTGGGGGGGGGCGAGATCGTCCTAAACCCGATCTCCTCCTTACGCACCTCCAGTACGTTTACCGCCACCACGCTCTGAATCGGCGCGGGCAGGTGGTAGTGTATCCCCGGATCGACGGTGGCGACGTAGCGGCCAAACTGCTTGACCAGCCCTACCTCGGATGGGCCAATCGTGTAAATCCCCGTCAGCAGGTAAATCGCGATGATCACCGCGATGACAAGCCAGCCAATCCAGCCTTGCATCTTTCTCAATCGCCTCTGCCAATCAGCATTCTCACTCTCTGGCTCC
>Ga0209986_10004966_pt1 | contig 11135 bp, 13 predicted proteins | sample BlataG_FD_183168 | JGI IMG/M metagenome (GOLD analysis project Ga0209986, IMG submission 183168) | Deep subsurface microbial communities from Black Sea to uncover new lineages of life (NeLLi) - Black_00105 metaG (SPAdes) (version 2) | ecosystem: Environmental > Aquatic > Marine > Oceanic >...
TCTCACCATTGAGTCAGTCGCTGAGGGCATCACTGTCACCAATCTGGAGGGGAAGATTATCAAAGTCAACGATGCTGTTATTAAAATGCATGGCTACGAAAACAAGGAGCGACTTATTGGGCTCAGCAGCGTTGCTCTTATTACCAAGAAAGAACACGCTAAGGCGAAACAGTATCTTAAGAAAACCATGGAGACTAGTGACAGTGGACCGATTGAGTATACCTTCGTCAGAAAGGACGGGAGCGAGTTCCTGGCTGAACTCAATGCCAGCCTGATCAAGGATGCGAGTGGTAAGCCACTGGGATTCGTTGCCAGCACTAGAGACATAACCGAACGTAGGCGGGCTGAGACCATGCTACGCGAAAGTGAGAGAAAGTACCGGCTAATAACTGACAGCACAACGGATTATATCTCGTTGTTAACATTCAAGGGTAAATACACCTATTTGAGTCCCTCAATACAGGAACTGGGCTATCAGCCAGAAGAACTATTAGGTAAATCGGGGTTTGACTATATTCACCCGGATGACAGGAAGAGGCTCCTACCCCTGCTGGTTAAATACGCTGCCTTAAAGATAAAAGACTTAATGGGGCTCAAGCAGGAAAGCTTCTCAGAAAATATTGACTTCCGGTTCCGCGACAAATATGGCGGGTGGCACTATATGGAAGCCACCGCTAACCTGGTCAATGCCTTGGACGGCGATGGTCTCAATATACTGCTTACCAGCCGAGACATGACGGAGCGAAAGAAGGCAGAATTTGATTTAACAGCCCACAAGGAATTGATTGATCGCATCCTGGCTACCACACCCAACTCGGTAGTAGTGGTTGGTAAGGACACAGAAGTGAGGCTGGCCAACCGGGCATTCTATGACGGCTTCAAGAAGAGGAGAGAGGAGGTTGAGGGAAAGCCGATAGACGAAATAATCCCGGTAGAAGAGTTATCGAAGTTAGTATCAAAGGCACTGGTAAGTAAGGCACGTCATCTCGATCTTGAGTTCAGGCACAGGCTGAATGGTCACGATAGAATTCTTATTGCCAGCATACTTCCCATGCAGAGTGAGGAAGCGTTGTTGATTCTCAATGATGTAACCGATGAGCGGGAGAGACAGGAGAGACTATATCTTACCAACCGTATGGCGTCGGTTGGTGAAATGGCTTCAGGCATCGCCCACGAGCTTAATAATCCGCTAACAAGTGTTATCGGGTTATCCCAGCTGCTTATTGGTGAAGATATGCCGGAGGATACCAGAGAAGATGTGGAGGCTATCTACAGTGAGGCCCAACGGGCTGCTGCAGTGGTTAAAAATCTCCTGACCTTTGCCCGGAAACATGCACCAGAGAGACAGCTAACCCAGATAAATCGTGTTCTAGAGGACGTACTTAAGCTGCGTGCCTATGAGCACAAGGTCAATAACATAGAGGTTAACACCAAGTTTGACACTGAGCTGCCCGAAATCATGGCTGACTATTTCCAGATACAGCAGGTCTTCCTCAATATCGTTCTGAATGCTGAGAGCGCCATGACCGAAGCTCATGGTAAGGGAACTCTGACAATTACTACCGAACGAGAAGGTGGCAATATCAAGGTCTCGCTTACTGATGATGGCATAGGGATTCCCAAAGGACATCTTGGTCGGCTATTTGATCCTTTCTTTACCACTAAGGAAGTAGGTAAAGGGACCGGGTTGGGTCTAAGTATCTGCTATGGGATAGTCACAGGTCACGGTGGTACTCTATATGCCCAGAGTACACCGGGCCATGGAGCTACCTTTTTTATCAAACTGCCTATCAAGGCTAAATGAGGAATGGAGGATAGATATGCAGGATAACAACGATAACAGGAGGAAAGTTCTAGTAATTGAGGATGAACCAGTTATTAGGCGGGTATGTCTTAAAACCCTTACCCGCGAAGGATTTGACGTGGATTTGGCCGCTAACGGGCTGATAGCCAAAGATATGTCGGCTAAGAAGGTATATGACCTCTATCTAAGTGATATCAGGACACCAGGTATGAATGGCATGGAGTTTTATCGCTATCTCAGAACTGAACATCCCGAACTTGCTGATAGAGTGATATTCACTACCGGAGACGTACTAAACAGCGAGGTAAAGGAATTTTTACAAGACCTGAGTGCACCATTTCTGCCCAAGCCGTTTACTCCTGAAGAGTTAAAAATACTGGTTAGCAAGGTTGTGGATTGACTGTCAGGTATTAATCATTATCAGAAAGAAAAGGCATGACCAGTCGGAGGATTAGAGATGACAATTAGTACAGCCAAGCAAGGGAGAGTGCTCATTGTTGATGATGAAGCAATGATAAGAAGGTCCATTCACAAGAGATTGGCGCGTGAAAACTACATCTGCGACGAAGCCGGTAGCGCTGAAGAAGCGCTTGGGCACCTGGCGATAAACACAGCAGAGCTGGTAATCCTGGATATCAAGATGCCGGGCAAATCAGGGCGCGAGATATTGCCAACTATCCAGCGGAGTTACCCCCATACCGCGGTGATTATGTCCACTGCAGTCTCTGACAGCAACATCATAATACAGTGTATGAAGGATGGGGCTCAGGACTACATAATTAAGCCCTTTGACCTGGATGAAGTTGCCGTGAGTGTGGGCAGAGCTATGCAAATACGAAAGCTTGAGCTTGAACTTCAGGACTATCAGCAAAATCTGGAGCAGAAAGTTGAGCAGCAAATAAATCAAATCCGAGCTCTTTTCCTGGGTGCCATCAAGTCACTCGTCTTTGCCCTTGAAGCTAAGGATAAGTACACCGCGGGACATTCTGGAAGGGTGACTGAAGTCGCGGTAGCTATCGGTCAAGAACTCGGCCTATCCGAAGACAAGCTGGAAGACTTGCGGTGGGGTAGCCTGCTCCACGATGTGGGTAAGATCGCAGTTGACCCAGCAGTACAAAATAAGCCAGGGCGGCTGACTGATGAAGAATACAGGCACATCATGGCACATGCCCAGGTGGGACGCCGTATAGTGAGACCCGTGGCAAATGAGAGTGTGGTGAACATAATAAGGCATCACCATGACAGGTATGACGGCACCGGGCTTGACCAGACTATACGAGGCGAAGAGATTCCATTAGGAGCCAGAATCGTGGCAGTGGCTGATACCTTCGATGCTATGACATCTGATCGACCCTATCGCACAGCCACGTCTGCTGACCAGGCGATAGCCGAAATCAAGCGTTGCGCCGGTACTCAGCTTGACCCTACAATTGTCTCAGCTTTCCTTAGGATACCTATCACAGAGATAGACGGGGGTGGAGGCTGTTTCCGAAGGCTGATATCGAAAGAATTGAAGAAGAGGCTCACCGCATCAGATAAATCCAATTACCAGGATAGAGCCGATTTGCAGAAGCCCTTAATAGGTGATCAAGGTGATGAAAGTTTTTAGTTGGTTCATTGTAATAATACTTGCTGTGGTCGTTGCTGGCCTGGGTTTCATGTATTTATCACCCGATTACAATATGTATCTTGTCAGGAGCGAGAGCATGAAACCGGCTATTAACATAGGGGATATGATAATCACTGGTCCTTTAGACGGGCCATTGAATGGAAAGGTAAACCCGGGTGTGATTGTAACCTATGAGCGTGGCAAGGAACTGGTTACTCACCGGGTAGTATCTGTTGATGGTGATAATCTGGTGACCAAGGGTGATGCAGTGGAAGACCCTGATACACATCCAGTCACCATGTCAGAAGTCAGTGGAATCTACCTGTTTAGGATTCCCTATGCAGGTTACCTGTCTAATTTTATGCGAACCAGGGTCGGTTGGTTTCTGGTGATTATTATTCCAGCTATGCTGCTCGTTGCCTTTCTTATCAAGGATATTGTTAAGGAGGCAACAAGCAGCGCCGTAAACGACAAATCGGGGTCAACTAGGAGGTGACTCATGAGTAAACGAAAATAATGGAGACGTAGAACCGGAATGGCGGAATCTAAAATATAAAAGAAAGGAGGTTAAAAAGGTGAAAAAAATAATTGGTTTGACAATAGCGGCTTTAGTGGTTATTGGGTTGGTCGGTAGTGGCACCTTGGCCTTGTTCAGCGATGTGTAGACTAGTGAAGATAACACCTTCACCGCCGGCACGCTGAATCTTAAGGTTGGAGATGATGACCCGACGGCGGTATCGATTTCCATCCCCAATCTAAAGCCCACCGACACTGGTAGTGCCGCTATTTGGGTCACCAAGAATAGTGGCTCAATTAGTGGCATCCTTGATGTTGCTATTGGCTCGGTAACTAATAACGAGAACACTTTGACGGAGCCAGAAAGTGATGCTTCAGACGGCTCTGGCGGTGCTTTAGAAGGCGAGCTGGGTAGTTTTCTGAAGGTGGCCATCTGGCTGGATGTTGACGAGAGTGGAGACTGGAACACAGGTGACATTGCGCTTCAGTCAGGCGGCAGCACCCTTACCCACACTGGCACTGAGTCACTGCCCTATGACTATCTCGACAATTATGGCGGGGACAGCCATACCAGCTTAATCACAATGACAGCCGATGACGCTGGTTTACATGGGACAGACGAGTTTCAATTCATGGTTGACTATGATTTCCCGACGAGTGTTACCCCTGATGATGACCAGGCCCAGAGCGATAGCGCTGTGTTCGACGTCACATTCACATTGAACCAGGCGTAAGTACCTGTTACAGGTTGGGGGCTGGGGCCTGTAAAAGTCTCAGCCCCTGAGGGACTGGAAGGTCGATAGCAGAGAGTGTAAATGAAGAAGATAATTGGTTTAACCCTGGCCTTTGTACTGGCTGTCGGTATGATTGGTGTCGGCACGTTTGCCTATTTTATCGACACCGAGACCTCAACCGGTAATCAGCTGACGGCCGGCACCCTGGATTTAAAAACGGATGATGCCGACGGTGTCAGTCAAACTCTGTACGCCATCAACATGGCACCGGGTGACACCGTCGGCCCATCCACTATCGTGCTCAAGAACTCCGGCAGTGTACATGGTTCAACCCTGGATATGACGTTTTCCTACGTTGAGAGCGACGGCAGCCATAATTCAGTTGACAAGACCGCCGATGAGACGGCGGCCATGATGGAGATAACTACGCTGACTTATGGAGGCTCTGACCTCTTGGGCAGCGTTAGCAACTCAAATAGCACTGACTGGAAGGATATACAGGACTTGAAGAATGCCAGCTTAACCGGACAGGATGGCATAAATGCACCCCCAGCCACCAACACCAAGGATTTCGTAATTACCGTCCGGCTCTGGAGTGACACGGGTAACGACTTCCAGGCTGATGGCATTAGTGTGACCATGACCTTCATTTTGAACCAGTGAGGTAATAAGGAATGAAGAAAACAGAGCGGATAATAAAGATATTGCTAGCAGGCATAATGGCGATAGGTCTCATCGCCGGCTGTGGCTTGGCAACGACCGGAGCCTATTTCACCGATGCGGAGACCTCGGGTGATAACACCCTCAGGTGTTGGGGCGAACCTTGGTATGATACAAACTGGCAATATCGCAGGGCGATAACTATTGACCACACCCAGGTTCAGGATGTTGCGGACCCGTCCATTACCTACGCTGATTTTCCAGTATTAGTGTATGCCACCGGCTTGTCGCATATAAATGCCAATGGTACCGACATCCGCTTTACTCTATCTGATGCAACTACTGAACTCCCCAGAGAAATAGAGAGCTATTCATCTTCAGATGGCACTTTGTATGCCTGGGTAGAAGTTACTTTAACTAAAGATAGTAGTGATTCCAGTGATGATGTTATCTATATGTATTATGGCAACGCCTCGGCGACTACCGAACCGGATGCAGATGCACCCTATGGTTCTGAGAATGTCTGGGACAGCAACTTCAAGGCTGTTTGGCATCTAAACCAGGCAACTGGTGGAGCTGGTGAGATATTAGACTCTACTTCTTATGATAACAACGGGACTGATCAAGGCACCCCGACATTCGAAACAGCCGGGCAGATAGGCTATGCCCTTGATTTTGATGGGACTAGTGATTATATATCGGTACCCGATGACGACAGTCTCGACCTAGCAACTGGACTGACAATTGAGGCATGGATAAATGTTGGTACTTGGGGAAATTGGAAGAATATAGCCTTCAAGGGAGACAACGCTGCAACTAACACCGATTACCAGTTTGCACTTGTTACCACTGGTCTTGCTTGGGATGGAACGCTTGGCGGAACTTGGCGAACTAAGTACTTCAACACTTCACGAGACACGGGAACCTGGATTTACGCTGTCGTTACCCACGATACTACTGACGTCAAGTGTTACAGAGCTGGTTCAGAGATTAGCTCTCAAAACGACGCAGGTGCTATTTACGTGTCCACCGAGGACTTCGGAATTGCAGGGGTAGTCGATGGCACACTTCTTCTTGATGGCACTATCGATGAAGTCCGTGTCTCAGACTCAGCAAGAAGTGCTCAGTGGATTAAGACCTGCTATAACAACCAGAATTCCCCTTCAACTTTTTGTAGCGTCGGAGCAGAGGAATGAAAGTAAGGCAAATGTTGCCACAGAGGAAAACGTTTTCATTTGAATGGCGCAGCTGGCGTGTAATGTTATCAGGCACAGTGGTTAAGAATGCTGGCAAACTGGCTTTATCCCTGATTATGGGACTGGCTCTGCTCAGCTCTTTCCCGGCTACAGCTCAGGCCTATGGTGACCCCGTAGACCTGGAGCTGGATGGCGAAGGAGCCACCAGCTGGGATATTGGCAACATCAAGCCTGGCGATAGCGGTACCAAGACGGTTACACTGCATAATGCTGGCTACAAGGACGGCGTGGTCACCATATGGATAAGCGACGTCGTGAATACTGAAGGGGCAAACCCGGAACCTGAGACCGGCAATACCACAGAACCGGGTGAGCTTGGTAACTATCTAATGTTTAACCTCTCGTGTAGTCGCTTACGCACCAATTTAAGTCTACCGGCAACGATTGATAACTTCCCTCATAGTGCTTCAGGTTCGAGTTATATCAAGGTAAGACGTCTTAATGCCCGCAAAACCATTGACGTAGATTGGCAATGGGAGCTGCCCCATGAAACAGGTAATGAGGTTCAAGGAGACAGTTTATCTTTTACCATAAACTATGTGCTTGAGGAATTGCCATCTGGGGATGGTGGAGGTGGGGGTTCGGATGGTGGTAGACCCCCGGAACCTGAACTTCTACAGCTGGAGGTGGATATGTGGGGCAAGGTTACCTCAGGCGAAAGAACCGAGGATGGAGTCCTGATGGAAACTATAGAGGCTGTCTCTCCAGATGGAGCGCTGAGCCTATTGCTCTTACAGGGAACAAGGGTGCTGGACGAAGCGGGTAACCCGCTGGACCTCATTGAGGTTAGGCCGGTGACACCAGCAGACCCTCCACACGACAAGGTAGTTATCGGATTGGGTTATGACTTCCAACCTTCGTGCATATTCGATCCGCCAATAAAGCTCATATTACACTATGAGCCACAGGCACTTGCCGATAGTATCAATGAGAAAGATTTGGTCATTGCCTACTATGACCAGGTTCAGCTGGAGTGGGTAGGGATAGCCACATTAATAGACACTGAAGCCAACACTGTCACCACGCCATTAAGGCACTCCTCCGTCTTTGCTATGCTTGCAGAATCCTCTATGCCAACGCAACCTCCTGCAACAGTGGAAACACCTGCGTTTAGTGGAGGCGTTTGCAATCTGATTGTTACCCCTTCACGCGTAGTGATGTGGGGTCCCGTGCCTCTTGCCGTTAGGGGTTGCGAAGACGTCACGGTCACCGCCGACGTGACTAATAGTGGAAACCGAGAGGGAAGCTATAGTGTTATCCTCAAGCTGAATGGGCATACTGAAGCGACCGAAGAGATAAAGCTTGGTCGTAGACAAACTAAACAGGTAATGTTCACGCTATCCGATATTGGGCTGGGTCATCACAGAGTAGAAGTAAATGGGCTATATGGCGAGTTTGATAGCTCACTTTGGGTTAACTGGTGGCTTGTAGGCGGGTTGCTTGCAGTATTGGCGGTCATAGGTGGCTTGGCAACCTGGGCCTCCAGGCGGAAAAAGGCGAAAGCATCTTGGCCGAAGAAGACTCGGCAGATTCAAATTCAGACAGAGTAATCCCGCTTCAGTTGCTACTTTATTGTCCCAAACAGATCGTTAGTTCAGGTGATATTCTACTATAATTTTACACACCACGGCGCTGGGATATAACAACATTGCAAATTTGTTACATTATGATCTCGTTCAGATAGATGAGAGCAGATACATGGATTATGAAAGGGCTCTATAACCCCAGGCACTTAGAGAGTCTGGAGGAACGCTCTCATCACGCCAGGGGTACCACTTTTCAAAGCCAAATCAGCCACTACCGGCATCACAATCATAAGGTAAATTTCAAAAAAGCTAATAAATAGCTAGCAAAATCCGGTATCAGAGAGATAGCACAGTCTAAAATATATCCGTTGACAGGTGGTGTCATATATGGTACCATTATATAACAATGAGTAAGAGGTCGAAGCGAGAATTGGCAGTTTCACAATGCCTTATAAAAGAGAAAATCCTGTAAAACCAGTATATATAAAGGAGCTATTTCGCATTATAGACAGTCTTTGAGAGGAGGCATGAATATGAAAAAAAATCTGGAGTACTATGCCAGGCTTCCCTATACTATAATCTTAGAACAGCATACTGATGCGGATAATCCTTATTGGGTTGCCAGAATCGCTGAGTTACCTCACTGCTTGATTACCGGGGATACTCCTGAAGAAGCGCTCAAAGAGATTGAGGAAGTGAAGCTGGACTGGATAGAGTCCAATTTAGAAGATGGGCTTCCTATCCCCGAACCAAAATCACGCAAATATAGCGGGCAAGTCCGTCTCAGGATACCTCCGTCTCTACACCAGCATCTGGTTTACTTGGCAAGTGTAGAAGATGTTAGCCTTAACCAGTATATGGTTTCGGCATTATCCCGGGCTGTAGGCTACAAAGAAGCCTCTCATAATCTTCAGGATAAAGTTCCGGTGTAACGGTATCAGAATACGTTCACTGGATACGGATACAGACTAAAACTAAAACAACTGCTATAGGTGAACGAGCACATTTGATTGATAATGTCTCCAAATTTTGGTTAGAATGTGTTCACCAGGAATTATAATAAGAAAGGTGTGAGGGGACTGGGAGAAGTACTATTAAAGCTTTTATACACAAGGGTAAAGAATACTATGTTGTTGAGTGTCTGGAGCTAGCTGTAGTGACGCAGGGGAAAACCCTGGACGAAACTATTGCTAACCTTAAGGAAGCAGTCGCACTGCATCTTGAGGGCGAGGACCCGGCGGACTTTGACCTTGTGCCAAATCCTTCTTTACTGGTAACGCTGGAACTGGAACCAGCAGGTGTATCCTAAACTGAAGCGGCTCACTGGCCCAGAGGTTCTCGCTATTTTTACTCTGACTAGTAAGGCAAGCTAAACTGACAACTTCTCGCGTAAATAATAAGGGAATAGAGAATCATGTTTGCTGGTGCTATAGAAAAAGCCGCTAAGTTGAGGTGGTCCCCGTTTTCCCTTTACTGAACCGCGTGTCGGGCATTTGAGTCGCCTTCTCCGCCGCATAAACTATTAAGGTATATCCCTGCTGCTTCCGCTGCTTCAAGTAGGTAGCATCTTCATCTACCTCAACCTCATTCTGGTCAGGCAAAAAGGTCACCTTATACCTGTTCACGGTGACTTTTCACCTCCTTTTTCAATAACCACTTTGTGCTCTTCAAGGAAGTCGATGTTTTTCAACTTCCCCTTGAGAAACTTTCTATCTCCTAGCAAGCTAAAGCACAAAAAGCCATTTCCTTCAGCTTCAATCCAGACTACATCCCGCATTACCTCTTCCCGGTGTGCTCCATCGTCAGAGTAGACAGTAGCCATGCACATATATTCTACCTTGCTCCTTTATTCTCTTAAGGCAAATCCACTTTTCCTTGATTTCCTTTGATTTATCTACGCCTGCGTTTTTCATTTCCCTCCCCGCAACTCTATCAGTAAGTGTGACAACCTTTCATTGTTTTTCTCCATCTCCCCCGCTGCCTGCAGTATGCTATCATAAACTGGATTGTCTCCTGTGTTCTCAGCGCTTTCCCGCCATTTATTAAATTTCTCGTTATGGATGTTGTTATGCTCGGTCCAGGCGGTTAGAAGCACCTTGAGCCTCCCTGCTTCATCACTCGGATACCTTTTCAGAAGGTCTTCAACCTTTGACCGTATCATTGCTTCGGGAACTGCGCCCAGTATTTCGTCAACCTGCTGACCATCAACGAAATACATCTGCATGGGTATGCTCATAATCTGATACTGCTGTGCTGTCTGAGAATTTTCATCGACATTTATTTTGCAGAACTTGAATTTGCCTTCGTACTCCTCTGAGAGTTTGTCGTATATGGGTGAAACCATACGACAGGGACCACACCAGGGTGCCCAGAAATCAACTTCAGTGGGAATATCTGACCTTAGAACCTCCTCCTCAAAATTTTGGTCCATGACCTCTATCACTTTACTCATGCTATACCTCCTTTAATTTGGTCGCTGCGCAATAACCACCGCAGTATATCAAGTCGCATATTCAAGTTCAAAGCTGATCAACTTGAATATGAGACTCTTTATCACAAAGCTGAGTCCTTATCGTTCATTGCCTACTATTTCCTGTTAGCGATTGTTTCACTTGAAACATATGTTTGGGCCAGTCTGCAACTGAATTGACTATGGAATAATCTTAGTAAGCTCCTGTTCTATTGATTCTTCGTTCGGGAAAGCACCAATTTTCACGGCTTGAATGATGCCAGTTTCATCGATGAAGAAAGTAGTAGGAATGTATCGAATGTTATAAGTCTCAGCTACATCCTGCTTGGTATCGATCAGCACCGGAAGGGAAAGATTTCGACTCTGTAAAAACTGTTTTACCTGAGAAGAGGTCCCGCCCATGTTGATAGCCAACAGCGCCAAGTTTTTAGCCGCCGATTCTTCGTACACCCGCTGTATATAGGCCATTTCAGAGACACAGGGTCCACACCACGTTGCCCAGAAGTTGAGCATTACCGGCCTACCCCGCAAATCGCTGAGGCAAACAGGTTTTCCGTCAA
>Ga0209986_10004967_pt1 | contig 11135 bp, 16 predicted proteins | sample BlataG_FD_183168 | JGI IMG/M metagenome (GOLD analysis project Ga0209986, IMG submission 183168) | Deep subsurface microbial communities from Black Sea to uncover new lineages of life (NeLLi) - Black_00105 metaG (SPAdes) (version 2) | ecosystem: Environmental > Aquatic > Marine > Oceanic >...
TCCTCAAAAGGTATTTTTGCGAGTTCTTTATGAAATATTTCTTTTCTTTTAAACAATTCCTTGCGTGTTATTATTCTATTATCTCCCATAACAATCTTTATCTCTTCCTCCTTATTCATAATGACCACCCCTCATAAAAGCTTAAATTTCTCACTCAACTTATACTTATGCAAAATATCTTTGAGTCTTTTTTTGTTTACTTCTGCTTGCTCCAAAATTTTGCGTATTTTTTCTATATCCTTTTTTCTACCAGCTCTTAATAGTAAGGATATCAGATATTCAGGTGCTATTACCTTTGTTTTAACATCTTCATAATCTATTTCTTTTGCATTTCTTACAGCCTCTTCTTCAAGTTTATCAACCGGGATGAATTGGACAGGGAATTCTTCTATAATAATATGTTCTCCTTTCCAACGATAACCTTTATCTTTGAGATAATTGAATATGGAAGAAAGTATAATCAGATTTCCTTTCTTCTCTTTTTCTGGCGGAACTACGAATATATCTAAGTCATAGGTAAAAAAGGGTTCAGTATAATATATTGTTGCAATTCCTCCACCTATGGCGTAATCTTTAATCAATCCTTTTCTTTTGAGTTCATTTATAATTTTTATTGTTTTATCCATTGTTTTTCTCCAAGATTATATATGACCGTAGTGAGCATTTCTCATCTCGTCTTATCACTATATCGACCTCATCATCTGATTTTAGCAAAATATCCAACATTGTCAAGATGAGGTTACATGCCCAATAAACCCCGCTCCTCTTTGAGGGGCGCGGGTGAATCGGGCAACTACAAAGATGATGTGAGCATTTAATATTTTTTAAAATTTTGGATGACTTTTTCATCCCTGCTTACCGTAAACCGTTGCAATATTTACTTAAATTAGCTCTTGACAAATGTTAGTTTCTAATTATAATGATTCCATAATGAAAATGATTTCAAATATGGAAAGATTAAAAGATGTTCTTAAGAAGAAAGATCTTAAGCCAACATACCAGCGCATAAAGATTCTCGAATATCTCGATAAACATGAAAACAGCCATCCAACTGTAGAAATGATTTACGAAGCACTCTCCAGAAAGATACCAACAATGTCCATGACGACTGTCTATAATACTTTAAGTGCCTTTCTTGAAAAGGATCTTGTGTCGGAAGTAACTATTACAGGAACAGAGGTGAGATACGATTTCGTCACTATTCCCCATCATCATTTTCTCTGCAAAAAATGCGGTAAAATAATAGATATTGATATTAAATGCCCTGTTGCAGATAAAAAGAAAATATATGGACATAGAATAGAGGAATTCCACCGATACATAAAGGGTGTTTGTAAGGATTGTCTTAAGAGCGAAAAAAATAAATCTAAACATAATAGTGATTCTTGATGTCAAAGATTAAGAGGGCATGAAGGTTTGACATCTATAAAAAAGGAGGAAAACATGAAAGATAAGGTTGAAAAGGTCCTGGATGAAGTAAGACCAGGTTTACAGGCAGATGGCGGTGATGTTGAATTAGTTGATGTTAGCGAAGATGGCATTGTTAAGGTCAGACTCACTGGCGCATGCGCAGGTTGTCCAATGAGCACCCTCACCCTTAAGATGGCTATTGAGAAAAAATTAAAAGAAAAAATTCCTGAAGTAAAAGCAGTAGAACAGGTATTTTAGTTATGGATACCAGATTATCAGAGGATCAGGATGAAGAATATCAGCACACCAGATAATCAGGAGATTAAGGAGTAAAGAAAAAAATGATAAAAACTGCTAACCTGATATCCTGTTATCCTGATATCCACTTCCTGATAGCCTGGTTTCCTGATAACCATTGCGCGGAGCGCTTGTAACTTATGCTTGATACTCTTCTCAACATCCTCATCGAAGTATGGCGTCTTCTGCTCATAGTAAGTCCCTGGTTATTAATTGGACTACTTATTGCCGGGATTATTCACTCGTTTATTGGTGAGGAGTTTATCCGACGTCATTTAGGCGGCTCTGGGTTTATTCCAATATTGAAATCAACACTCTTTGGTATCCCACTCCCTGTATGTTCTTGTGGTGTGATCCCTATTGCTGCTGGTTTAAGAAAGGACGGCGCTTCTAAAGCATCAACAATGGCATTCCTCGTATCCACACCAACCACTGGTATTGATTCCATATTCGTCACATATGCCTTTCTCGGCGGCATCTACATGATTGCAAGACCATTGGCAGCCCTTATTGCAGGACTGCTTATTGGGATGCTCATCTACTCCTCGGAAAAAGAAACAGCACCTAAAGTTTCTGATCATGGAATTCATTCACATATATCCTTATCAGAAAGAATAAAACAGTCATTATATTATGGATTCAGAATTCTACCACAGGATTTAGGAAAAACCCTTATTTTTGGAATTATACTCGGTGGTCTGCTAACAGCTTTAGTCCCACAAGATATTGCGAGTGTTTATCTCTCAAACCCTTTTATTGCCTATCCTCTGATGCTTATTATTTCTGTACCGTTGTATGTATGTGCTATTGGAGCAGTTCCGATTGCTGCAGCACTTTTAACAAAGGGTTTGGTACCGGGTGCTGCGCTTGCTTTTCTTATTGCAGGACCTGCAACCAATACGATAACACTCGCATTTGTCGGCAAAAAAATGGGCAAAAAGGTCTTGATCTTATACCTGATATCTATCGTGAGTATTGCAATAGTTTTTGGGATATTGCTCGATGTAATTACATCTGGGATAGAAATAAAACAGATGCTCTCTTCTGGTGGAAGATTACCTTATGTGTTTCAACTGGTATGCTCAATTCTCCTTCTTATAATCATATTTCTAAATTTCATAAAAAGAAAAAGGAAAGAGGTTGAAATGGATTATTCTTTTCTTGTTCCAAATATGACATGTAAGCATTGTCAAATGACAATTGAACAGGCATTGAAAAAAGTTCCCGGGATTAAAAAAGTCGAGGTCTATCTTGATGAAAAATTGGTAAAAGTCGATGGTGACATTGATGAGGAAGATGTGGTAAAACAGATAGAAAAAGCTGGTTATAACGTCGAAAGGCTCAAACAGGGCTCAACAGGACAATAAAAGATAAAGGAATTATGGTAACGACCAGATATTCACCACCTCCCAGTATTAATAGAGTCTTTCAATTTTATAGTTATGTAGTGGTCGAGCTTGCTCGACTAATAATGCAGACCAAGGTCTGCCACTACAATTTTTTTAATAATAGGGCAAGACAATTGGTGTCTATTTACGGAAGCACGGCTGTCCGCGAATATCAAGCCCAGAAGGGCTTTCCCACAAAAAAGAGTGTATCAGCCTTTGGCTGATAAAAGGAGATAAATTATGAAAAGCTTAAAAGGCACAAAAACAGAAAAAAATCTTTTAACTGCATTTGCAGGAGAATCACAGGCAAGAAATCGCTATACCTATTTTGCCTCAAAGGCGAAAAAAGAAGGTTATGAGCAGATATCTGGGATATTTGCAGAAACAGCAGATAATGAGAAAGAACATGCTGAGAGATTATTTAAATTCTTAGAAGGCGGTGAAGCAGAAGTTGCTGCTGCATTTCCTGCAGGAATAATTGGTAAGACAGAAGATAATCTCAAGGCAGCAGCTGCGGGTGAAAACCATGAGCATACTACTATGTATCCTGAATTTGCAAAGGTAGCTGATGAAGAAGGATTTGAAGAAATCGCATCTGTTTTTAGATCAATTGCCGTAGCTGAAAAGCAACACGAGAAAAGATACCTTGCCCTCGCTGAAAACATAGAAAAAGATACGGTATTCAAGCGCGACAAGGTAATAAAATGGCGCTGCAGAAATTGCGGTTATATTCATGAAGGCACTGAACCACCAGATAAGTGCCCTGCTTGTGCCCATGCAAAGGCATATTTTGAGCTCTTAGGAGAAAACTGGTAATTCACAAAAAGATGAAGTTATACGTGAGGTTCTTATGGAAATTAGCGTAAAAACAAGCATTAAATGGATTAATTCATGTATCACATTAAGGAACAAATAATGAGGAAATATGAATAAAAAAGCACTCTGGAAAATTAGTTATGGACTCTATATTGTTAGTTCTAGAAAAGATAATAAGTTTAATGGACAGATCGCAAACACTGTATTTCAGTTGACTGCAGAACCACCAACTATTGGCGTCTGTGTAAATAAAAAGAACCTAACTCATGAATACATTCAAGAGAGCAAAGTCTTTACTGTTTCTATTCTATCCACCCAAGCCACGATGATATTTATCGGACTTTTCGGATTCAAATGCGGCAGGGATATTGAGAAGTTTAAAGACATTGATTATAAAATCGGTAAAACAGGTGCCCCTATAGTTTTAAATAATACCATAGGATATTTAGAATGCGAAGTCACTGCAAGTATGGATGCAGGCACACACACCTTGTTTGTTGGAAAATTAGTTGATGCAGAAATAATAAATGATAAAGAGCCAATGACCTATGAATACTATCACAAAGTATTAAAAGGTAGGGCGCCGAAAACAGCAACAACCTATATTAAAGAAGAACCAGAAAAACCAAACAAACCGAATAAACCAGACAAACTAAATAAGGAGTCAAAAATGGCAAAATATAAATGCACGGTGTGTGGGTATATATATGACCCGGAAAAAGGTGATCCGGATTCAGGTATAAAACCCGGCACGCCTTTTGAAGAATTGCCAGATGACTGGGTATGTCCAGTGTGTGGGGTTGGAAAAGATAAGTTTGAAAAGGAGGATTAATAATGACAGTGCGCCAAATAAAAACCGGGGTGTACACTGTAGGATCGATTGACTGGGACAGAAGATTGTTTGATGAACTCATACCCCTGCCTGATGGCACAACTTATAATTCATATCTTATAAAAGGGAATGAAAAAACAGCGCTGATTGATACGGTTGACCCACCTAAAGAAAATGAACTCTTTGATAATTTAAAGAAGTTAGACGTAAATAATATTGATTATGTTATTGCTAACCATGCTGAGCAGGATCACTCAGGCACTATACCTAAAATTCTTAAAACTTTTCCAAATGCCAAGGTAGTAACTAATGCAAAATGCAAAGGAATGCTAATGGATTTATTATTGATTCCCGAAGATAAATTTATAGTAGTAAATGATGCCGAGACTATATCCCTGGGAAACAAAACTCTCCAGTTCATTATGGCACCATGGGTTCACTGGCCTGAGACTATGCTCATTTATCTACGGGAAGATAAAATTTTATTCCCATGTGATTTTTTTGGTTCACATCTTGCAACGAGTGATCTGTATTCAACTGATGAACCAAAGGTCTACGAATCAGCAAAGCGTTATTATGCAGAGATTATGATGCCTTTTCGAAACAATATTAAAAAGCATATGGAAAAGCTACAGCAGTTCGAGATTGAAATGATCGCACCGAGTCATGGTCCCATTCATAACAAACCAGAATTTATTCTTGATGCTTATAAAGATTGGATTTCTGATAATGTAAAGAATGAAGTTATCATCCCCTATGTTTCAATGCACGGCAGCACCGATAAAATGGTAAGTTATTTTGTGGATGCTCTAATGAAAAAAGATATAACTGTAAAACCATTTAATCTAACAAAAACAGATATCGGAGAATTGGCAAAAGCTCTTGTTGACGCTGCTACCATAGTCATTGCCTCTCCCACTGTGCTGGTCGGTCCACATCCAGCTGCAGTCTACGCAACATACCTTGCCAATGCCTTAAGACCAAAAATCAAATTTGCATCAATAATTGGTTCTTATGGTTGGGGTGGAAAAATGGTCGATACAATTACGGGTATGCTTGGCAATCTTAAAGTAGAATTAATTTCACCAGTAATCGTAAAAGGATATCCAAAAGAGAATGACTTTACATTATTAGAAAAACTGGCAGATGAGATTTTTAATAAACATAAAGGAATAAATATCATCCCATAAAGGAGGTTAAAATGAGTTTATTTGAACTAGGTGAAGTATTTCAGTTTGCAATAAGGATAGAAGAAAATGGTGAGAAATTTTATCGGCAGATGGCTCAAAAATTTGATGAGACAAAGGTAAAAGAATTATTCTCTTATCTTGCAGACGAGGAGGTAAAACATAAAAAGACATATGAAGAAATGGTCTCCAAAATTGAAAAATATGAACCATTTGAGACTTTCCCAGGAGAGTATTTTGCCTATCTACGTGCCTATGCAGATAAAATCATCTTTAGCCAAAAAAGATTGGACCAAGAGATAGCAAAAATTAAAGATATAGACGCTGCGATTGAGTTTGCGATAAATACAGAATTAGATTCTATCTTATATTATCAGGAAATTAAAAATCTTGTCTCTGAAAATCAACGTAGCACAATTGATAAAATAATAGAAGAAGAGCGGCGACACTTTGTGAAATTATCAGAGATCAAAAGGACGATAAAATAATTGTGGGTATACAGATTAGACAATGATTACTTTCGAATGTGGTCGCCCAATTCATCCAGCCCTTTTGTAAAAGAGCGGGATTCATTGAGCAATGAATATTTTTTCCGCGTGTATCCGTTTTGATATCCGCGTAAATCAGTGTATCAGCCAAAGGCTGATAAAAGGAGGAAAAAAATGACTAAAAGATTGCAAATCTATAAATGCGAAGTTTGTGGAAATATAGTGGAGGTCCTGCATAAAGGTGTAGGAGAACTTGTTTGCTGTAATCAACCGATGAAACTTATGCAAGAGAACACAGTTGATGCAGCAAAAGAAAAACATGTCCCGGTAGTTGAAAAAACTACAGATGGTATTCTAGTCAAGGTCGGTAGTATACCCCATCCTATGGAAGAAAAACATTATATCGAGTGGATTGAGTTAATAGCTGATGGACAGGCATATCGTGAGTTCTTAAAACCTGGCGGAAAACCTGAAGTTATGTTCAAGATAGATGCACAAAATATAACTGTTCGTGAATATTGTAATCTTCACGGATTATGGAAAAGATGAATTTAAGAACTAATACAATTGTTCACTCCACCAACCGCAACAAAGCAAGAATAAGTAGATAGATATAATAGGAGGAAAAAATGGAAAAAATTTCCAACGAAATCCTCGATGTCATTAAATACGCCACAACAATGGAAATTAATGGCAGGAGTTTTTATGAACATGTTGCAGACATGACGCATAATGAACTTGGCAAAAAGATGTTTAAGAAACTTGCTCAGGATGAAATAGACCATATTACGACATTTGGTGAAATATTTACTTCTGTACTAAACAGCAACGACTGGAAAAAATATGTTGACCAAGAGGAGAATAACAAAGAAACCGTACTGGAAGAACTGAAAGCAAGAGTAAAAAAGGAAGAACACGAAGAACGAGCAAGTGACTTAGAGGCTTTAAGAATAGGCATGGAGCTTGAAAGGGAATCAATTGATCAGTATGAAAAATGGGCACAAGAAACGAGCGATACCAAAGTTCAGGAGATATTCAAAAAGATAATCGAAGAAGAAAAATTTCATTATGATTTACTTCAGGCAGAATATGATAATATCACTAATACCGGTTTCTGGTTCAATATGGCTGAATTCAGAATGGACGGCAAATTCTAATACATATATTTAATGAATAGAGAAAAAGCAAAACCTAACAAAACCCTGGACTGCATCGGGCTCTTTTGCCCACAGCCTCTATTACAAACTAAAGAGCAGATAGACTCTATTGAAGTAGGTGAAATATTAGAAGTACTCAGTGATGACCCAGCAGCAGAAGAGGACTTAAAGCGATTTGCAAAAAGGACCGGACACGAAATCATCAGTTTGAAAAAAAAAGGAGATACTTTACGATTTTTAATAAAAAGAGGAGAATAGGAGTTTTATAATGAAGGATAACAATTTAATTCTCTATGTCCAAACAAGCGCTGTGCCAGAAAGGCAGTACTCGCCTCTGGTTTTGGCACAGACTGCAAAGGCGATGGATATAAAGCCGATAATTTATTATCTTGGACAGGCATTGAAGATATTGCTACCTGGTGAAGCAGAAAAGATAAAAATCGGAGCGTTTCCAAGCGTTTATGAGATGATCAAGAAAATTCTTGAAATGGGTATTGAGATTTATGTATGTGAGGCTTCCAAACAGATGTTGGGTATGGAAAAAGTTGAATTAATACCTGGTGTGAAGGTTGTGGGTGCAGGAACACTGAATGATCTTGCACTTGAGGCAGGCGCAACAATGTGGTTCTAAAAGGAAGGACGCTCAGAAATGAATAAGTATCTTGATTATCAATCTTCAAAACCAGTTGACCCAAGAGTAGTTGAGACAATAATACCATATCTCCATGACAAGTTTGGAAACCCCTCTTCTTTGCATAAAACCGGTGATGATGCTACTGAAATATTAGAAGAATCTCGACAGACTATCGCTGGTTTTATTAATGCCGACAAGGATGAGATCATATTTACCTCGGGGGCTACAGAATCGAATAACCTTGGTATTATCGGATTCGCTCTAAGGAATAAAGAAAAGGGAAATCATATCATCATATCAGAAATCGAACATATATCAATACATAACATTGCAAAGTACTTGGGGAAATTTGGATTTACTGTCTCAAAAGTTCCAGTAGACCAATACGGTAGGGTGAGTCTGAAAAAAATCAAAGAACGTATTACCGATAAAACCATCTTGATCTCTATTGGATATGCGGATAATGAAATTGGAACAATTCAACCAATATCTGAGATTGGTAAATTATGCAAAAAAGAAAATATCTCATTTCATTCAGATGCTGTGGCTGTAGAGGGATTAATACCAATTGATGTAAAAAAAGATAATATCGACCTTATGACCCTATCGTCGAATGATATTTATGGCCCCAAAGGCATTGGTATCTTATATGTAAGAAAAGGAATAAAAATAAATCCTTTAATGATTGGCGGCGGCCAGGAGCGCGGTTTACGTTCGGGAACCGAAAATATGCCTGGTATTGTTGGAATGGCAAAAGCCGTCGATATCATGGAAAAAGAAATGAAAGATGAGGTAAGAAGATTCACAGATTATCGTGATCAGTTAATAAAAAATATATTAGAGAAAATTCCTAAGTCATATTTAAACGGGCACCCGGTTGATAGACTTCCTAATAATGCACATTTTCGGTTCGATGGTATTGAAGGAGAATCACTGCTTTTATTAATGAAGGATAAAGGTATTTCTGTATCCACAGGTTCTGCCTGTTCATCTAAAACATTAGAACCTTCACATACACTCATCGCCTTAGGATTGTTACATGAAGAGGCACACGGGTCATTACAATTAACATGTGGAAGATTTACTGAACAAGAAGATATTGATGCAGTTGTGAATGCTTTACCCGGGGTGGTTGAACGACTGAGAAAGTTGTCGCCCCTTTATGTGGAGGACTAATAATGAAATCAACACAGTATTCAAAAAAGGTTTTAGACCACTTTCAGAATCCAAGAAATGTCGGTACTCTGGAAGGTAAGAACGTTGCAATAGGAAAGGTTGGTAATCCTGTATGTGGTGATCTAATGGAATTCTATATAAAGGTAAAAGATGATAAAATAGAGGACATTAAATTTAAAACATTTGGCTGTGGCTCAGCAATTGCAACAGCAAGTATGATAACAGAATTGGCTAAAGGAAAGACAATTGAACAAGCCCTCAAAATAACACGCCAAGATGTCGCCGATGAGCTGGATGGACTACCACCAATAAAAATGCATTGTTCTAATCTCGCAGCAGATGCTCTAAAGGACGCAATTAAGAATTATCAAAATAAACAAAAACCTGAAACAGAAGTTATACAAAAAATCAAAGAAAGCAGAAAAGAAATTATCGGAGAAAAAGAATTTCTTGACAAAGGCATCTATTACAAAGTAGATGATCTTTTAACATTTAAGGACAAAAGGGTAATTGTCTTGGATAAAGGAGACAAATCAATAGAGACTGCCATCGAGTTAACAAAACAGACACCGAGAGTAGTATATGTAACTGCTGCAAAAGAAATATCTACCAATCCTGATTTAAATACGAAATTGAAACAATCAAATGTCAAGGTTTTATACGAATCTGAAATATTAGAGGTTAGAGGTATGAATACTGTAGAAAAAGTTCTAATTCACGATCTTAATGAAGACGAAGAATATGAGTTGTTCGTAGATGCTGTAGTCGTACTATAAGACATAGGATATGTTGTACCTTAGATTCTCTTATAACTAATTAAAAAATCGTGAAGATTAACAAAAAGGAGCATAGATGGATGTAAAACACATCGAAGGTAAGAATAAAGGGAAGATAATGCTTTATGCGCTGAGTACGTGCGTATGGTGCAAAAAAACGAAAAAACTACTCAACAACTTAGGTGTTGATTACTATTATATAGATGTTGACCTTTTAGAAGAAGAAGAAAAAGAAAATGCTAAAAAAGAAATAACGCGTTTTAATCCCAGCTGTTCATTCCCAACCACAGCAATTAACAACGAGAAGTGTATTGTTGGCTATAAGGAAACTGAAATCAAGGAGGCATTAAAATAATGACTAATGAAAATGATGTAAGTAAAGGAGCTATAAATAAATTATACGAGAGACTAAAGAAAGAGGCAGAAGATTTTGGATATCATCTCAATCCGGATGTCGAATTTACTAAAGAACTTGTGAAGGGTTTAATCGTAAATGAAAAGAGATATGGCTACTGGGCGTGTCCGTGCAGGTTGGCATCAGGCAATAAAGAAGAAGATATCGATATAATCTGTCCTTGTGATTACAGAGATCTTGATTTAAATGAATATGGCGCCTGTTATTGTGGTCTTTATTTATCGAAGGCTGTTATCGAAGGTAAAAAAACGGTCGGCTCAATACCCGAAAGAAGACTATCAGAAGAAAAGAGGAAAAAAATACATGAAAAACCTAAAGCTACTAGTATTTCTTCTCTTCCTTTTCCTGTATGGCGATGCTCGGTTTGCGGCTACTTGTGCGCCCGTGAAGGGCCACCTGAAGTCTGCCCGATATGTAAAGCAAAAAAAGAACGGTTCAGGAGATTCATATAATCAAAAGGAAATGGCTCCTAATCGTTTAGCTCAAGAGAAGAGCCCTTATCTGCTCCAGCATGCCAATAATCCGGTTGACTGGTTTCCATGGGGAGAAGAAGCTTTTG
>Ga0209986_10004968_pt1 | contig 11133 bp, 5 predicted proteins | sample BlataG_FD_183168 | JGI IMG/M metagenome (GOLD analysis project Ga0209986, IMG submission 183168) | Deep subsurface microbial communities from Black Sea to uncover new lineages of life (NeLLi) - Black_00105 metaG (SPAdes) (version 2) | ecosystem: Environmental > Aquatic > Marine > Oceanic >...
ATGGAATATTCAAAGGTTCGAGTGATTATGAGCAAGCTTGGCGGTTATTTGCGTTTGATGCGTCCTGTGAACTGTTTGATGATGGGTATTGCCGTTCTAGTTGGCGCTGCACTCGCAAATCCACATGATTTAAGCTCTTGGCTAAATCTTGTTTACGGCTTCTTCACCGGATTTACATTGACTGCTGCGTCCATGACTATAAACGATTATTATGATAGGGAAATAGATGTTGTGAACGAGCCTGATCGTCCAATTCCAAGCGGTTTAATCGAGTCGAAAGAAGCCATAACCTTTGCCTTTATTCTCACAGCAGCAGGTTTTACAGCCGCATATTTAACGAACGTTCTCAGTCTTGTGATAGCTGTATTTGCATGGACTGTCTGTACAGCTTACACTACTATTGGAAAACGCAGTGGGTTGCCTGGCAACTTTCTCGTCAGCACTTGTGTGGCAATACCTTTCATTTATGGAAGCGCAGTGATCACTAATGAAGTTCGGTTGAATGTTATGTTTTTTGCTTCCATGGCTTTTCTTTCGAATACAGGCAGAGAGATAACTAAAGGGATTGTGGATGTTAAGGGTGATGAAATGCAAGGTGTGAAAACCCTAGCTGTTAGTTATGGAGAGAAAACCGCAGCTGTCACGGCAACAACCTTCTATCTACTTGCTGTTTTGGTGAGTCCCATACCATGGTTTCTAAACCTTGTTTCTTTCTGGTTCATTCCCGTGGTAGCTGTAACTGATCTTGGGCTCGTAGCATTCGCATTTATGCTTCTCAAGGATTATTCAAGGGAAAAAGCTAGAAAAATCAAGAACAACGTTCTCTTATGGTTTATCATCGGACTATTAGCGTTTGCTGCTGGTTCCATAGGATAAGTCAACGTCCAACAAGTTCTTCTCAAGAGCAATGTTGTTGCTTCTCTGTTACATTTACATATTGTTCATAGCTTCTTTCTCAATCAATATGATTAGACTTTGGCAAGTCTTGCCAAAGGCTTCACGTAAGCTCTTACACGCAATTGTTAGAAGCTTCCATTCATCATTCCATCTTTATGGCCAACATTTATCACGCTCGCTAGAAGGCTTAACAGCAATATTATAACCCTTTTTCGTATACTCCTTCAAGGGCGATTGTCATTTTCTTGAAAATGCAATGATGCCTTACATGCTTTGGTAAAACAAAACATTCTCCGGCTTCTACTGTTGTTTTTTCTCCCTTTTCAAATGTGAATTCTATTTCCCCTTCAAGAACCAACATAAACACGTCTCTCAGATTCTTATGAAAAGAAATCTGGGCTTCATGTTTAATCGTTTTTCCAGCGGCAACGTACAGTTTGAATCCGTCAGCCTCACCAATGTCCACGAACTCATCAGCGCTTTGTCCCCCAGCCAACTTTCTTTCAGCAAGTTTCCTAGCCTCTAGAATTGCTTCCTCTAACTTGATAACTCTCATTAGTCTCTACACCGTTTCCTTGTTCTAAAAACTACTGTTATAAATGTTAAACAAAAAAGTTCTGAATTTGTGTATTCTGTATTCATAAACTTAAAATTTTTAATCTGGAGACATAACTATCGAAATAAAATGAGTATATTAGGTGTAAAAAAGAAAATCTGCAAGAAGTGCAGTAACGAGTTCCTTGTCGGAGCGGGAGTAAGTGACTACTGTAGGACTTGGAGAAATATCCACAAGAATGTCAAAAGTTTTTAACATGCTTCTTCCCTAAATGTGGTCATCTTAAGAAGAAATACAAACGTGTATTCCTTACGGGTGTTAAAGTGAATTGGTATTGTGAGAAACTTGACTTCACGTTTCCCTATATGAAAGTAACGTTCGGAAAAAAAGACTGCCTATACCATACGGCAAGGAATAAAAAATGAGCGAAGATGTAGAAGAATTAATAGACTCAGAAGTAATAGCGAAAATTATTATGTTATTATTTGTAAGTTCTGGCGTATTTATGGTATTTGCTATTAGTACACTTTTTGGAGCATCATTCATTATGATTGGACTGCTGTCCTATGTCTCGTTAAAAATGATATGGAGAGAAGAAGAGAAAGAGGAGAAGCAAAAGAAGAAATAGCTCGCTCCTCCCTATAGTTAGTGTTCAACAAAACTCTTATACGCTCTTCCTTTTTGGCTACCCTTGAAAACGGTTTTCATATAGCTTTGATAGGTGAAATCTCTTTCGCAGAACCGCCTAAGCTGCAAGCTAATATCAGCTACAAGCTCTGCAAGTTCGGTATCGCTAAGACTGAGCATTATACGACGTATTTTCGCACACCCACACGCGCGCTATTGTTTACCGGAATGCTTTAGCAACTTCTGATAGGCTTTCCTAATCGGATGATTGGCTGAATAGGGTATCCATGTATTTTTCATTGTATCTGGTTTGTGTTTCTTTCATAAACAGTAGATGATTTTTAATTGCTAGTTGTTCTTGACTTTTGTGTATAGATGCAGCCTTACAGAATGATTCGAAGGGCGTAACTGAAATAATATAAGCGTCCAGTTCGACTCCTTGCTTATCAATTATTGGTTGAATCTCTTCTTTGAGGTATTTGTGCAGTGTCAGTTTTTTATGATCTAAGTGTAGTCGTGAGATTCCTTTTGGATCTATGAAAATGATTCGTTGTTTTTTCGAGTCCTTTAGCCATAGGATAAAGTCTGGATAAAACGAGTTTTCTTCAAAGAAGCCTACTCCTTTTCCTCGCGTACGGTTTCTCAGAAGATATATCTCCTTATTCTGAAGAGGTTCTTTGGAGAGATATTTTTGTAGGTCTGTTACAAATTTTGTTTCTCCAGGATTCAGTCCAGTTGGCGTAATAGTCAGGTCATCTTTTTTCGGTTTGGATAATAACGGTTGATAGAGATGTTGGGAGCAATATGCATTTGCTAGATAGCCTCCAAATAGTCTTGCTTGATAGCCTTTTTCTTTAATGGTTTCAGCCTGTTCTTCCACGATTCTTACCACATTTCTGTCTTTGGCTTTTATTTTCACGTCATATTTGTCAAGTATTTTTTCGTCTTCACTGAACAATGGTGCTAGCTTGATGGCTTTTTTTTCTTCGCTTAATCTTCTTCTCTTGTAGTGTAGGTCTACGAATTTTTTCAATACCGTTATTACTACTTCTTTAGTTCTTTCCAGGTCAGCGAACTTCTTTGGGTAAATGTCTTCTTTGTTGCAGAAGAGTTTGTATTTCTTGTTTTTGATGATGTATCTGAGCGATTCTTTTTTGATATGAATGTTGTGGATTCCTCGTGTATTCTTGTATTCGAGTATCTGGTGGTATATCTCGTTCCAGTCAAGAAGGTCAACTATCTCTTGACTGATTATCTGCTCTTTCAGTTCATAATCTGGTCCAAGATATTCTCGACTGCGGCTGTCTATATCGATCATTCTTGGTAGTAGGTCTATTTTTGGATATTCATTGGATTCTTCTGGTTTGAACTCGAAGAGTGTATTTTTGAAGTTCCAGCCTTTCCTGATGATAATGGTGTAGAGTTCTTCGGGGAAAGGATCGATTACCGTTGTTTTTATTGGTAATTCATAGGTAGGTATGTTTTCTTTGTCTATGTATTCTTTGAAGGCTTGAAGATAGTTGGCTTGGATTCCAAATATTCTAAGGGTTTCTATTGTTTGTATGTGGGATGGATGAGGTCCAGGAATGTAGCTGCTTCTTTTTAGGCTGAGGTTTTTTCCTCTGAGACGGACTCCTCTTCCAAAGAGTTGGATTATCTGTGGGCCTTCTCTTTTTCCGATGTTGAGGAGGCACATGTTGGAGACGCGATAACTGTTCCAGCCTTCTATGAACTTTTTGGCTCCTAGTAAGAGGTTTATGGTGGAGCTTTTCTTGTCTATTGTGTCGAAGAGTGATTTTTGGAAAGCTTCCCCTCTTATGGTTATTTCGGATGCTTTTTCTCGTACAAGTTTGAGAAAGCCGGATTTGTCGCCTATGTTGATTACTCCAAAAAACTGGTCTGAGTTGCTTGCTTTTAAGCCGATTTCTCCTTCTGCATTTTTGATGTTGTGTAGTTCTAGTGTTTGACTTGTGGTTCCTTTTGGTATTTGAAATACATGTGTTAGTATTCCTTGGTAGATCTCTTCGGGGGTGGTTGATCTTTTTTCGATTTGTTCTCTGAGGTAGGTGAAGTTTCTTTCTGGATAGTGATGAGTGAAGGCGTCTCGGTTGTCTGTCGTCAGGATTCCTGATTCGCCGTCTACTATGATTTTTTTAATTTGGCGGATGACTACGTTTCTATCTGTTTTGAGTAGTCGGTCAATGAACCGGACAACTTGGAGTATGTCTGAGTTCTCTGTTTTGACTTTGCTTCCTACGAAGATCCAGAGCGGTTTCTCCACCATATAATCCCGTAAATCAGGAGTAGTAAGGTAGACTTGGAGTTGTTCGTAGTAGTCTAGGGTGTTTGCCAAAAGAAGGGTTGGAACATGTTGTTCCTTGAACTTTGATGTATTTAGGTTGAGTATGTGGAAGTCCTTACCGTAGCCGTCTTGATGGAAGTATTTGTAAGAATAGTCGAAGAGGATGCAATATTTATACTCTTCAAAGTAGGGGCTCTTCTTACTGGTTATTGTTTGTCCGAAGGTAGCACTGTACTCCCAGATGAACCCATTCTCTGCAAGTCTCTCTCTTACGGTCTTCCATTTGGCATCCTCAGATTTCTGTCCCTTGTGCCCTTCATCAATGAAAACCAGATTCTTTGTTCCGAAAGCTGATACATCAATTGTGACTCCTGATCCGGTTTTTTCGCCCGGAAGTTTGAGTTTGTGTATGCTGATGATCTTAAGTTTGTCTTTATCTGAGTGAAAATAGCCACGCGTGGTTCCGTCAAAGAGATCAGCAGGAATTCCACTTCGCCGGAAATCTTTCTTGTGTTGTTGGGACATGTTGTCGTCGCTGGTTACTAGAATGATGTTGTCGTAGTCGAGTTGGTGTGGTCCTTTGTTGTATTCAAGAAATTGGAGGAGGTTGATGTGCATGAGGAGGGTCTTCCCACTTCCGGTAGCCATCCAATATGCTAATTTTCTTGCAATTTTGCTTCGCGGTACACTTTCGGTTGAGCCTCGGTTCTTATTCCACAGATTCAGGGTCTTGGCGAATTCTTTGGGATCTCGAAAATAATGGTGGAGATAGATTTCTGCGAACAGGGCTGCCAGGTACTGGTAGTATTTGAGGTTAAGGTCTTGACCCCAGGTTCTCCTTATTTTTTTTAGGTGTTTTTCGATATTGTCGTCGTATTTCTTGAGTAGCAGTTCAGGAAGCTTATTCTTTCCTGGTTTTTTGAGGACAAGGTAGTGCATCTTGGTTCGGCCGTCATCTTCATAGCCTTCTGAGTCCTCTGCTAGCTGAGGAACGTCATCCAGGTCTTTAAGTCCGATTTTAGTGGCTATGGTTTGTGCTAGTATCAGATGGTCCTCGAGTTTGAACTCTTTCTCGGCTTTGGGCTTCCGCGGCATGGATTCAGGCTCCCATCAGTCGTTTGAACTCAGGTTCGATTGGGCTGGCGTTCTCTAGGTAGGAGTCCCCGTTGATGTAAATTGTATCGGGTGTAATATCCGCTAGAACAGTATTTTCAATGAACTCCTTGTCTTGTTTCAGATTCAAATCAGGCGTATTACGCCAAATCACAACAACTTGCTCATTTCCTCGTGTTCCGTACACCACTCTATAAAGTTGATCACCATTTATGAAGGATCTAAGGCGATTTACATGTAAGCCTAGGAGGTAATTGAATGTCTCAACAAGGTCCACGGACTCCTCTTTTTCCTTTCCCTCATCGATGATCTTGATTCTATAGTTGAATGGTGTATTGAACTGCTCAAAGGAAATTCGTGTGGGACTGTCCTTAGTTTCATAATCGAGTATGTAGGTAAGGAAATAATCCGGTAAGCGATCTAATCTTCTTTGAATATATTCATTCTTTTGTCTAAATTCAATGTTATTTAGAGTATCTTCATATTGCTCAAGATACTGATATTTAATAATTTGTTTCTGGGAACCATTATTGTCTTTTGGTTTTCCCCCTTCCCAATTAGCAGAATAAACGACTTTTAGAATTCTTGGTTTAAGCACTGTATCAAAATATTGACCCATTTCAACAAGAATAAATTTGCGTTTTCCATTATCTTCTTTATTGAGGTTCAATACTGAGTGCCCAGTCGTTCCAGAACCTGCAAAAAAATCAATAATGTATTTTTGTGGTAGTGAACTTTGAATTTCAACTAAATATTTTATAAGACCAGTTGGCTTCGCAAAAGAATATTTTATGCCTAACTTTTTCAATTCAGCAGAACTATGTCTATTTTCATATTTTGTTATTATATCAACTGGAACTCTACCAGATTCTTGTCTATCTTTTAACCAAATCTTCGTATATATATTCCATTTTGAATTTTGTCCATTTGGAGTAACTAATGAAGATGTGCTTGTTTCTTTAAAAACAATATTGTTCTTTTTCAATTCCTTTTTATATCTATCAAATGTCCATCTCCAGACTCCATCATTAGCTATTGGTTTTACTAATTCCCCTTCTTTAACATTCTTAGGAAAAGTATTACCAGGAGGAATAGCATAGCTTCCATCGGAGCATTTTATCCAATATCTTTGATTCGGTCTTATATCCAATCCTGCTTGATATAAACCCATAATTCTATATCTTTCACCTTTTGCTTCGCCTTTTGTTTCCATTTGAGTATAAACCTTTTCTATTAATTCCTCAGATAATTTTTCTCTGAAGGGTTCAGCAAATTCAATGGACTTTGCATAAACAAGAATATATTCAATATTAGGTGAAAAAAATGTCCCTTTACTTCCTCCAGTCTTCATAATTCTGCTAATAATGCCTATCCGATTATATCTATTAAATACAGAATCACATAACTTAATTAAATTATCAATCTCTTCTTGTCCTATTGATATAAAAATAACTCCCTCTTTTGACAATATCGCTTTGATTTGCTCTAACCTATCTTTTTTCATTGATAACCAACTTGAATGTTGATAATTATCTTTATACAAGAATTCATCTCCTCCAGTATTATATGGAGGGTCAATGTAACAAAATTCGATTTTTTCTTTGAATTTATTTAAAAGAAGTTTTAAGGATTGGAAGTTTTCTGATTTAATAAGTTTACCTGTTATTTTCTCATCAATATTGTCTATCTCACTGATGATTTTATATTTAAATTCTACATCATAAAACTTGGTATCTATTACCAGAGTAGGATTATGTTTTAGTATTTCTATCTTCTTCTCGCCATCATTTTTTAAGTGTTTTGTTAATTTACCTTTTAATTTGTTAATTTCTTTATTAATATCAAATGAAAAAAGGTTCATCCATTCTTTTACTTGGTTTTTATTTTTTCCTATCTCTTCATAAAAATCCTCTGGAATAAGATCAAGAGTGATACAATAATCGGTTCTCAGAACGAATTTTTTCTTTTCGAATAGTCTCCTTTGGAAGTCTTCTATCTGAGCAAGAATCTCGATGATTTTTGTTGATATGCCTCGGATTGCCTTGGCCTTGGCCATCATTAATTTCGTTTGACTCGTTGAAGTATTTTCAAGCGCCTTGAGGTTCCATGCTTCGTTCTTCAGATAGAACTCAAGCTCTTTCGAAAGAAAGCCTTTAAGGTCTTTGTGGATGAAAAAGTCCTTCGTGTTTCTCTCAACATATGCCTCCAGATGCTTTCTTGTCAACGACTTTTCATCGTTCCCTTGTGGACGAAGTATTCCTGAGATCGGGCTTATCCCTAAAGAAGCCCCGATCTTAGTGAGAGCCTCATCAATGAGAGCCTCTTGTATCTTTGCACTTGTGCGTCTGCTGTACCTCTCTTCCTCTTCGTCTGTGAGATTTCTGTAGTTGAACCTGATCTCAACCTCATTTGAAGTATCACTAAAAGTAATAGGGTCTTCGTAATGAAGCATGAAGAACTTCTTGTCACCCTTCACATTTCCTTGCTCTACCTGGACCTCTACGAGCTTGAAGGTTACCCTAAACCTCCCTGCCTTGAAGCTGTACTTGTTGAAGTACTCGCTTGTTTTTACATAATACATATCTTTGGTGGCCCAGTGGAGAAGAACTTCTTCTCCGTTATAAGGTACAAAATACTTGTCACGTCCACCATAACGTATCTTGGGTATGAAGTCTCCATCCTCATAATACCTTGAGAAGAAATCATAAACATGATTAAAGACATCGTTTGCTTGCTCTTCAGAAATCGAAGCCGCTTTGTAATCCTCAATAATCCGCAGGTACTCTTGAACTTTCGGTGAATCAAAATTCTTGGTTACATTCCCGTTATCATCAATTGTGCCAGGAGCTACCTCATTGATCTGTCTTTTTATCCTCGCTACCTCTTTCTCAAGTTCTAAGCTGCTAACCTTAGCATATTCTTGGAATTCAACTCTTACAGCTTCGATTAGATCCTTTTCAATGAATTTTTCAATCTCAGCTCGTTTAAAATTCATGATTCGGTATATTCCGAAATCCAGATCAGCGTTATCTGAACGGAAAAGCTGCTTCAACAAACCTTTGGCTTTTTCAATGCTTTTTAATTCAATTCCCATACCTAAACACACCATCTACAAATGTTCTTGAAGTCGCAGCGACTACAATATTCTCCTGGACATGGATTAAAGCTGCGATTCACTATACGGTCTACAGTAGCCTCAGCTTCACCCTTAGCTTGAGCTAGCAAACGATCCTCCACAACAACTTCCTCAACTGAAGGTTCAGTAAGGTCAGCAACAGACCCTTTCGTAACGTTCCTTTCCATACTTCGTAAACCCAAGGCATAAAGCCTAATCTGAGTAGTCGCTTCACCCTTAGTTAGGTCATCCACTCGGGTCTTATAGTCACGTACTTCCAGCTCGTTCAATTCCCGCAAAAGAACATCTACACGGCCCATAACAGTAGCGTTCTGAATTGGAAATTCCAACCTATATTCAACCTCCTCAATTCTGTTCAGGTCGTCACCAAATTTGTCCGCGAACTCGGTTAGAGTACGGTTAGCCGCATCTTTGAATCGATCAAAAACCATGCCTGAAACATAAGCCATGTGGAAATTTTCGTCTACTGCAGAAGCAACAGCAGTTCGAGGATCATACCCGTCATTTCGAACAAAATCACCAGCAATTCTCAAGCAATAATGAAGAGCAGGTCCATAATCTATCGCTTGGACGAAACCAGGCTGAAAACCCCAAAGATTCCTTAACAGATACATGTGAGGACAACGGTTATACGCGACAATCTCGGTCGCCCCAAAGGTCTGAATCTCATCCACATCTATTTGAGGACTCAAAGTCAAAGCAGGCAGATCACGGCTTTCTAGGTTCATAGCCAATTCCTCATCTATATCCTCTAAGAATCGACTTCTACGAACATTCCGCGTCATCATCCTGAAATGACTTAGAACCAAAGCATCCTTGGGACGAGTGATCGCAACATAAAACAAATGACGCTCATCCTCAATATTACCCTCATAACGTGCAGCATCAAACAGATCTCTTGGAATGCCACACCACTCTTCTTGACGACCTACACGATTAGGAGGAAAACGACGATCAGTGAGACTAAAAACAAACACTATAGGCCACTCAAGCCCCTTAGCCTGATGAATTGTCATCAGCTGAACAGCGGGAAGGTTGCGAATATCGTCAGAAGGCTGCTCCTCATAAGCCTGCATTCCATAACTATTCATAAACCAACACAGGCCACGGAGATCACGATTCCATCGTGGCTGACGACCACCAATTCGGTTCGCAGTCTCATAGTCAGTCAATAAGTTATTGAATCGTCCAAGATTCGCCATGACTGCAGCGTCATTTTGGTCCCTGAAATCTAAGTTGTGAAAACCAAGTGCTACCAAGACATCCTGGTAAATCTCGGAAAAATTGCGGTATTGATTCCTCCTCTTACCAGTTCCTCTTTAATTTCCTGCAGTTTTTCCACAGCATCTACTGGAACACCATGACCTTGAGCCTGATTCCAATGTGCTAATGCTGAGGTGAGAAGGTCATCTCCTGAAACCTGGTCACCCCACCTCCATGAATTGGGGACCCAAAATCCTTCATCCCAGAACCAAGCAAAAATATGTCCCAAAGCTTGTGCTTCATCGCGTCTAAAGAGACCTATCTTGCCACCTACAATGCAAGGTATGCGTCTTTGCCTAAACTCATTTATTAATGGCTCAGCTGCTGTGGCAACAGATCTAGTGAGTATGCCAACATCCGAGTAATGTATATTTTCATTATCGACAATGGATTCCACTTGATCAGCGATCCACCTTGCCTCATCCTCGGGGTTCTGAAGAGAAGCCAGCCCTAGGAACCCCTCCTCATCTTTAAAAGGGGTCATAGGGGTCACTCTAAGAGTCGTGAAACTATTGGCGAATTGGTTTGCGTTCACCACAATCCGACGAGTGCTTCGTCTATTTTCAGTAATATCATAGCTCCTTGTCTTGGGAAAGATTCTAGTGAAATCCTCAAAGAACCTTTGATCACTACCACGCCACTGATAGATGCTTTGCCTAGGGTCGCCCACAATACATATGCTACCGTGACCTCCAATCAGTCTAATGAACTCTTGTTGAGCAGCGTTAATGTCTTGATACTCATCCACAATCAGGTGCTGTATATGACTCAAGGTCTCTGGAGCATTCCTAAGCTGATGAACAACTTCAGAGATCATGCGCCCAAAGGTTAGCTGCTTATGCTTTTCGAGTAACCTCTGATAACGTTGATAGCACTTGAAGAAATCCGGAGCGTTCTCCTCGAGAATATCGTCTTCAAGAAGTTCACTTTGCACCATTTCAACAGCTCGCATAAATTTCCGACAAGCATCAGCATAGTAATCGCCAAACTCGTCTATTCGTAAACCATGACCACACCTCATCAGATAGGCAATCTCTTGGTTGTCATCAAGCACAGCCCAATTCCCGTAGCCAAAATAATCATCCAGAACCCGCTTGGCATATGCGTGAATAGTCCCCAAATACATCTCACCCAATCTAGCAGTGGCGGCTGCCCCAGCAATTTGCTCCACGCGCTGATAGACGCGGCTTTTCATGCTCTGGGCTGCTTTTTCTGTGAACGTAAAAGCTACAATCGACG
>Ga0209986_10004969_pt1 | contig 11132 bp, 10 predicted proteins | sample BlataG_FD_183168 | JGI IMG/M metagenome (GOLD analysis project Ga0209986, IMG submission 183168) | Deep subsurface microbial communities from Black Sea to uncover new lineages of life (NeLLi) - Black_00105 metaG (SPAdes) (version 2) | ecosystem: Environmental > Aquatic > Marine > Oceanic >...
AAGGTTTCATCTCTCGATCATTAGTGATGTTTTGCGAGACCGCGGTCTGTCGCCAAGCGAGGCGGATGATCAGTCGGAGAAATTCAAGTTATCGTTGAATTCACCAGTCTCCACTGCAACAGCTCGAAATTTTCAGGGTGAACCTCCATACACTCCCACGCCGACCCCAACCCTCACTCCTACCGAAACGCTCACATCTACACTTACTCCGACACCAACCCGCACGAGGACCTCCATACCTACAAGAACCTCGACCAAGAAGCCGACCAAGAAACCAAAACCGCCGACGTCAACCCCCACGCCGACGGATGATGAAGAACCAGAAATTTCGGGTGGCACGTTGAACCCCACACCTGGTCCGATCGGCGATTGCTACGAAGACATCGCTGTCACCAATTTGCATGTGACCGATCCTTCGCCCTCTAGCGGCATCCTGTGGGTCAAGCTGAAATACCAGGTCGTGGATTACTCAGGTCTCATTTATTCCGATCCGATTGCAAAGGTTTCGGGAGGCCCGACAACTGGCGGTGGTTGGGATGCTTATTATCAAGGGGTAATCACCTTTGAGATCAACACCGCCTGGGATCCACCAGTGTCTGGCGATTTTAAAATCAAACTATGGGCGACGGTCCGTGACAACGCTGGGAATGAAGATGTTTTATCGCTTGGTGAGTACACAATGCCTGGGTCATGCGCGGATTGACTCGAGAACGATATTGTTTCACTTAGAGCGGCTCCTAGTAGGAGCCGCTTTTTTCGTACTCGTCGTCTTGAGTATGGACTATGCTTATTGAGTTTAGAGGCTTGGTCCAACGGTTTAAGGTGATAGGTGGTTTTCCAGGCATATCGCGGTCCGAATCGTCGAACGCTCGCTCGAATCGTCCATGACCCAGAAGCGATAAGTAGCAATTACCTTGATTACAGATCAAGCTTCCCCGAGTAAGCATTGGAAATCCATGACTAGTATTCTTACACAAACCGTCATTGCTGAGGGAATAGGATTAATTGACCACTTGAAACATATTGATTGTGGGCATATTCTATTATGGTATTTATAGTGATCAGCAGATCACCTGAAGCTCGGGTGGTGGAGGACTGCTGATTTACGGGATAACTTACGGTTGCCAACCAAGCGTGCGATCCCATATTGGGTGTGGTCGCTCCTTCAGGACCCGACTAGAACCGTAATGAGAAAGGAGAGGGAATGGTAATTTAGGGTTGCATGACCGGTTAGGTTGTGCCGCCCGAATGTGAGAAGGGCGAGGAGAAATCTTGTCTGAACAACGAGAAACCAAGGCTGGTCAACGTTGGATGCTCGCCGCCTTCTTCCTCTTTTTATTGTTGCTTCTTCTATGGATTGCAGCTGCGTTCCTGTTGAACTCTGCATCAGCAGGATCGCTTCCATTTTCCGTCAGACTTCGTTCTCGGTTGGCCGCAAATTACTCGCCGGATGAGTTCAGTGGATATCAGGGAGTGTTTCGTCTATCGATTTTTAATGAGGTATTCCATGATCTAGGTTTGTCCCCGGAGGAGGTTGAGGAGCGATCGGAAGAGATTAAGGTCGCGATGAGTTCCCCCGTTCCCACAGCGACCGCGCGCAACTTTGAAGGAGACGATCCCTTCACCGCTACACCAACTCCTCAACCCACCTCTACTGTCACCTCGACACCAACCGAGACGCCTCTTCCAACAGGTACTTACAAGCCGACAAAGACACCGAAGCCGACAAAGACACCGCAGCCGACCAAGGAGCCAAAGATAATCCCGTCGGATACCCCAATGTCGGTGTTCACACCAACCAAGACGCCTTCCAATACACTATCGAAGACCCCCACCAAGACACCATCCGGGACGCCAACGCCAACCGACACACCAACCAAGACGCCAACGCCGACACCAACAAGATGCTGGGTAACCCCTGTCGTTGAAATCCTCGAGCCCCCAGGTGGAGTGACGTACAACGACGGAGATGATATCCCCGCTCAGGCTTTTGCCTATGACCCCGACAACGCAGATCCGGATACTTGTCTGCCGATTGGTGTCTACCCAAGTGACGACGGGGTCGGGATCGAAAAAGTGGAATTCGAGATCTATTGGGTTGATGGAGGCGACATCCTTGTGCACTCGCAAGACCAGTTCTCGGTTAAATATTGTGGCTTTATGGGCACCCCGACATGCAATACCTTCCCTGTTAGCAGCTCGACATGGCCCGGTGGGGAGCCTATTAACGGTGGTTTGCATCGGTTAAAAGCTCGATCGATGGATGAGGGGAATCACTATAGTGATTGGGTGTGGGTTTATTTCTCTTTGAATATCGACTCTCCGTAAACGCCAACACCTACATCCACTCCATCTGATACGCCTACTCCAGATCCCTGCTCCTTGATCACAATTACGGGTCCTGCGACAAGCTGGGACCGAGCGTTGTGGGTAATAAATAACGGAAGTTCAATAGATATAACAATTGATGGAATTAGTCTTGACTGGCCTGTGAGCAATGGTTATTTGGAATATGTGAAATTAGAAGGTGATACAATTTGGAACCTAGACTACCCACCGCCGACAGTGACTATTACCTCAGGTTGGACAGGGATGAGTCGGGTAATAAACTTTGGTTCTACAGAGGATTTGGAGTTTGATTTTGACAATTCTGCCGAGATCACAGGATATTTAGTGAGTGTCACATTTGACAATGGATGTGTGCTCCCTTAGTAAGTAATTAGCCTGAGCTGAAAAGCGTGGCGATATTCCTCTCTTCAATATGGTCTTACCTGTAACCGCAGGCTTTAGCCTGCGCGTTGTTATATAACCGCACCCTGAAGGGTGCGGCTAGTGCGCCTGTGAGCGTGCAAGGTCAGAGAGGTGAAAGCCCTCTTCAGGCATGCGCTCTCCGGCCTGTAACCGAATGTAACTGCGTCGCCGTGAGGCGGGGTGGGAAGCAACAGGAGGTGAACGACCAGTCCGTAGGATGACGAACTCGATACGGCCTTGTGTGGCTGGCGAGCCTGCTAGCCAAAGGCGAAGCCTAGACCTGCGGGAGCAGGAGACCCAACGAGCTGAGGGGTAGCGTGCAAAAAGCGACGTTGGGAGGGCACAGGGTGGGTGGAGACGGAATGGTCAGGAAGGCTGTGCACGTGAAGCAGGGAGACCTGGGCGGGGAGGAGAGCCGACCAGGAGTCAGAGCCTCCATAGTAGCGAGGAAGCGCCGTAATGGGCGTGGAGCGAAGGGGGGCAGGAAGGTGGAAGCGTGAAGGGCAGACAAGCGGAAGGGAGACTGGCGGGAGTGCGAGAGAAAGCTGCTAAACAAGCCGGAGACATCCGAGGACGATGGAACTGGGTGGAACCGAGTGTCTGGACGGAGCGCATGTTGACGGCCAAAGGAGGTAAATGGTTCAGTCATAATTGCTGGACCAGTGCCTACTTTGCTGAGCAAGGGTTGTTCTCCTTAGCCGCAGCCTTTGCTCGAGCCTGTCAATCCTCTCGGAGGTGAACCACCGACTGGAGAGCCGGATGCGGGAGATCCGCATGTCCGGTTCGGAGGGGGGAGGGGCTGGGAACTCAACCAGCCCTTCCTACCCCTATCAACATTTCATTTCATTCGACAACTAATGAGCCTGATCTGTAGCCGCAGGCTTTAGCCTGCGCGTTGTTTCATATACGCACCCTAAAGGGTGCGGCTACAGCATTTCACTCGATAATCGGATAGGTTCTTTACAAGAAAGTAGTAGGGGCAATTCATGAATTGCCCCTACTTTGAGGTCAATACTACATGCTTCGCCTACGCCGCACCAGGGGGAAAACAGCCATACTGATGGCAATGACGAAACCTGGACATGGTAGGCTGAAGCCGCTGCCCCGTTCCGTGTCGGGGGGTGGGGACGTAGGTGAAACTTCCGTTGGCAAATCATGAACCTCTTGGCTCTCGATTGTGGGCGGGAGGGTAACTGGATCACCAGTCTCCTCTGCTCCAACCACCTCATAGGCCACTCCACCAGCAAAGGCGATCACCCGCGACCCAAGGGCGAAAGCATCCCCCAGATCTGGCCGGGCGTCCGCCAGAGCGAAGTAGTCTTCAGAGAGGAAGGGCACCTTGGTGGTGGTCATTGTATCTGGGTCGAAGGCAGTGTCGATCCATACACCATCCACCAGGCGGAATGTTCGCGATCCAGCCAGGCGGACGACGTCTGCCGCTGCGCCTGATAACGCCAAAGGCACATTTGCTTCGCTGATTGACGACTCAGCTGCTGCCCGTTCTACGGCCGCCTCGCCGGAGACCATCGTCGGCGTGGTCAGCATTTTTTCGTAGGCGTCGTTGGCGATCCCCTCTTGTGCCTCCCTCCCCAATGCCATCGGTTCAGTCACCAGGTAGGATGTATAGGGCGTGACGATGCCGTAGCGGATACTCAGCTTCACGATCTGATCGACCAGTTCCTCCTCTGGGCCCTGGAGCCTAACCTGAGTGAGCAAGGCGCCAATCTTGCGTGTGGCCCAAAGTCGTGGCAGGAAATCTGGACCGCCTGAACTTCGGAAGTACTGGTATGGATAGTCGAAGTTCTGAGTCATGCCATCCACTTGCCCGGTGAGTCGTATTGTCCCTGAACCAGGTGATCGATAGCGTCCCACCAGCACCAGTTGGCTTCCGGCAAAGAGATCTGGGAGGGGATCAGGATACAGGTCATAAGTCACGACGTCGCCGAAGTCAAGCTCTATGTCAACCAGCACTGGCGTACTCACCTTGGCATAGAAGCCGGAAACCGACTCATCAATGGCTTGTCCCGGGGTGACATAGGTGGTGTCACCATGATTGTCCTTAGCCAGGGTGTCGAGCAGGAAGGTGTCTACGTCGTAGCCCACGCCGAAGGCAAACAGCCGGACGTTGCTTGGAGCTGCCTGTTTGACATTCTCCAGAATTTTCTGTGTGTCGGTGACACCTTCGGTCGGCAGACCATCGGTGAGGAAAATAATGATCGTCGGTCGTTGATCATCAGCTTGAGCAACGGCTTCCAGCAGCGCGAGGTTGATATCGGTAGAACCTGCCGCGGAGAGCGAGTCGACCCAATCTTTCGCTTGCCAGGCTTCCTCGGCGGGCCGAAGCCCGCTGGCATACGAGCGGATGCCGGTGCTGAAGGATATGATGTTGAAACGATCCTGAGCGTTTAGATGGTCGAGCACGTAATGCAGCGCCTGTTGAGCTTGACGGAATTTCTCACCATCCATGCTGCCAGATTGATCGATCACGATCAACAAATCTTTAGCGATCGTGCGGTTGGGATCGACTTCGACACTGGGGGCGACCAGCAACAGGAAGAAGCCGTCGCCGTCATTGGATTCAGGGTCCCGGAAGGTGATCAAGTTAAGGCCGATGTCGGAGTCAGCAATGGAATAAAACAGTTCGAAGTCTTTGTCAGGCGTGACATATGTGTCTTCATAACCTACTGTGAAGTGGAAGTCTCCATCCCGATTGATGGCAACCGTATGTGATGGCGAGTAGATAGCTCGAACGGGGTGTGGAGAGCGCACTTCGACAGAGACACTGACGTCCTCAAGAGGTTGGGTTGAGAATTTTTCTGTGTTGAGTGGGTAGCTGTAGTGAATCAGCCCATTGTCAGCTTCCAATACTTGAGTGTACTCGAGCTCGATCTGGCGCTCACCGCCTGGAGGGATGGGGTATATTGAGGCTTGCACCGCATCCCGGTCTGCGTATTCGAGCAGAGCTGGATCGCGCATGGCACGCACGATCTCTTGGTATGTCTGGCGAGCCTCCTCGCGTGTGAGGACTTTTCCTTCCACCGGTTCTCCATCCATCCATAAAGTGAATTGGGTGACGGCAGCACCAGGAGGAAGAGGAAAGACGTATGTCCCCTCAATTTCCCAATCGTTGTCATTTCGGAATACCTGATCGACGTGGGTGATTGCCACTTGGTCTTCGATCGTCACATGAACACGGTGATACTTGATTGCCAATTGGGCGATCGGAATCGGTCCCGGGCAAGGTCCGGGGATGCAAATTGGGGGTTCAGGGATAATGATCCCATCAGCGGAGGCAGGTGTTGCCAAGGGCAGGGTAAATGTAAGCAAGAGCACAACGAGAGATATTGACTTCAGGCGGTGCATGGTTTCCTCCTAAATACAAAGGCTTTTCTAATATGTAGACGCCAAAGTAGATGAATGAGTTCCCAGGAGATTCCTTGGCACGCGGAGCCACTCCTTTAATTTATCGAAGGAGTAACTCAAACTTATTCTGCTTATCCCGAACCCCTCAACAGAGCATATCCTGATCCCCTCTGCTTCGCTAGAGTCCTTCAGTGGAAATGAAGGACTTGGGACCTCCGGCTCCGTCGAGTGGAGATCAGTATAAAGGATGATATAGTTTAGCAAAGTTGGTCTACTGGTCATTCGATAGTGCTCAGGGAAGCACATTATTGGCCTCATGGTATAATGACAAAAGCTCTCCCACTCCCGCCGTGGGAGTTTATTGTGTGAATTCAATGTTAGAGAAATTAGCCGGGATTGAGCAGCGGTTTGAAGATCTGGAAGCCGAGATGGCACAGGCTGGTGAGGATTACCAGCGGGTTGCAGTGTTGGCTCGCGAACGTTCGAACATCGAACCGATTGTGAGCGTTTATCGGGAGTATCGCATCCTTAGCGAACAACTCGAGCAGGCGGTGAGGCTCAGCGAAAGTGACGATGCAGAGATACGGGAACTGGCTGAGGCGGAGGTGGTAGAACTTAAGTTGCAGATAGAGAAACTTCAAGATCAATTGAAGCAATTACTGCTGCCACGTGATCCCCGCGACAAACGCAATGTAATTATGGAAATTAGAGCCGGAACCGGGGGTGATGAGGCGACACTTTTCGCTGCGGATCTTTTCCGTATGTACAGCCGCTATGCAGAGGGAAGAAAGTGGAACATTGAGATCCTCTCGCAAAACGAGACTGGCGTTGGTGGTTTCCGGGAGATCATCTTCTTAGTCAAGGGCAAGGGCAGTTTTTCTCGTCTGAAACACGAGTCTGGCGTACACCGGGTACAGCGTGTGCCGGTGACCGAATCACAAGGACGCATCCATACCTCTACCGCAACCGTTGCTGTCCTAGCTGAGGTCGATGAGGTGGAGATTAAAATCCCTAATAAAGATGTCCGGATGGATGTATTTGGTTCAGCCGGTGCCGGTGGACAGAGTGTCCAAAAGAACGCCACCGCCGTTCGACTGACACATCTTCCTACGGGGATCGTCGCACAATGCCAGGATGAGCGCTCACAGCTGCAAAATCGGTTGCGAGCGATGAGCATTCTGCGCGCACGTCTCTACGCGATTGTAATCCAGGAAAAGCAAGAGAAGGAGGATGCTGACCGGCGGGCTCAGGTGGGCACCGGTGGACGTGCGGAAAAAATCCGTACTTATAACTACCCTCAATCCCGGGTAACCGATCACCGTATCGATCTCTCTTCACATAACTTACTCGCTATATTAGATGGTGATCTCGACATCTTTATTGAAGAATTAGCCACGCGGGAGGAGGCTGAACGCCTGCAAGCTGTTCAAGATTGATCTTTGAACCATCCATCGACAGTCGGCGCGGCGCTGGAGTTGGGCCACCGTGCCCTAATACCTCTAAGCGACACGCCAAACCTCGACACGCAATTATTACTGAGCGAGGTCCTTGGTTGCACGCGAGCTTGGGTCCTGGCCCACACCGAGGCAAAACTAAATAAGGCTCAGACCCAGACTTTCGTCAACATGGTATCTCGTTGCCAAAATGGTGAAGCTCTGCCGTATGTTCTTGGTTGGTGGGAGTTTTACGGGCGGCGCTTTTGGCTCACTCCCGATGTTCTAATACCTAGACCCGAGACCGAGTTATTAATCGAAGGTGCGATGCAATTCCTCATCCAATATCCTGAGCGGAGGATGGCGGCTGATGTCGGGACGGGATGTGGAGGCGTCGCGGTGACATTGGCAGCCGAGGTGCCTGACATCTGGGTTACTGCGACTGATCTTTCATTCAGTGCGCTACGAATCGCCCAATCTAATGCCCAAGAGCATCGTGTCGCCTCGCGAGTGCAATTGATTCAGGCGGATCTTCTTAAACCAGTAGCCGGCCCTTTCGATCTAATTTGTGCTAACCTTCCCTACATTCCAACCGAGGTCTTGCAAGGACTGGCAGTTGCTACCCGTGAGCCACGCACAGCACTCGACGGTGGCGCCGATGGTATGGTGATCATCCGTCGTTTGCTGGCCTGGCTACCCGACCTGTTGGAGATGAACGGTCGGGCGTTATTTGAGATCGGGACCGGACAGGGCGATACAGCGTTGGCCGCATCGCAAGATGTACTACCGACATCTAATGTCGAGGTGCGCAAAGATCTGGCGGGTCGAGAACGCTTATTAGTGATTGATAGAATGGATTAGGGATGAAATGAAGACCGTGTTTTTATCCGCCGACGAACCGGAGAAGTTGTCACAGGCGTTGAAAGTTCTAAAAGATGGCGGGCTGGTGGCTTTCCCTACCGACACTGTCTATGGCTTGGGGGCGATGGCTTTTAATCCGCAAGCTATCGTCCGTCTTTACCAGGCTAAGGGACGGAGCAGTGACAATCCAGTCCCGGTTCTAATTGCCAGTGCCGCAGAGTTGACCCTCGTATCATCAAGGACATCACCAATCGCACATCGATTAGCAGCTCGCTTCTGGCCCGGTCCAGTGACCTTGGTCGTCTGGCGCCGATCGAGCCTACCGAAAGAGATCAGCCCTACGCCGACCGTGGGTGTTCGGGTGCCCGATCATGCCTTAGCTCAGGCGCTGCTCACGGCTACAGGACCATTGGCAGTGACCTCAGCTAATCGCTCCGGTCACCCAACCTCTCGTACAGCAGCGCAGGTTCTGGATGGATTAGATGGTAGGATTGAATTGATTCTAGATGGAGGTGTGACACCCGGAGGAAAACCCTCGACTGTTGTTGATTGTACGCAATCAGTACCTAAGATTCTCAGACCGGGACCGATCCGAGAGCAGGATATCCTGGAATCGCTGGCGTAAGCGTAAGGGACGTATTCTAATCAAATGCTAGGGTAGCATTTATGCTCTATTTATGAATGTGGTCTATTATTATCATAATTCTCCTGTGACATGCTCCCTCCACTAAAGTGAGGGGCATCTTACTATGCTTCGTAGACCATATGCCTATCCGGCAAGACTACGGGGACTGTCACAGTCCCACTACTCCATAGAAGGAGATACATTGAACTCGCGTTCAATACGGTGGGAGTTTTACGCAAGAACCGTTTCCTGCTTGCAACCACATACACCCAGGTTGTTAAGGTTCTATCGGTCATTGCTCTATGTCAAGAGCATATGCCTTAATACCATTATATTACACACATTCTTTTTTAGAAAATCATTTTTTGCTTGTATCCCCCGTTTGAAAACGGGGGGATTAGGCGGTTTTTCTCTAAGAACTTCGCCCGGAGGTATCTGATATCTCCGGGTGAAGTTTTTCTAAGTATTGCTCATGTCGGCTTGCCAGCGACAAGGCGTATAAAGGTGGTCAAAGACCTAATACCTCTTTTCTGAAAGTCCATCAGCGTTGATAAGCAAGAAGACCACGAAAGTGGTCTTGGCTTAGGTAGCTGCGATTTAAATCGGCAGTTACTTCCTGGGGAGAATCCTTATTTAAGGAAGCAGGATTATTGATTCTCAAACCAGTTGTTACCAAGCCTATTCCCGATTATATGGATCGTAAACATATCTAGAGCGCTAATATGATATTGCACTTACCATCCCGAGGTGTACCAGAGAAGGTAATCTTCGAGGTGAGAGGACCAATATTCGGAGGTGTGGTCGCCTGCAGGCATCAGGGACGTGTAAGGCACACCGAGTTCTTCGAGCAATGCAATTAACGCCAATGTAGACTTTTGAAGAGAGTCCTGGTTGCCGATGTCGATCCACAACCTGGGCATGGCTTCCTCTGGTATGTCCTTTACCCACAAAGCTATGTAAGGGTCGCTGAAGAAGATCGCCGGACTATGGAGACCGATTGCGCCGAAAAGGTCCGGATGCCGTAACCCGATTCTCAGTGCCCAACCACCGCCACGGGATAGACCCCCGATGGCTCGCCAGGCTGGCTGGCGGAGGGTGCGGTAGATTTGGTCGATGCGGGGGACGAGAACGTCTACAATCGTCGTCTCAACCTCCACTCCAGTCTTCTGCCATGGCATGACAATCAAGAAAGGCGAGGTTCCCCCGCTGGTGATGAGCGCATCGGCTTGCTCATCTACACCTAACTCGTCCCATTGGCGATCGCTGACCTGTAAGCCGTGCAGCAAGTAGAGAGTGGGATAACGTAAATTCAGATCTTCGGTGTAACAAGGTGGCAGGTACACCCGGAAGGATAAGTTTTGAGGAAGCGAGGGATCCTCCAACTCTCCGGTGACGATGGTGCCTGGTTGGTCAAGACAAGCTGGTCGGGTTGGGCTTGGAGGGTGGAGCGGGTTTGGGGTTGCTGAGGGGATATACGTTGGAGTCGGGGTTAGGCTGGGCTCTTTCGTCGCGCTGGGTAACACCACCATCGGTGTCGGATCGAAGGTTGGTTGAAGCGATTCTTGGGCATCGTTGCACGCGGAGGTTAACAACAGAAGTGTAAGAAGTGTGAGGATTAGCGGCCGGTAAAAGAGGTCCCCGTCGGCTCGAGGGAAACCCACGAGACGACGGGGGCGCCTGTTACCTTGAGTGTATGCTGATTGAGGGTTGGCGTCAAGACCGGCCAGCTGCATCTTTCTTCTCTTGTGGGGTTATGGCCCAGTCAATATCTATTTCCAGATCTCTATCCAAAACGGCCCTCGACGTAGTCTTCGGTCTTTTGATCCTGAGGGTTGGTGAATATTTTCTTCCCGCGCGTGTATTCGATAAGTTGGCCATCGAGGATGAATGCGGCGTAATCAGCGGTGCGGGCTGCTTGCTGGATGGAATGGGGTACAAGGATGATAGTGTAATGCTGTTTTAATTCTTGCAGTGAGGCTTCTACTTTGCCAGTTGAGATTGGATCTAGGCCGGAGGTGGGTTCGTCGAGCAGGATGACCTCTGGTTCGAGCGCCAGCACCCGGGCGAGGCATAACCGTTGCTGTTGACCTCCGGAGAGG